>CEUB01000127.1_pt1 | contig 10590 bp, 6 predicted proteins | sample 356491 | NCBI WGS metagenome assembly CEUB01 (sample SAMEA2623370, study PRJEB7988) | marine metagenome | isolation source: saline water (ENVO:00002010), including | reverse complement strand
TGACCCTTATGAGGATGTGTCCATCCAGCAGACCATATTGCTAGATTACCCTTCCTTGCTTCTAATATAACATTTTGATAAGGAAACTCAGTACCAGATATAGAATCAGTCAGATATACCATCCATGCCAACATTCTATATGGATTGTTAGCACCCTGTTCACAATGTGGTTTGAAGAACCCTTCACCATCATCATATCGTTGAATATTATATTCTCCACTTATGTCCCATCTATCACAAACATTTAGAAATTCATATTTTTGTGCAAATAATCCCACTCTCTCAGCAAGTGGTTGAAGTATAATATCTTTATACTCCTTATCATCTGGATTTAAAAAGTTTAATTGGAGATCTAATGATTTTTTAATAGATGGATCTTCTTTCATTCCATCAGGTGATAATATCTTACCAGACTGTTTCCTATCATCATCACCATATAATTTAATGAGATGATTACATTGATCTGGTGTGTATACATCTTTATATACTTCTAATCCATGCATCACTTATATAATGGACCCCAAGCCCATGCTACAATTACTTTACGTTCACCACGAAGAATAGGATTAACACGATGTTCCATTTGAGATGGAAATATTATAATTTCACCCTTCTTCAAAGGTAATGTTGTTTTTAATATCTCACCTTTACTAAAATGTCCTACTTCAAAAGATCCTCCATCATAATCATCATTCAATACTAATGACATGGAGAGTTTACGACATTTCTTTGTTGGTGTAGCATCAACGTCCATTACCATATCATTATGCCATTCATAATGATCATTCAATTTCATATCAGGATTAGAATCATCTGGATACTGACTGACTTTATATGAAGTATATTGTATGTCCTCCATTGCATCAATTTCAAATCCCCAGTCAGGATCTTTATTAGCACTCTGGAACTGCATCCAAATAAATTGTTTTACCTCATCATCACCAACCCATGCAATATTACTCTTACGTCTTGTATAATTGATTTCACCATCATATCCATTGATGACACCCTCCTGCCACTTTAATTCAAGGGTATCAAGATACAACCTCATACTATCACATACGTCATGAGGTATAGTTGCCCTTTTATATTTTAAAAATTGATTATGTTCATAATCAATGACCTCACCTTGGTCATTCATTATAACAGTTCCACTAGTAGTTGACAAAAAAATTCACCTCACTTTCATTATTATAGCATATGTGTCAAGAGCTCTTAGCAGGTACAGCGTCAGCATTCTTCCAGCAAAAATCACCATCATTACCTATAACATGACATTCCCAGTAATAGTCCTCATCTTTATCAGGACAATCCTCCTTAGATGGGAACCATGCTGTTGCATTTGCTATCGCTTGATCCTCATTACTTTCTATGACCATATCCCATGTACCAAGAGTCTTCATCATGTCAAGAACAGAATCCTCAGCAAAATTAGCATACCAAGCCCAAACTGTTGCTTGCTTAGACGCTGATGCTGCTGCAATCTTTGAATTATTAAATCTTATAATAGAATTGCCTGTAGTAGTACAGTAAGAATCAATCAGATCCCATGTATTTGCTGATTTTACTGTCATTATCCTATATCTCCATTTTCAATTGATTTAAGTAAAAGATCTAAATATTCTTTTGTTTTAGTCTTCTCTGCATCAGTAAATGTAACATTTTCAAAGTCCCTAACATTTAAATTAGGTTCATATACCATATCAGAGGCCTGCAATGCAGTTAAGAATGTATCATAGTATAGACTATCACTTATATCTTTAACAATTAGATATGATGCAAACTTCTCTCTAAATGTTGTACCATAATGTGCTGTCAATGCTGCATACTGATCAGTTGTCCCAAGATAATCTGTACTTGCATTATTCTTCTTAGAATAAATCTCTTTAAAATACTTTACTGGTATAGGGAACTTAATATCCTTTGGATCACTGTTAGCATTATTTGCAGGGAGATCTCTCAATTTAGTACGATACTTCTTGTACAGTTCTTTATCAGCAGCACTAACACCAGAATCCTCTAAGAATACCCAATCAGTCTCAGTTAATAAGAAGTTACGAGCAAGTCTAACTGTTAACCAACTAGTAACACCAATATTAGCATGTATCTTAGCAAACTCATTCTGATACTCTTGTGTTTCTAGGGAATCAACTAAAAAGAATGTATCCTTAAACTTATCAAATAATGTCTTACCAATACCATTATCAACCTGCTCCATCTCATAGTCTTTCCACTCAAAGGCATTAGTCTTGAAATTCATGACATACTTACGTCTCTGGCACATGTATGTGTCATTATCGTACCATGCAAATAGCACAAGTTTATCCTTATCAGCATCCCAAGTAGGATAAATTGCAGGTACTATATCACTAGTCCAGTATGTGTCTGGAATAGATTTCTCCACACCCTGATATGTAACTTGTTTTGTTATTGCATTTACTTGCAAAAGTAGTTGTGCCATCTTATTACTCTAGTTCCCTTATATATTTAGAATGCTTTGATTAAGTACTTACACACATGATATGGTTCCTGAAGTGGTACTGGAAAATCAGGATCAATTGCTGGTACTGGAACCAAAGGATTTTGTGAGTTGAGAGTAAATGTAGCATCCAAAGCAGTTGCACCTGAAGTATAAATGCTTCCTTGGTCACCCTCTACAACATATGTTAACTCATCAGCATTTGTTGAGATTGATCCATCAGTAGGAACAAATGTTGCTTGAGTTACCTCCTTATACTCATATATGAAATCACATATACCATAATGGTCACTATCGTTACCACTGTCATTGGAACCACTACCAACAGGTCTTTCCTGCTTGATTTGGAATCTAGTATTAGCACTTTGTGCATCTGTTGGTAGATCTAAACTATACCAATACCATTTAGTTGCATCAGTTCCAGTACCATCACCATCATACTTAGAAGATACTTCAGAAGTAGTTGGAAGTGGTACAAGAGTTCCTATCAATTTAGTAGATGGGAAGTTATCACTTAAATCAGTATTATAATACAACTTCAATACATCACCACCCTGTTCAGGTAAGTCACCACCATTGACTCCATTACCACGAGCACATTTAATACTAAATCTCTTGACATCAGTACAATCATGTTCTTTTATATTAATCCACCTATGATAATCTGTTGCATTAGTACCAGATGGAACTCCACCTATTTTAACATAATGAGTATAAGCTGATCTTACAGACTGGGTTGATAATACTATAGTATCTACTTCTTGAGCATTATTTACTGTTGCTACAGCATATGCACCAGTACCAGCACCATGCTTAATACGAACTTCAGGTACAGAAGTATAACCAGTACCACCAGAACCTTTCATAATAGTATTAACAAATCCATTAGCAAGAGTTACAGTTGCAGTTGCTCCACTACCACCTGAAGTGCCACTAACAATCTCTACTTCAGGTACTTGAGTTGTTGGAAGCATAAATCCACCACTACTACCAGTTCCTGTTCCACTTGAGAATATATCTGGTCCATTCTGATTATCTGTACCTGATGCTTTAATGACTATATCACCAACAGTTGTATTAGTTGATCCACCCTCATATCCAGTGATAACTCCAAATCCATATTCAACCTTAGCACCTCCACCAGTAGCAGTTCCACCAACTCCTGCACCACCACCTCCAACACTATAAGTAGCAGTAACATTTGATCCTATCTTAGAAGCATCAATACCAAAGTAAATATATCCTCCTGCTCCACCTCCACCACCACCGTTAGTCCAGTAGCTTCTATCCTCATTCCAACTCCATGAAATATATCCATTCCCAGTAGCACCATTGTTTTGAGAAACCTTGGTGAATATAGTAGTGTTGTAAGCAGACATTCCACGACCTCCACCATATCCACCACCGTGTCCAGCACCAGCACCAACTCCTCCACCATTACCAATACCTTGACCAGTTATAGTTGCGTTAGCGTATCCACCGCCGCCGCCACCGCCGCCACCACCGTTACATCCAGCATTTTGTCCACCAGATCCACCACCATTGTAAATAGCCTCACTTGTTGGTTGTGCAGCATCAGAATTATATCCATTAGTATTGTTCTGACCACCAGAGATTCCACAAGAACAAGAATTTCCATCTGTTCCTCCTCCTCCACCGCCGCCACCTGCGCCAGCGACAAGATTACCACCTATCTTCAATCCTGTTCCTGCTCCACCTCCAGCACCATTTGAACCAGATCCATTTTTATTGCCACCTAAACCACCATTAGCACCATATCCACCAGTTCCTCCTTGTTTTCCACCAGTATAAGTACCAGTTTCAAAAGTTCCTGATACTCCATTAGTAGGATTGGTAACTGATAAAACCATTACATCACCATTACCACCTACTGCACCACAACCACATAAGTTAGTAGGATCAGAACCTGTAGCACCTGCTAATGTAATTAGTATTGATGTGTACATATAATTTGAATTAGCCAAATTAATACTACCTGATCCAGTCTGAGCACTTTGACTACCAGGATTATTAGTATCAGCAACTAATGTGTGTAATCCATTACTACCATCATTGGTATATGATGCTCCAGGATTATCTCCACCAGTTCCTGCTTGGTTTGGACTTGTTGCAAAATTCTTTTTATAGAAAGTGTTAGCAGTTCCATTTGTACCTGATACACCCTGTGATGATATGTAATTTGTAATATCACTGGCTTTTGTACCAGTCACAGTTACAGTTCCACCTTGTCCACCATCAGTCCTTAATGTATTCAATCCACCTGCCTGTCCACCATTAGCAGTAACAGTAAGTAATCCACCACCAAATGTAACATTACTTGAAGATCCCGAATTACCAGAAGCGTTTCCTGGAGAACCAGATCCACCACCACCTAAAACAGTTGCAACTAATGTAGTCCAAGATGCTGGAAATGTAATACCTGCATTTGAAGTTGGACTAGTAACTGTAGTAAGTCCACCTGGATATTCAATGACAGGAACACCACCAGTTGTAACAATCCTCCCACCAATAAGAGAATTAGAACTAAATTTTCTAAACACTGGTGTTGGAATACTTGTTATATTTTCCCACGTACCTGCACCTGCACCACCAGATGCCATATAATATCCATCACCAACTAATGCTGCCCTATAAAGAGTAAATGTTCCTACACCTTGTGAAGTAAAATCAATAGCAGTACCAGCATTGGCATTTGATAAAGTCATTGCTAACTTTATATTATTAGCATCTATGTTAATAACATAATATTCAGTGTTAGTTACTAATGGTGCAATTGCTGTTCCAGCTGATGTTAAGGTGTGTATTCCTGTACCCTGACTGGTAATAGTAATTTCAGTATCAGCAGTTGCATTAGCAGCAGTAGTAGCAAGTTGAAGAGTATCATTTGTCTTCTTAATAACATAATATGTGGTATTATCAGTTAATCCACCAGCAACTGTTCCATCTACTTTAAAAGTCTGAAGGCCTGCACCAGTAGAAGTTAAATTAACAGTTGGAGTTCCTGCTGTTGCATTACCAACAGTGGTATGTAATGTAATGGTATTAGCATCAATTGATTTAATATAGTAAGTATACCCAACAGTTATTCCAGAAATAGCAGTACCACCTGTACTAACATACTTCAATGCAGTACCAGTACTCATTCCATGACCAGTAATGGTTAATCTGTTATTTGCAGTGTCAACTGTACTACCACTAGATGTTAAAGTATGAGTTATAGTTCCCTTACCGTAAGTAGTTGCATCACCTGTTACATAACCATGAGCAGTCAAAGTAATAGTACTACTTCCAGTATTGATATTAGCTGGTGATATTTCCTGTGCTAGAGTTCCAACAGTATATAATACCCTATCTCCTGTAGCAAATCCATGAGTAGTTAGAGATAATTGATTTGATGTTGTATTAACATTACTAGGACTTCCAGTCTTTGTTACTGCTGGTGCTGTTGGAGTTTGAGACTTCATTGATCCTGTGCCTTCTGCACCTGGATAGAAATCCATTATGTCATATGTTGCAACAGTATTATCTGATAATGGTTGCTTTAACAAAGCATGTTTATGAGAATACGCTAATCCACCAATAGGAAACCATTGATATAATCTTGAATTGCGATTCTTATACTCAACCAAATACCTATCACCAGTATAGGCAGACATAGTTGCAATGGAATTATTAGCAGAAGTATGATAGACGTAATGATTATGTTGAGGAACATCTTGTAACCTCTTATTAATCATACTAGTCTTTACTGTCTGGGTTCCACTAATACTAGCTCCTACAGAATCTGTAACCTTTTCATAATCTACTGTTGTTATACTACCTAAGGAGAAATAACCACCTTGTGCAGATTTATCAAATAACCATTTCCCTCCTGTCTTACCAGCACCTGCACCAGTTGTTAATAATCCAGCAGTAGGAGTTCCTGATCCATAAACATTACCATATCCAAGAATCTTCTTTGCTTTTAAATCTGGAAGCATAAATGTTCCAAGACTCTTAGTTTCACCTAAGTATGTAAATACATTCTCTTGTTTAATATCTTGCAGTTGTCCATCTACATTAAAATTAAATTCTATTGCAAGTCCAGTACCACTACCTGCATTTGATAAAGTAAATGTAGGGGAACTGGAATATCTTTTTCCCAACTTCGTTGAAGAAACAGCAGTGACAACACCACCAACTACAGTAAGAGTTGCTTCAATAGTTTCTTTATCTGCTTCACTACCAGTTGGTGCAGTAAAAGTAATAGTCATACCAGTATTGGGATAACCACTTCCACCATTAGTTAACTGCATTCCTGGTCTCGCTTCACCACCATAATCATTACCAAGTATTGTATATAATGCAGGATAATCTTCTATCTTATACTCAGATCCATCACAATACAAATATCCAGGATATTGATACTCAGGATTAATTTCTGTTTGAGAATCTCCAGAAGTTAATCTAGTAATTTGCCCATTTGTAAAATTGTAACTAGGAGTAGTTGGTATAAAATTATTATCATGTACATTATCAACTGACTTCATTGTAGTGATAATAGTACCAACTTCAGTAGTATCAGAAGCCTTATCTGAATAATAATTCTGTCTAGTATTCCTATATGTTGGATTTGGTGCTACTGCCATGACTTAAATCTTAATTAGATATTCTAAAACTATAAATGGTGAAAGTACGCTGTCTACAGATACTGCATTATCAACACTTAGATTTAAAGTAGTTTTTAAAGCATCAGGACTTAAATCTAATGCATTTGTAACATATTTAAAACTATGTGTTCCTCTGTCCAATACAACTTTATGAAAGTGATTGGTTGGATCTGTAGCTTGAACAAGATCATCTGTCTCGTTCATTTCATTTAATAGATCAGCGTATATTCTACTGCTATCGCTATTTAGATTACTATTAAGAGGAGCAACATCATGTAATGAAGCACTCTTCCAATCTAATGGAACTCCATCACCACCCTGAACATAGTTAGCAGGTAATGAAGCACTAAAAGTTCCATCAGTCTGAGGTCCAGCAGCACAAACAAGAATGATATAATAACCAGTTGATGTCCTAACTCTCTGATTCTTAAGTTGATAGGCACTTTGACTAGTACTTATAGGATAATTAACCCATCCATCTGTACCATTACCTCCTTCAGCTGGTGGTAATAAACATTGATACTTCCATGTTGTAAAAAGGTTAGTACCATCGTTATAACATGCATTACTGTAAGCGGTTGGGTTACCAATACCTGGGACAAATGTACCACTAAAAGCACCCCACTTAAATTGATAATGGTTTGCTGCAAGGTGTGATACCATTGCTTTACATGGATCTTGATTATTTCCTGGAAATGAACTTGCTCCAGAAGCAACAGTAGCATCTAACCAATCATAAATTGGAACTGTACTAGCATTCCAATAAGAAACTAAACCAGCAGCCTGTGGATCCTTAATAATACTAGGATTAGATGTATCAGTTTCATTTGTTGCTTTAAGTCTTGCCCTCTTAACACTACCAAAGTGCATATGTCCTGCAATAGCTGAAGCATCAACTACTTCACTTTCTGTTCTTCTTCCAGCAGTGGTTCCCCATGTCCATGATGGTCTACCTCGTAAATCAATTGCAGTACTAGGAACAGTAAATGTTCCTGTATATGTTACCTGTATAGATGTACCTAATGTTGATGTTGCCTCAATACCAATACCAGAACGACTAACCTCATTATTAACAGCATTTACTTCACGAATACTTTTATAAACACCAGCATCTGCTCCTGGTGTTGGTTTAGGGTACTTAGACGATAAATCAGGAACTACAAATTGATCATTGGTTATTGTCTGTAATGCTGTACCATCAATTGCTTTCCTCACAAACTTACCACTTTGCCCTACACCACAAATAGCAGCAAGTTGTGGATAATCAATTACGTTATAAACAGAACCATCACACCTCAAATATCCAGAAGGTAAATTCTTTCTGTTTGAAGATGCATTAATATCAGGAGATATCTCAACAGGCCATGTCATAATCTGTCCTGTTAGATTACCATACTTAGATCTTTCTTGGGAATATAACTTTGCCATTAATATGCCTTAATAAGATAAACTATTACCATTGATGGTTGATCTGTATCAACAATAATATTTAGAGCATCATTAAGACTTTCTGGATAAACAGAACCAACACTTATATCATTTAATGGGTATGTTGCTGGTGGATTTAATGATCCTCTACCCATCTGAATATCATATGTACTATGATTATGTGATGTAAATGTAGTACTATTTGGGTTAAAATCTCCAATACTACTTAACGAAGAAATATATGTTCCTTGTTTAAAGATAATACTAAAACTACCAGAAGCAGTATTAATTGTATTAGCACTAAGTTTTATTGTATAAACATAATTAGCATCAGCTGTACCTGTCCTTGTAATTTCAGTGATATAAGTTCCCTTAGCAAAACAATCTCCATCAATTAACATCCAAGGATGAATCTTATCATACTGAAACCAATTATTTGGTGCAGTACCATGTGAAGTTCTAATATCTGTTCCTGCTGGCAATGAGATCTCACTCACAGCAAGACCAACTGTTACACTAGCAACAGTGAAATAATTAGCAGGATTCTCTGGGTTATCTATTAAATTATTAAATGTACCCTTACTATGTCCATAATAGTTTCTTCTATTACCAAACAAAATTGGTCTTGGATGTAATCCTACCCATGCTGGAATTTGGTGAGTCTTACTAGGTGTATAAGCAAAAGCATTAGTTTTAGCAGATCCAGTATAGTTAACTGTCTGACTACCTGCCTGAGGACTATTTCTAGTTGGTGTCCCTGTATGCCAATCTGTTGCAGGAACCTGCGACCAATAATCTTTTCCAGCGTCACTAACAAACTCATGAAACTTATCTCCAGCAGGAAGAGTGTGTTCATGTTGTTCATCACCATAATAAGCAATTAAAGTTCTTCCTTGCTGCCATGATTCTGCCTCACTAGCAGATGGCTCTAATGAACAAGTATGATTTATTGATTTAACAGGAGAACATACTGGGTGATCTGTACTACCACTTATAGCAACAGTAGATCCTCTAAAGATTGCTGGTCCAAAGAAACTACTGGTAGCAGAATTAAAGTTTCCTGGATGATTATGACCAGGTGTATGATTAACACCTAATTTCCTATTTAATGTTGTTATTGTTGCACTAAAATCAGGATCAGTCATCTTCATATTAGTGTATTTACCAGATAATTTCAAATTAGGATCTGATAAACTAAAATCAATATCAGCATTGGCCGACCAACTAGTCTTAATTACCTTAGATGTTCCATAATCCTGAATATAATCACCAAATTTTGTTCCTACAGCATCCACAACAACATTCTTAACATTACCTTGACCATACTGATACTTAACATCATCAAGATATGATGATTCAAGGTCAATCATAACCCTGTTAGTCAACTTAGGAAAAATAAATTGACCAACATAATTTGGGAAAACTCCTGTTGCATTACCACCATAGGTTGTACCAATTTCAGAAAATAGTAAAGGATACTCATGAGCGTCTACTGTCTGACCATCACAAATTGCCCATCCTTTTGGAATATTTGCTGCTGTATTCCCTGAACCACCATCACCACCCCACGGGAGAATTGTCCCGATACGGGCGGTCTTCATAGTTTTTATAGAGTTGTAGTATTGTGCCATATTTTTACAGTTCTGCTAACCACCAACCACGAAGGTTATTTGGAATTGATGATGCATTAGGATCACCTGCTGCATCTGTTGGTCCAACGAATATTAATCCGAAGGATGCGTTTCGTGTCTGAACAATCATTTCACCACTGTCCCAAGCAGTACTCATTTGACCAGCACCTGTTTGAATCTTACTACCAGTTGTATCACCTTGAACAGCAGTTGCAAGACTATTAATCTTAAGTGCTCTAATAACGATACTTGTGTTGTAAGTAGCAGTACCAGCAACCTCAACAAATCTGATAACATCACCAGTTTCGGCAGTTGCAGGTAAGTAAAGAACCATATTAGTTCCTGAAGGATTATTCAAGAGATAATTATTATTTGGTTGTAA
>CEUB01087781.1_pt1 | contig 10706 bp, 11 predicted proteins | sample 356491 | NCBI WGS metagenome assembly CEUB01 (sample SAMEA2623370, study PRJEB7988) | marine metagenome | isolation source: saline water (ENVO:00002010), including | reverse complement strand
ATACTGGTGACCTCTATATTTTTGAGATTTTAGAAGATGACGGAAATTTATCATTTACGTTGAATCTTACATTAATCAATGATACCCATGACCCAAATTCCTCAGTTCCTAGCCCAACGGGTTATTCGTTTGACTATAATCAGGATGTTGATCGAGATGGAATTCTAGACAATGTAGATCGATGTGTAAATACTGAACCAGGCGTAGAAGTTCTACCTCTCGGTGAAGATTTCCAAGGTTGTGATGCTGATCCTAGATTTTCTTCGTTGCAATCTATTTTAGGCATATTATTCCTCGCCTTGATTGGTATGTTGTTTGTAAGGATACGTCAGGGGCAACCTGATAGAACTTCTCTGGAAGATCATTTTCTCAATGAAGTGCTAAAGGAGGAATAGAATGCGTAGATTTTCAATATTGATTGTCGTCTTTTCTATGCTTTCAAGTGGATGTCTTGGATGGGATTCAGAGCCTGAGTTCTATGGGGGGGTCCTTACAGATTCCCCAGTTCCAATATTCGAATTACAGTCAAATGATGGTACAATCTTCAACAGTACAGCCTTAGAAGGCAAGGTTTCTATTGTTGTATTCATCTATACTCGTTGTCCAGACATTTGTCCAGTGACTAGCCAGAATGTAGCTTACGTGTATGAGAACCTGGGTGATCGAAAAGATGAGGTTGAAGTCATATCGATTACTGTTGATCCATGGGCTGATGATTATCCTACATTAGATCAATATGCAATCGATCAAAATCTATCTTGGCCCCATTTGACTGGTTCTGTAGAACAAATGGAACCAGTATGGTCTGCATTTGGAGTGGGATTGACTACCTATTCTGACGATTCAGATGGAGATGGGGTGGTAGATGGGTTTGATTTGTGCCCTGATACTCCGTCTGATGAATCTCTTGATCATCATGGATGTGGGATAGAAACACAAGGCGGAGAAGAAGAAAATTCTACTGCTTCAGGATCCAGTACTTCAGGGCGACATGCTCTACCTGGATATTGGGTTGATCACATGACTGGAACAATTCTAATCGACCAGAATATGCAGCAAAGAGTCTTCTGGGGAGATATTGATTGGAATCCTGATTTTGTAATAGATGACATTGATGCGTTACTTGCGCTCTAATCCTCGATGGATTAATATCAAAATATATTTTCCGAGTTAATATGCACAAATTCGTTACCCTACTAGTGATTATTTCATTCGCATTTTCTGGGTGTATAGGTACAGAAGAAATTGCTGTAGAATATAATGGGACTGAATATCGCAACCCAGTTGAGGTCCCTGATTTTTCTCTGACTGATCAAGATGGAAACCAAGTTAACCTGTCCGATTATCAAGGGAAGGTAGTGGTTGTTGCATTTATTTTCACAAGTTGCCCAGATGTTTGTCCAGCAATTGAACATACTCTGAATTATGTTGATTATTTGTTGCCAGATCATGGAATTGAAAATGATGTTGAATTTATTTCTATTACTATAGATCCTGCAAGAGATACTGTTGAAACTCTCAAAAATTATACTACCGCAAATAGTTTCGATTGGCCTCATCTTACTTCTTCAAATCCTGATGATTTGGTAGAAGTATGGAGCGATTGGAATATTGTTGTTGATAATGACCACATTTATTCAGATCATTCAAATCATAGCTCGCATGATTCGCATGATTCACATAATTCTAATGAAACCAGCAATAATTCTGGAAATGAATCAGACGAAGATGGCCATGAAGGTCATGGCGATCATTCAAGTGATTCCGGTCAAGATGATTCTGCTGACTCTGATACCGAATACAATGTGGGGCATTCTACAGTCACTTTCATTCTCGACCAAGATGGTAACAAAAGAGTATCTTGGTCAGGATATGATTGGGATGCTGAGTTGTTCCTTGAAGATTTGGTCACCATGGTCTATGGTTCGAATCAAGATAGTGATGATCATGCTGCACATGCTCATCATTAGATTTTGAATTCAGCAAATTTTTGTCGATGTCTGGATTAATCGATGATGAATAGAGTACGAATCGTACTGTCAGGAAGGCTACGATTGAAGAAGCAACTAGAAGCGGGCCTACGTAACTAGAAATTCCATACCACATAATTAGAATTCCAATCATCGATCCATACGAGATGATTTGGCAAACAACAGATAGATTCCCAATTCGTTGCAAATCATTTTTCAACAATTTTTCTTCATTTTCTCGTGCAAACAAATGAAGTGCACAATAAACGATTTGAAATGGCATAGTGGATGCAAGAATTCCTAGCCCCAATTCACGTTGAAATGAGGGAGTATTGTTAGCTTCCAGACTATGTACCAATAGGATTGCAGTACACGTACCTAGAAGCGCCCCCATTATGGTCCATCGTCGATCTGAGAAGACTTCTCGAACCTCTTCTACAGACACGGTATCTGGTTGATGATGCCTGCTCACGACCGTCTTCCATGTCGTTCATGACATGAAGTCTTCGCCATTGTCTGAACATAGACCTCAATTACGAATCAGATGATTGGCATCGAGCGGAGTTTGAGAAGGTCAGGTTGGTAGAGTTCCCTTATGTCGTCCATCCCTAATACTAGCATTGCTAATCTTTCGAGCCCCATACCCCAAGCACATACTGGCCATTCTGTGCCCAATGGTTCAGTCACCTCTGGACGGAAGATTCCAGCACCCCCGAGTTCTAACCACATTCCACGCCATTTCACTTCAATCTCAAGTGATGGTTCAGTGTATGGGAAATATGCTGGCCTTACTCTAACGTCAGGGTACCCCATCTTCGCATAGAATGTCTTGAGGGTAGTTACAAGCATAGGGAGACTCGCATCAGGCTCATGGATAATGCCTTCAATTTGATGGAATTCAGGAAGATGTGATTTGTCGATTGCTTCTTGACGAAATACTCTGCCAATGCCGAAAACCCTGCATGGTTTGTCTGGATTTTCAGCAAGGTGGTGGACAGTATTCACTGTTGTATGTGTACGTAGCAATCCTTTCTGTGATTCTCCTCTATCGAAGGAACCCCCCCATCCTGTACTACCAGTATCGCCTCCATTTTCATGAACATCAGCCCAAAGATCAAGCCATTTTTCATCGATAGGCATACTTTCGGGATCCTCTAGATAGAAGGTATCTTGCATGGCTCTTGCAGGATGGGTTTGAGGAATGAATAATGCATCCATGTTCCAACCTGCGGTTCGAACGAAGTCCCCATCAATCTCAGAGAATCCCATTTCAAGGAATATCGACCTGATTCTTTGAATCAGGGATTGCATTGGGTGTGGCCTACCTCCCGCAGGAGTTGGCGCTGGAAGGTTTACGTCGTAACGCTTGAATTCTGCATTTCTCCACTCATCTGTTTGGAGCATTTCAGGTGTTAGATCAACAATTTGTTGAGTTTCATCCAAGCTATTCGTATCGAAATTCACTCCTGCATCATTTAATTTCCATGTTCTAACAGTAGATTCATTGATTTCTATGATTTTTTTTCTGGATTGGAATAATGAAACTAATTCTTTATCCAATGAATTTGAATCTGCTCCTCCATCTTTTAGTAGGGAAATGAATGCTTCTCTTTGCTTTAGGATTGTTTGGATTGATTCGACATCCTCTGGTACAATTAGTACACCCCTTTCAAGCCCAAAACCTAATTTTTTCAATAGACCTATACCTGGCCCTGATTCTGATTTTTCAAAACTCTCATTTAGATTGGACAATGTTCGTTCTTCAGATCCACGTTCGAGTATCCAATCAATCAATCGAGATTCTAGGAGCCCCATTTCTGATGCTCTAATACCTTCTTCACCTAGTGTGATATGTTTTGAAGAAATCTCATCGATTACCAACATTCCAGCCTCTTCCAAACCTAATCCTGCACCGGCTACATGTGCTTGATCTGTCCAATTACAGGCCTCCAGTAATCTAGGAAGAGTCCATGCCGAATTTGGGTCCTCCAGCATGGCCTTGAGCATTCTCCGCTCATTGTTCCCGAGGTCTGCCATTGGTCTTGGGACAATCGTATCCGTATTGACGCCTTCGCTGTGAAATCATTCTTCTTCCCAAAGTTGTGTCTTACAGTGAGGGCATGACCAACTCTTTGGCTTACCTCCATCAACCCATTCTACCTTGCCACATGACCCACATTTGATGGTTGAACGGATTGGCGGGTCTAGTAGTGTATCAATTCGATACATTACCCTCCCTGCTTCTCTCATGGGTCCTTCATCTGGGGTCCACGAACGCATTTCTTCAAGATTTACTCGCTCTTCTGGATGGGCTCTCATACCAACTATCAACAAAATGATTCCCGACATTCCCAATGGGAAGGCTAAAATTAGTCCTAGAGTATCTGAAATACTAATTGAGATAGAAGCTCCTAGAATAATGCAAACCCATCCACTCAATAGGATATTGGCGCGAACAAATTTGACCACGATTAGGCCCCCGGCCGACCCAATGATTTCCATGCATCTGCAATTGCCTTTCCCGCTCGCGATGCTTTATCAGTTGGAAGGGAGCAAACTCCAATTCTAACTCCTTTGGATAGTGGAACCACGTATACCCCTCTTTCAGCTATTGCTTCACATAATTCTACAGGATTTGGGTCCGATATATGGGCAAAATATCCATCATGACTTGGGTCAAATGGCAATCCTTTACCAGCTTCCAGAAGCAATGCTCTTCGCTGAACCAACGTTTCAGTTAGCCCTGCACGAATCGCATCCCATGTCATTTCTCTTTCATGTGAATCATGAATCATGGCTACAGTGGCTTGGGGCATTCTTGGTGTGCCTGACCAAGTCCCTCTACCTGTGTGTACAAGCATTGGTATCATGCGTTCTACAAATTCAGCATCAGGGTGAGCGATTACTAGTGCCCCACATCGTAACCCATAGATTGTATGGCTCTTTGATGCAGAGAAGGCCCAACATACTAGTAGATTAGACGGCCAATCATCTGCAGCCTCAATCAACAAATCAGTCCACCCATGAGGTCTCTCAGCATACAGGGCGTACGCTGTATCCAGCAAAAGTGTGAAACCGACATCAGGGAATTGTTTGGCTGAATCCAAGAAACAAGATAGCACCTGTCTTTGCTCGCCTTCGTTTAGACTCATTCCAGTTGGGTTATGGGCTGGATCGTTTAACCAAGCAAGCACTCTTCCTTGAGTTGATGCATGTTTGTTTAATTTCATTCTTAGAATAGATTCATCGACAGTGGATTCCGAACCAACCAGTGGCCAATCATCCAATTCTAGCCCACATTCCTCTGCTATTGTTCTGTATGGGCCCCAATATGTGCTCCTGACTAGTATTGAATCTCCAGGGGTTAAGAGATTACGAGCCGACATGTAGAGTGCTCCACATCCTCCAGGGGAAGCGACTGAATTCGTACTCATCCCTGAATCTCTGAATTCATCAATTCTCGGCCCAATAGCTAGACGTTGTGCAATCTCTCTGTATGCCGGGAGTCCAGGTAATGGTGAATACGCCCCTTTGTCCATATCTGAAAGATCATTGATGGCTTGTCCAACCGCCGGATTTAGAATCAACTCACCTTCATCGTCAAGAAGTGCTCCGATTGTCCCGTTGACTACATCTTCTCCATTGGCTTTCGCAGCTTGGTAACGTGCCAACCATGCATAGATGACATCGTTGCCCCCCTTTGCCATTGCATGAGGTGGAAGTATGATTTTGGCAGTATCTGGACCGCCGACCATGTACCCAAGAGTACCTCGTTGGTTTTTGAATGTGGTTCCATGGAATTCAAGAGGTATTGCCCAGTCGGAGGGACGCGCCTGCGTGGCCAAGTGGTAAGGCACCTGATTTGTAATCAGGCGATCGGGGGTTCGAATCCCTCCGCAGGCTCCAACAATGACTAACATTATTCACATGATTCATGTGCCTATGTTCGATGACGGCTGAGGTAATAGATGGAGTGGCCTGTGCAGCATCAATTGAATCGTCCCTACAAATTCGAATAGATTCTTTGAAACAACAAGGAATAATCCCACATTTGGCTGTCGTGATTGTAGGGGAAGACCCTGCTAGCCATGTTTACGTTCGTGCAAAGCAAAGGGCATGTGAACGTCTTGGAATAAATAGCACTAGAATTGATTTACCCGAAGAAACCAGTTTTGAACAACTAGCAGAGATTGTTCAAGATTTGAATACTGATGATTCAGTCCATGGAATTTTGGTACAATCACCATTGCCAAATGGAATAAACGAGTTGGCAATTACAGATATGATTGAACCATCCAAGGATGTTGATGGTTTTCATCCAGTTAATTTAGGACGACTTGTCCAAAGTAGAGATGACGGACAGATTCCTTGTACACCGTATGGAGTCATGGAATTGTTGCATTGGGCAGGTATTGAGTTGACGGGTAAAAGGGCAGTAGTCATCGGTCGTTCATTCAATGTAGGTATGTCCCAAGCATTGTTATTGGCACAAAAGGGTGCAGATGCTACTGTCACTATTGTTCACTCAAAAACTCAGAATCCTGAAGAAGTATGCAAAGAAGCAGATATTTTGATTGCCGCAGTAGGAGTTCCAGAGATGGTTCTTGCTTCATGGATTAAACCTGGAGCAGTAGTGATTGATGTTGGAGTTAACAGGGTAGAAGATTCTTCTAAGGAGAGAGGGTATAGGCTTGCAGGTGACGTTCATCCCGATGTTGCAGATGTAGCATCAGCATTATCTCCAGTTCCCGGGGGGGTCGGCCCAATGACCATTGCAATGCTGATGAGCAATACAGTACGTTCGTCAGAAAAAAAGCTGTAATTGTTGGAAAAGAATCCAAGCCATGAATCTATGGTATTGGTATGAATCTTAGTTGGCGGCCTGAATGAGTTTGGATAATCATCATTAGTGTTCAATGACTAACCTTGCTCGTTAGCATGGTAGAGTCTAGAACGGTTTCTTCTGAAACTTTGATGAATATCAGAGCAAATGATTCCGAGATTCACGATTTGATTATGTGGCTGGAATCCTTTGATGAAAGGCCAGGGCTAGATGTACTTGGTAAAAGATTGGAGATTTTGGATGTAGACATTGAATCATTGCGCGAACTAATCCAATCTGCTCCCGATGATTATTGCCGAAATACATTATTTCGATCGGATCAATTTGAGTTGGTTGTAATTATTTGGAGGCCTGGACAGGATACTCCAATTCATGACCACATAGGTTCAGATTGTGCTTTTCTAATTTTGGAGGGGGAATCTACAGAAACAACATACGATTTGAATTCAGAAGGACTCGCATTTCCTATTAGTTCACGGGTCTATAGATCAGGTGAGGTATGTGCAGCAGAGGAACCGGATATTCATCGAGTCTCAAATGATGGAGATGGAGAATTGATTAATTTGCATGTATATACTCCTCCTCTTCATGCATTCAACGTGTATGATCTTGCATCCTGATATCATTATTCTCATGCCTTCCGCCATATTGAGTAGGTAGAAGCAAATTCATCAGTCTCTGATTTCTCTTGTTTTTCAATAACTTCTTCCACCCAACCAGTTTTGTCCCAATCAGGCATTTTTACATCACCATCTACATCTCCATGAATAGTAGTGAGATGTATTTCATCCACTTTATCGAACATTGCAGAATAGGTGCCTGCTCCTCCAATAATCCATGTTTCATCACATCCTTCGGCGAAAGAAATCTCCATAGCTTGACCTGGATAAAATGCTGTTTCTGCACCTTCGTTACTCCAACCTATTTGTTGAGTCAAGACGATGTTTACTCTATCAGACAATGGTCTATGAGCATCTGGAAGAGAATCCCACGTTTTGCGTCCCATTATCACTGCATTTGTATCGTCTCCGCCACCAACAGTGAGTTGTTTGAAACGAATCATATCGCTCTTAACATTCCATGGAAGGTCTCCGTTTATTCCGATCACTCCATTCTCGCTGACTGCTGCTATTAGACAGGTTCTCATGGACATGTGAGGAATTGATGGTTGAATAACGCTCTGCTGAGTCGATTGTGATTTGCGCAGGACTCATTTGTGTGGTACTTTACGGGGATACATGGTACACCGGAGTGGGCACTCACTAAATCGCGTTGTACCCATAATTCTAATTCTACTCTCAGCATCACTCAGTGGTTGTTTCGGTGATGATGAAATTAGTTCTGAAATTGATGATGAAAACAATGTTGTGGAAATTGAATGGGGCGAGCCATACTATATGCCTCGACATGAAGAGTGTATTGATCCAGATAATGGTCAAGACCCTGGTTATGAGGGGTATGGAATTGGATATGAACCATCAATATCGATTACAAATAATGGAAACATGTTCATTACTGCTCACAAGGATCTTCGATGGGGTGGAGAAGATTCTCCTATTCCTGTGATTCTTGATCCTGATGATCCTGGTCCTTGGTGGGCATGTACTGATGGCCAAGAAACAAGTTGGGATTACTGGGCCTCATGGTTTTGGGCATCATATGATAATGGAACAACATGGGGGCATGGAGAAGAATTTGACCCTACACCGGGTAATATGCTATTTGCAAACTATCTTGCAGGAGGTTCTGAATGCCTCGGTGACGAAGGAGATATAGCAGTAGATGCAATGGATACGGTTTTCTATCTTGATACAACTCTTGAAGATAATTGGTGGCACATATTAGGAGACAATGGCACGACATACGAAAGTGGTGCATGCGCTCGAATGAATACAATGGCAGCTGATGATCGGCCATGGGTTGCTGCTCAGGGTGATGGAATCATCCACTATCTAGGAAATTCTGGTGCATCTCCACCTGAATGTAGCGGCGACTCGGGTAGATATTGGTATTACCATTCAGAGAATTCAGGTTCCTCATTCAGTCAGTGTTATTCCATGCCAGGAGGTTGGTCTACGATATCATCTCAGAATCATGGTCCGTATGTCTTTGTAGTTCAGGAGGATGCAGACAGTTCTAGTGGTACTGTTCATGTTAGGATATCTGATGATTATGGTAGAGGAACTGGGCCAGGTCCATCTGATGGTTCATGGGCTAGCCCAGTAGATATCGGACCAAGAAATGGAAATTGTCCTGAGGGTTATCCTGTGATTAACAACAATGAGAAGGGAACAGTTGCGGCTGTTTGGGCCGATTGCCCAAATGGTGGAACAGGCCCTTGGATGATGAGGTTCGCGATTTCATATGATAATGGAACAAATTGGTCAGAGTCGTGGGATGTGACTCCTTTTGATCGAGGAATCAATATGTATCCCTTCATTTCAATATCTGAAGAGGATGTTGTAAGTCTCGCATTTTATGGATTGGATTTTAATCAGAATGGTAGTGAAGATGGGTATACCTCGGGGAAGGAATGGTACCTCTATGCTGGAGCTCTTAGAGAGCCGTCGTTCAATGATTCCTGGTCTTTTTCCGTTGCTGACCCAACTCCACTGCATATTGTAACTGATTACGAAGAGGATAGTGGGGACACTCATGCTTTGCATGATTTCTTTGAGACAGTAATTAGTGCAGATGGAACGTGGTTAGGAATTGCATATCAGGAGAATATAGGGCTTCATCCATTTGAGGAGAACGAAGAACAAAGATACATCAAGTTCGTTCGAGGAGAATTAGACGTTTTAACTTCTTAGACGCTGATTGGTGCTTTGATGTGAGGATGATGGTTGTATTCTAGAATTGATATGTCTTCATTGCTAAAGTCATCAATTTCGGTGCATTCTGAATTCAATCTAAGAATAGGCCATTCCAAAGGAGTTCGCGAGACTTGTTCTCTTGCTTGTTCTAGATGGTTCATGTATAGGTGTGCATCACCTATTGTATGTACAAAATCTCCTGGTTTGAGCCCTGTTACTTGGGCAATCATACAACATAGAAGGGAATAGGATGAGATATTGAAAGGGACTCCTAGGAAAACATCCGCTGAACGCTGGTATAGATGTAGTGATAGTTCTCCATTTGCGACATAAAATTGGAAGAATGCGTGGCATGGCATTAATGCCATTTCATCGAGTTCTCCAACATTCCATGCACTCACGATTATTCTTCTACTTCCCGGATTTGTTCGTATCATTTCCACAGCATTTTGTAATTGATCGATTATTCTTCCATCATTTGCTTCCCATTTTCGCCATTGTTTTCCATAAACTGGGCCCAAATCTCCATTTTCATCTGCCCATTCATTCCAAATTCGAACCTTGTTTTCTTGAAGGTATTTGACATTTGTATCTCCACTAATGAACCATAGAAGTTCGTGAATTACAGATGGCCAGTGTACTTTCTTTGTAGTAACTGCCGGAAACCGCCGTCGTAGATCAAATCGCATTTGGTGTCCAAATACAGAAAGAGTACCTGTGCCTGTTCGGTCTTCTTTTTCTACACCCTCAAGGAGGATGCGACGCATGAGTTGTTGGTACTCTTCCATGGCGACCGGGTGTCTCCTGAGAAGGGTAGGCCTTTCAACGATGCGGCTGATTTCACGGTGCACCAAGTGCTGAAAGTGTGCCCATTAATTGGTCTGTAAATCGTCTGTATAACATGGCCATTTCTTTTTCTCGCTCTGAATCTTCTGCATCGGCAATTGATTGAAGACCTTCTTCTGAATATCCTCCACCTTCTGGATGATGAATCCACGTCCTCCAAGTGATTCCTTCGCCAACAGACATTGTAATTGGTGTACTAATTCTAAACATACTAGAACCTGGTTTGAGCAT
>CEUB01206230.1_pt1 | contig 10749 bp, 9 predicted proteins | sample 356491 | NCBI WGS metagenome assembly CEUB01 (sample SAMEA2623370, study PRJEB7988) | marine metagenome | isolation source: saline water (ENVO:00002010), including | reverse complement strand
AACTTCCAAGCATCCCAAAACAACATTACCTTTGCAGTTGATTACAAAGAAGCGGTTGCCGAGGAGAAAGCAGGCTTCTTCTCTCCAGAAAATTTGATGGCTTATGGTATTGTTCTGATGGCTCTACTTGTTGCGAGTGCGCTTTATTATCGTCGAGCAATGAGTCGAAGACAAGTACAGTCGCTACGTGGAATTCTCACTGATACGATGATGCAACTCGAAGCGAGTAACGAATACATCAAGATCATCTTTGATTGTTACAAGAACCTCGTCAAGCACTTCCGTAAGTACGGCTTCATGAAGAAGGTTTACGAAACCACTCGTGAATTTGAGGCAGCAGTTCGTGCAGCATTCAACATGGTTCCTCCACAACAGTTGGATGGTTTCCTTACCATATTCGAAGAAGCACGTTATTCGGATCACAGCATCGGCATCCTACAACGTGATCAAGCGATTAGCACACTTGGCGCAATCACCACTTCGATCACAGCCGCATTAGGTGAAGATTCGATGGTGAAGAGGTATGAAGGCACAGGTTTGTACGATAAACAAACCAAAGCTGGAGAATTTGTTGCTGCAGACGGAACAATCCGTCAAGCAGGAATCGTTGATGGTGAATCAACCGACTTCAAGATTTGAAGCGTGAACGAACCAATAGAAGGATTGGCTTAGCCAACCTTCAAGGGTGGGATGCGCTCTCAAGTTATCATGGAAGACTGGAAGATACTCATCGACCGAGCTATGCAGCAAGAAACTCAGAACACAATTGAAGCACACAAAATATACGGTGATGCGGTACGTTCAGCCCTTGCTCAAACACAAATGCTCCTTGGAGATTTGGAAGCAGCACAAGTGATTGAAGCCTTGTATGGAGCCCTTGTAGCATACTCGCAACAAGTCATGCTTCGAATGAAAGCAGAAGATCCAGAAGTAGGCGGAGTCGATCACGCATTCCGTGCAGGCCAAGCATACGGAGTATCTTGTGTTCTCAACCATCTTATCGATCAATTAACCGACGTGGCCGGAATTACAGCTCTCGGCGCTCTTGATGATTTCTCAGATACACTTCACGATGAAATTATCATTCAAGGCCGTGCTGCTGGTTTAACCGTCGAACTCTTAGATGCAAAAGGCGAAATTCTGTTCGATTAAGTTCTGCTCTCGCGTCGGTGGCTTCATAACCAGCAGGTAGGTCGCGAGAATGCCTCAAAGCATCGAGGGAGTCATATGAGCAAGCCAATACGAAAGACAAACGCAGATTTGGTCGAATTAATCGGTCAACTGAAAGCCCAGTCTCGTGATACCGGTGTTGCACTATGGCGAGATGTTGCTCAGCGCCTCTCCAAGAGCCGCAAGAACTGGGCCCAACCAAACCTAAGCCGCGTAACTCGTTACGCTCCAGAGGATGCAACCATCCTTGTACCTGGGAAACTGCTTGGATCTGGTGAAGTTACAGGGAACCGCACCATCGCCGCCTACAGTGTCAGCACAAGTGCACGAGCTAAGATTGAAGCCGCTGGTGGGAGAATTCTCACTTACGGTGAATTGATGAACGAAAACCCAAAAGGAAACGGGGTGATTATTCTTGGATGAAGCACAAACCTACGTCTTTGACGCAGATGGACTTGTCCTAGGACGTCTTGCTTCCACAGTAGCAGACATGCTTCTGAAGGCTGCACGCTCAGATCGTGATGACAAAGTTGTCATCATTAACTCAGAGAAAGCAATCGTTTCGGGAAGTTCACGTTCAGTATTCCAAAACTATCACGATAAATATGCTTTGAATCACGCTCGCAAGGGTCCTTTTTACCCACGTATGCCTGATATGATCCTCAAGCGTACAGTTCGTGGAATGTTGCCTTACCAAAGAAAGAGCAGTGGCCGCAGAGCACTCCGAAATCTACGTGTAGAAATCGGATGCCCACACCATCTTGCTTCAGGCATGCCAGAAGGCCATGTCGAAGGCGATGACAGTAAAATTCGCAAATCCTTGCCAGAAAGCTATGTTCGCCTTGGCGACATCAGCGCAAGTCTTGGTGCACCATCGCACCGATGGACTGGAGGTGAACAATGATGGCACGTAAGAAGAAGTCGGTAGAAAGTTCAGGAAAGAGAAAGACCGCGGTTGCAAGAGCATCTGTCAAAGCAGGAAAAGGACGAGTTCGTGTAAACAGTGAACCGATTGAAATTCTCCAACCATCTCTTGCACGCCGTAAGGCAATGGAGCCACTGATTATTGCTGATGCAATGAATCGCCTCTCCAAAGTAGACATCAATCTGACCACTAATGGTGGAGGAATCATGGGCCAAACTGACGCAATCCGTACAGCGATTGCTCGTGGCCTGGTTCACTACAACGGTGGAGCAGAAGGAATCGACGAAGAACTTCGTGATGAGTACCTACGATTTGATCGTAGCCTCCTTGTCAACGATCCTCGTCGTAAGGAAGCAAAGCACCAACTCGGACGTGGTGCTCGTCGCAAGAAGCAAAAGTCCTATCGATGAGGTGATGAAAGATGATAATTCCAATCCGTTGTTTCAGCTGTGGTACCGTTATAGCTCATAAGTGGGAAGCGTTCAATGAAAAACTCGCAGAGGGTGCAAGCGTTAGTGATGCACTCGATTATGTAGGTTTCAAGCGCTACTGTTGCCGACGTATGTACGTTGGACACATTGATTTGATCGAAGAAATCGTTCCTTTCAGTGCTCAGCACAAGTGAAGATATCTCGGGCCTGTGGGTTAGCTTGGCCTATACTTGGCGGCTGGGGGCCGTCAGACCCCAGTTCAAATCTGGGCAGGCCCACTCCGTCGATATCCATGGTTAACCCCTGACCGATTAGCCTTGCATTGATATGGTCCAAACGCTAGCACATGCTATGCGCTCCCGAGCCGTTGCATTGTTTGCTCTTCTCTTAGTGACTAGCCTTGCCCCATTGGTGTCTTCAGACCTGACGATTACGGCTTCAGATACAACGTGGGGTGGAGTGAACCGAACTCTCGACGGGAATGTAACGGTTTCCGCCACCTCAACTCTAACCATTGAGTCAGGGGCAGTTATTGACACTGGAGAATACTGGATTCAAATCGATGGCTCTCTTATTGCAACCGATGTCGAATTTATGTCGAGCATTACGCCTGCAAGCCAAGGCTCTACAGGAGCAGGTCTTTGGCCAGGAATCATTGTTTCATCAACTGCAGATGCGGTTCTGTCCAATGTCACTATTCGAGGAGCGGAGTCTGCTCTGGCAGTTCATGGGGACGTGACAATCCATGAAGAAATCTTGATTACAAACAGTTACATTGGCATCGATATTCATCCATCAGGAACAGTAGTAGCCGAAAATGTGACAATGGATACAATTGATATTCAAGCAGTCAATAACGAAGGCCAATTCACAGTTACGACAGGAACATTCACCAATACTGCAACTGGAATCCACTCCTCAAATCATCTCACAGCATCAGATATAACATTCAATCAAACCGGTTTCGCCCTCGACATCGTAGCGGGGGACGCAGCAATTACAGGGCTAGGGCTAGACAATGTTAGTGTAGGCATAGGCTCGGATTCAGGAGCAACAACCTCTGTAAACAGCATTTTTGGCCAATCTGTGGCCCTTCTCATAGATGGCTCAGGCACGGATGATTTAACCCTCTCAAACGCCCTTCTTTCTGGAGATCGTCTTCTGTGGGGTGCGGTTGAAAGCATCTATCTTTCTGATGTTGATTTCACTCAACAGTCGCTTGATAGAACTGCCATCGATATACGCTGTACACTTGATTGCAACTTCGATGACATAACCCTCTTACAAACAGAAATTGGCTTTGACATCGATGGGCCAGGGGTTACTGAGATTATGAACAGTAATATTGATTCCACAAATCTCGCTTTACGAGGCTCTGGAGATGGCTTACTGATTCTCAAAGAATCTAATTTCACATCACAAGAGAAAGTAATGACGTTATCTGGTCTCGATACTGAGATAACAGGCACAAATGCAGAGTTAAGTCAAGGTGACGGACCAGCAATAAACGTCTTGGAAGGTCAACACGATTGGAATGAATTCAATGTTGAAAAGGCCTACAGCAGTTCTGATGTTACATCCGTTGGTATCGATGCATGGTATTCTTCAATTCAATCAACAGACCTAACAACAAACGGCTATTCAACAGGAGCAATCTTTGAAGACAGCACTCTTACAGCGGAAACTGCAATATTCATCAATGGTAAAACAACAGGTATCTACGGAATTCAGTCCACATTAACGTTCGAAGATTTGTCAACATCAACCCAACAATATGGCGTTCGATTAACGGATGAATCTCACCTACAAACATCAACATGGGCCGCAAATCTACACAATACGCCTCTTCTTCTTGAACAAGATTCAACAGCACATGCTCGTACATTTGCTCCACAGAACACCGCTCAAGGATCATCTGACGCAGTTGGCGATGGAACGTTCCTCTATGGAGGACCAACAACAAGTACAGTCTCAACAACTGCATATGGATATCTTTACGAAACATATGTGTCTTTCACTGATATCAACAATCAGCCAATTCAAGCAGAGGCCTACGCTCACAATTTCCTCTCAACTGGAGATACAAATGGCGTTGCTTCTCTCCCTCTCCTGTCAACGGGCTCTATGGTCGATGTTCTTTACCAAGGAGCAGGTGTTCGAGCAGAATTGATTGGAAATCAAGCGGGTCAGTCGGTTCAAATCATCACTGTGCCTCAAGGAGATTGGAATCTTCCATCATCGTCTACAATTGTTCTGGGAGCAAAACCAGACGGTAGTCCTCATATGCTTAATGGAAATCTCAATTTCGCAACAAATTCTCAACTCAAACTCATCGATACAACGCTGATTGTAGATTCATCATCAGCCGTTGATCTTGGGGCATCGGGCACCTTAACGGGAGACGGGGGGATTCTCAACGCTACATCATTATCCTTGAACGTCCAATCCACTTTTGCATCTGAAGGAAATGGTTTAGAGATTCAATCACCAGTCTCATGGTCATGTTCTTCAGCACAGTCAATTAGCAGTATTCGATTCACATCTTCGCTTTCTATCGGAGCATTATGTGAAGTTGAAATGACTGGAGGTGAAGCCAACCAACAAATTACCGTAGGTACAGGAGGCTCCTTCTCGCTCTTTTCAATTCTCGAAATCAGTGTTCTCGATAAAGGAACTCCTGTCGAAGGAGCGACGATTATCGTGGACGGCCAAACAGTTTCAACCGATGCGTTAGGAGAAGCAACAGCTCAAACAACAGCCCGCACAGTAGATTCTCAAGGAGATGTCCAAGGAGGCATCAAAACTGTGACTATGCAAATTCAGTCGTTTACTGAGTTCTTTGCTTGGGATACAAAGAGATCAACAAGTCATACCTTCATGGCTTCAACAGTTCCTACAGGGACAATCAGTTCATGGCTGGTTCTGGAGAAATCATGGAGCCCATATCGCCTTGAGGGAGATTTGACAATCGCTTCAACAACAAAACTGACAGTAAACGATGGCGTTGAACTTCGCATCGCATCACAAGCCATTATCGATGTACAAGGCGTCTTTGAAGCAGGCTCTGCAACCATATCATCAACAGGGTTTGGGGCACGGTGGGGTGGGTTACTTCTCGATGGAATTGTCGGTTCAAGAGTACAACTTTCAGGAACTCAACTCGTCGAAGGCTCCCCATTACTCACAGTATCTGGATACGGAGACATGGTGGCAGAAAATGTCAATTTTGCTCGTTCTGCAGGAGCAGACCCCTTGATTTCAATCACACAAAGCGCACAAGGTACAGTTTCACTCACCAATTCTCATCTTAGAGATGCAGGGACAATGTGCATCCAGTCACAAAGCCCAGACGCAAAGATTGTTTTGGAAAGCGTCGAATTCACTGATTGTAATGGGGATGCTGCATGGGTACGTCTCTCAGAAGTTGATGTTAACAATGTAACAATCAATGAAGGTATGGAAGATGGGCTTGCACTCATTGGCGTTACAGGACAGGTAAGTGGTGTAAAGACATCATCCTTCGTAGGCGACTCAACGGTTCGATTGGAATCGATTGGCGGCGATTTCATTCTTCAAGATTCTCAGATTTCAGCGGGCTCAGAAGTTGGATTAATCGCTTTCAATTGTGAAGATATTGTTCTTAGAAACTTGGAATTTTCAGGGGCTCCAGCGGTTGATATTGACGAAACGTCTGCTCAACTCGAACAAATAAACGCTCATGGAAACGGTGTTGGGACAGGAGTAACAATTCGGCATGGTAAAGCAGCATCGATGACGGTGTCAGATCTTTCGATTACAAACTATTCAGTTGGTCTCCGCTTACACGCTCATGACTTTGAAGAACCCGGCATAGCCTACATACAGAATCTCACAATTGACGCCTCCGATGCTCTTTCTGTCGAATATTATGATGCTCAGATTTCAGATTCTCAATTAGTTGGATCGATTTCAGTTGCGGGTAGTACAATCAACATGATTGACAGTTTTATTGGAACTACGAACTCACTGTCAGAAGATGGAATTCTTAACGAATGGAGCACCCACTCACTAAGCGCAATGCTCAATGGCGTTGTGGTCGAAGCAACATACGTCATTACCACTGAATTACTTGATGAGCCAAGCACTTACAACGGCCAATTTGTCGATGTTATCCTCCAGTACTCCAAGCACACAGAAACACAATCACAGTTCAGTACAACTGCAGCAATAGAGACGAATTCTGCAATGAGTCTGGTCAACAGTTCAACCTTCGAACTTGGAAACACCATGAACCAACAAGTCGTTATTTCACTCTTGCCAAACGCATCCCCAATCTCAAGTGTAAGCTCTCCTTATTCGGGTCAACGCTTCATGGAAACAACACCAATTGAAGTCATCTATACGGTTTCTGATGATACCACCCCACTTGCTAATATTGTCATGTCTTGGAAGGTGTTTGATGCACAAAGCCAACTTGTCTCAGAAGGGGTGCTCAGTGACACAGGCATTGCTTTCAACGTCACGAACATTGGGCCAGGGTTGTACGTGTTGCAAGTTATCGCAACAGATGAATTGAATCTCTTTTCCACTGTTGAGGTTGACTTTGAAGTAACGCTTCTGGATACGGATGGAGACTGGATTTCAACATGCAGTTCAGACACGTGGTTTGATGCAACAAAAGGGCTCCAATGCGGACCTGATATTTATGATCCAGACGATGACAACGACGGCCGCCTTGATGAAAACGATGTATGGCCAACAGATGCTTGTGCTTGGATGGACACAGATGATGATGGCCAACCAGATCGTATCGAATGTCCAGAAGGGAAGACAACGATGCTCTTTGAAGATCAAGATGATGATGGCGATGGGACTCCAGATGAACTTGAAGGAAAAGCATCATCAAAGAGTGAAGATCAAAGCACAGGCCTGCTTTTGATTGGGGGAATTATCGTCATTGTCCTCATCATTTTCTTTGTACGGACCCGTGGAAAGGGTCCTAAGAGTCTCGGCGAGATTGACGAACGTATGCTCTGAGGTGAAATGCTTGCTACCAAGTGCCGAACCCGTTGCATTAGCAGTGGTTGTTGTTCTTGGTGCGATTGTCGCTTGGGATGCATGGTGGTTGACACGACAGCACTTGGATATCCCTTCGTTTGGCGTTTTGTCAAAGAATGGATTTGCTTGGAAAAGCGAACAACAACACGAAGTCCTCCGCCAATGGGCAAATTTGGGATCTATGGCTGTAATGATGGCCTTGCCGTGGGGCTTTGCATCGTTTTCAGATACGCCAATTCTTTACGTAATCCTATGGGACGTATTACTCGGTTTACACATTATTTCCCTGCTCGTACCCAAGCGATATGCTGTTACTGCAACACATCTCTTTGCTGATGGGCAACGATATGAATGGAAACGACTTGTTTTGGCAAAACGGCAACCGAAAAAGCGGATCATGCTCTTGAGAAAAGGATGGGGGCCATTCGGCCCACTACCACTTGGGGGTTCGCGAGAAGATCTTGACCAAGCTGCAGAACGAATCATAGAGATTCTTCTTCCCGAGGAAGAGGAATAAGAGGTATCCCTAAGTGATTCCTCGGTATGAGAAAGACATGGAATGGGCACGAAGTGGCGATGACATCATGCTGGTGCTTGAACCAGGTGAAGAAATACACGCATCAATTCAGAAACTAGCAGATACACTGGATCTCAATGGGGCAGCAATCACAAGCGGTATTGGGAGGACTCGTAATTCCATCTTCGGATACATGGATTCAGATTTTGTTTATCATCGCAAAGAACTTGAAGAGCCTGCGGAATTGGTGTCTTTGCAAGGAAATCTCGCCAGACATGAAAATGGCTCTCCATTTACCCACCTACATGCAACATTTTCGAACGATGATTTTCTAACAAAATCAGGCCATCTGTTTTCAGCAACAGTATTCGTGGTTGCTGAGATCCACCTTCGTGTCATGACCGAGGTTGTAATGACAAGATGCCCAATGGTCGGTGGAGAATTTGTGGAACTAAAATTCCCATCATCATGAACCTTAAATGGGGTCGAGGAGGTGGAATACTATGGCCAATTCAGATTCGTCCGACAATGGCCAAAATCGGCGCATAGATTGGCTTGCTGAGCAAATTGCATATCATTCCGACCTCTATTATAATCAAGCAAAAACTGAGATTGCAGATTCAGAATTTGACGCCCTGTGGGATGAATTGAAGCAACTCGACGCAATGCATCCACAATTGCAACGAGTGGGTGCAGAAATCGACCCAGGGACGGTCAAAGTAGACCATATGTTTCCCATGCGCTCGCTAAACAAAGGCACAACAGGTGAAGACATAGATCACTTTGTGCGAGAATCCTCTCTTGAGGCTAGACGTTTCATTTCTCAACCTAAACTCGATGGGTCGGCTCTTTCTCTTGAATACAGAAAAGGACGTCTCGTGCGAGCAGCAACCAGAGGCAGTGGAAATCGTGGAGAGGATGTTACGAAAAATGCTCGCCGAGTAGAAAATGTCCCTAGTACACTTGGTGCAGAAGTGGATGTTCACATCCGAGGCGAAGTTGTCATGCGTAAATCAACATTTGAAGAACGGTATGCGGATGTCTCCCCCAATCCAAGAAATCTAGCCGCAGGTGCATTACGTCAGAAGAAAGCAGAGGGCAAAGCAAATGCAAGCGATTTGGTTTTTCTCGCATATGACGCGAAGTTCCCAGACGAACCCTTGCGCCATCCCGATTCATCACCTCCACCAGCCACCAACAATGATAGTGAAATTCTTTCCTGGCTCACAGAGACTGCTGGAGTTACCCCCGCACCGTGGGTCATTACTGAATCAATCGATACGAGCGAATTAACATCAGGTCTTTGCAAAGAAACAGAAAAATGGACTTCCCAACGGGAGGACTATGAATTTGAAATTGATGGCTTGGTTTTCAAAGTGGACGATCTTTCGAAACGAGATTTACTCGGTATGACAGCACACCATCCGAGGTGGGCTCTCGCATGGAAATTCCCTCCAGAAGAAGCCACATCCGTTTTACTTCATGTCGATTGGCAAACGGGTAGAACAGGAACCATCACACCGGTTGCTCGCATCGCCCCCCAACGTGTTGGGGGCGTTACAGTTGAGAATACAACACTCCACAATCTTGGTGAAGTCGAGCGCTTAGATATCCACATAGGCGATAAGATCAAAATTGTTCGAAGAGGTGATGTGATTCCAAAAATCGAAGCAAGTCTTGGACTAGCAACTCAGCAGGATTTGGAGGGGCGCATCCATGCAGACGGAGAACCATTCGATGGCCTGTTGCCTGATAGAATATCAATTCAAGCACCATCCACGTGCCCAGCATGCGATGGTCCAGTTGAAATCGAAGGTGCATTTATCCGATGTATAGATGTCAACTGTGTTGCCCGAATGGGGAGGAGTATTCTCTACTATTGCCGTGCATTAGAGATGGACGGGGTTGGAGAAAAGTTGGTCGACCAATTGCTTGCTGAGAGGCACATCACTGGTATAGCGGGGCTCTATGAGTTGGATGAAGTCAAACTTCTTTCTCTAGAGAGGATGGGACAGAAATCTGCATCGAATGTCCTTAATGAAATAAACAAAACCCGTTCTATGACGTTTTCTAAATTCCTTCAAGCACTAGGATTACCAGGTATTGGCCCCGAACTGGCCCTTGCTATCGCCGTACATTTCCAACAACCTGCAGTGATGATGGCATGGGTTGAGGAAAGCCAAGAACAACCCGAGAGGCTCCAAGAGTTGACCGCACTTGAGGGAGTGGGAGATATCGTTGCGCTTCAGTTAAGAGACGGAATTAACATCCGCAGTAATGCGATTGAGAATCTTCTTTCACATCTTTCAATTCAAGCCGAGCAAGAAAAAATCGATCAAGGCCCCTTTGTTGGCATGACGTTCTGTGTCACAGGAACTCTTTCCGAACCAAGAAAAAGCATCCAATCAAGAATCAAAGCTGCGGGAGGAAAAGTCGTCGGAAGTGTTTCTGGCAATCTTTCAGTACTGGTTGCAGGAGAAAATGCTGGTTCGAAACTTGCCAAGGCTGAGAGTTTAGGCGTTACAGTTTGGACTGAAGAACGGCTTAATCAACAATTTCAAGGTGATTCAAAGGAAACTCCTCCTGACAAGATTCCCTCAGAACAGCCGACATTGTTCGATTATTGAGAAATTTTCTGTCCTATGGAACGAACTCTTTTACGCAATAAG
>CEUB01207835.1_pt1 | contig 10804 bp, 9 predicted proteins | sample 356491 | NCBI WGS metagenome assembly CEUB01 (sample SAMEA2623370, study PRJEB7988) | marine metagenome | isolation source: saline water (ENVO:00002010), including | reverse complement strand
CTCATGTAGTTCATCAATAATAGGAGCCCTTCTTCTCCATTGTCTAAATTTTGAAGTACTTCACGCACAGAACCTTCTTTGGCTCCAATGACTTCCATCCAGTCCAGTATTTCTGCTTCACAATCAATATCGAACAAACGAGCTAATCTGTCAGATTTTTTCGGTCGATTTTCTCTCAAAGAACCAGATTCCATACCTTGGTAAACATCATTCCACGACATCTTCAATATAGATTCAAGACTATCCTGCTCCACTAGCAGTAAAACAGTCTCAATCCCCATAATCACCTCTAGATGCTCGTCTGCTTTGATGTCATCGCATACAACTTCACTCAATTCTACCTAAATTCAACAATAGATTTCAAGAGTCACCTACTTTCAGCGTCGTTTTGGGGTCATTATGGCAACTATCAAAGAGCAAATCGAATTGATTCGCGCCGAGATAGATAAAACCCAAAAAAATAAGGCAACTAATGCTCACATTGGTAAATTAAAAGCAAAGATTGCCCAATTGAAATTGAAAGAGGAAAAGGCCCATGCTCACTCTAAAGCAAGTGGCGGTGGCAAAGGGTTTGAAGTAAAGAAATCCGGTGATGCTACAGTTGCTTTGGTCGGATTTCCTTCGGTTGGTAAATCTACTCTTATCTCCAAAGTTACCGATGCTCATTCAGAAGCAGCAGGGTATGCTTTTACCACACTCACTTGTATTCCAGGTGTTATGGAACATCGTGGTGCTAAGATTCAGATTCTAGATTTACCTGGTCTAATCAAAGGTGCAGCTGAAGGTAAAGGTCGTGGGCGAGAGATTCTCAATGTAATTCGAAGTGCAGACATGGTGTTGTATATCGTAGACCCTTTCCAAGATGCCCACTTCAATGTATTACATAGAGAACTTCATAATGCTGGGCTGCGACTAAATGAAACCAAACCTCCTGTGTTCATCAAACGAACTGAACGAGGTGGTATTGATGTACGTTCAACTGTTGAACAAACCCATCTTACCAATGAAGATATGGGAGAGATAATCCGGTCTTTTGGCTATACTTCTGCTATCGTCACATTAAGAAATGATACGACTGCTGAGCAAATTGTTGATTGTTTAGCAGAAAATAGAATCTATGAAAAGGCAGTAGTTGCGATAAATAAAATTGATATTGCCACAGAAGAGGACTTAGTTAGGGCAACTAAGGCACTTCCACAAGACTGGCCAATTATGCGTATTTCAGCGTTCAAAGATATTGGTCTAGATGAATTAAAAGATTTCATTTATGATAATCTTGGTTTCATGAGAGTCTACCTAAAACCGCAAGGTGAAGAAGCAGACTTGGAGGAGCCTTTGATTGTAAAAGATGATTCAACTGTCAAGAATATTTGCATGAAGCTACACCGTGATTTCGTTAGAAAATTTAGATATGCTCGAGTTAAAGGTCCAAGCGCAAAATTCGATTGGCAACGTGTCGGCCTAGACCATTTGCTCAAAGATGGTGACTTGCTAACCATTGTTGTGAAGCGTTAGTCCCAAATTCCCATATCCATTTTGGCATCTTCAGAAGCGTGAACTTTTGGATCCCACCTGGGACTCCATACTAAGTTGACATGTACAGAATCAATACCTTCAGTAGTCAGCGCTGCTCGATGAGTAGCAGCCATTATTTCAGCAGCAGCAGGGCATCCCGGGCTGGTCAGAGTCATGTCAATCTCTGCATGTAAGCCATTTTCTTTGGTTTCAATTCTTACATCATAAACCAGACCTAGTTCAACTATCGAGAGTTCTAATTCAGGGTCTTCAACTTCATCTAATTGTATCATAACTGTCGATTTATCTGTCATTTAATCACCTTGTTTTTGTTCTATCTCTCGCATAACTTTGTCAAACATATTTCTAAATCCATTAGATCTGCTTGGTGATAATGTGTTGAGTACACCCATTTCGGTAGCGAAATCAGGAGTCAATTTCAATGCCTCAGTAACTTCAGTGCCATGGATTGCTAAGGTTAAAATCCCCATCAATCCTTGGACAAGTTTGGAGTCAGCACCAGATTCGAGACTCACACAGGAGTCAACTACGTCAACTCTAACATGAGCCTCTGATTGACAACCAACTACTCTGGTGACCTCACTCCATTCTTGCGGGGGTAACAGATTTACTTCATCAGCTAAATCAAACACCATTTCTAGGCGTTCCATTTTGTCATCTATTTCCTTGAATTCTTCAATTAGTTCGGAAAGTTTACTTGAATAACTCATGCAAACCTCTCCAAGATTTCGCTAAAGTATTCAACGAATGATTCAACTTCTTCATGGGTGTTGTAAAAGTATAACGATACACGTAGTGTGCCGGTTATCTCTAAACGGTCTAGAAGCGGTTGAGCACAATGATGACCGGTTCTAACTGCGAAACCTCGAGCATCAAGTAGGTGAGCCAAATCTTCGCTGTTCATAGTTGGATGTAGGAACGAAACAACTGCAGCATCATGATCGTCATGCCTGCCATATACAGTCATACCCATGGCTCGTAACTTACTTGCCAACCATCTTGCAGATTCTAGGATTCTCTTGTGCTCAGCGACGAGGTCGATGGAGGAAAGCCAATTCAGGGCTTCAGTCCAGCCAATTGCTTCTGCAATTCTCGGGGTACCAGCCTCAAATTTTTGTTCATTGGTTTGGTAAGTTGAGCCATGAATTGAAACGGTTTCAATCATATCGCCGCCACCCATGAACGGTTGCATCTCTTCAAATGCGTCATCGGCTACAAGTAAGGCGCCAATTCCTGTAGGTCCACACATTTTGTGGGCTGAAAAGGCCATGAAGTCAACACCAATTGACTTGAAATCTATATCTTGGTGAGGAGCGCTTTGGGCAGCGTCCAACAAGACCTTGGCTCCATGCTTGTTAGCAATAGAAACTATTTTGTCAATTGGATTACACACTCCAAGGACATTTGATATATGTACTACACAAACCAATTTAGCACCTTTGATAGCCGATTCAAATAACTCCATATCGAGTGTCAAATCTTTCATTACGGGGACATATCGCAGTTCAATATTCATTTCTTGAGCAAGCATTTGCCAAGGAACTATATCTGAATGATGTTCCATTTCTGTTAGTATTATGGCGTCCCCATCCGATAAATTCGCCCGACCCCAGGCATGAGCAACTAAATTTATCGCTTCCGTTGTGCCGCTGGTGATTATTGCTTTGTCAGCATTAAACCGCTCCTTGAGTGCAGTGCGGCATGATTCGTAGCCTTCAGTAGCCTCACCGGCTAGTGTGTGAACTGCTCGGTGAACATTTGCATTAGAATTGGCATAATAATCATTCATTGCATTAATCACGGAGGCTGGCTTTTGGGTAGTTGCTGCATTATCGAAATACACTAATGGATAACCATTGATTTTTCTTTGCAATATAGGGAAATCTTCTCTCATTATATCACCTGCCGTTAAGAATAATTTGCGGTTAATGCGCCTATAAGATATTGTCTAACTTCTCTATTATTGATTTTGGCAAAGCAGTTAACAAGAAAACCTTCAACGATGAGTGCTTCTGCATGTTCTTTGGAAAATCCTCTAGACATCAAGTAGTGGATTTGCTCACTGTCAACAGAAGAACTTGCTGCCCCGTGGGCTGCCTTGACGTCATCAGATAAGACTTCTAATTCAGGTATTGATTCTGCTTTGGCAGTATCAGATAATAATAAATTCTTGAAAACTTGACCAGCATCACAGCCATCGCAATCCTCTTCGATCATCAATAATCCAGTACCAATAGTGTGGCCTTTTCCTGAGCATGCAGAACTTACATTGAGTGATGAATTTGTGTGTCCACTTCTATGCAATATCTCTACATGGTGGTCATCATGCCGAGAACCATCAGTTATCACTGCAATATTTTGAGTAAGGCAAGAGTTCACTTCATCAAGCGAAGTTCGTATATCTGTTTTAACCCTACTGCCACCGATTGATAATTCACCATATTCAAGCATTGAGTCTCTTAATAAACTCCAATCCTCACAACGTAAAATAGTGCATTTTTCAGATAAGTCATTAACCAAACCAAACGAGAGGGTACAATTCTTGGCAACTTTCCCTGTGATATGTAGGCCAAGCCAATTTGTGTCGCCAGAAAGTTTCACCATCAGACTTCCGCTTGTCGTGCATTCAACGTGTATGTGACAAATTGATTGTTCTTCTGTGCTAGAGATTGTTAGTAAGTTGACTGGTGATGCGTCGTTAACTTTGACTAAGTGCATTGAATTATTTGACTCTTGGAGAAATACTCTAGAGATGTCCTTAATACTGGATTTTTCTCTTGTATTGTTAGATTGAATCTCAACTTCGTTTATGGTTACATTAGCTGATGAAATTTTTGGTACACTGCCAACGTTTGTCGGGTGAACCTTTGACCATGAAGTATACCGCCAAAGGTGCTGTGTGCGGTTTGGTACTGGCATTTCTAGGTAGTTCATCCAATTGCACCTTCCATCTCAAGTTCGAGTAATTTGTTCAATTCAACAGCATATTCCATTGGGAGTTCTCGAGTGAATGGTTCAAAGAAACCATTTACGATTAGCCCCATGGCTTCCTCTTCGTTAAAACCTCGACTCATGAGATAGAATAGTTGGTCTCCAGAAATCTTTGAAACACTCGCTTCATGTTCTAAATCAGCACTCGAGTTGCTAACTTCCATTGTAGGATAGGTGTCAGAACGAGAGTCGGCATCTAGCATCAAAGCGTCACAAACAACCTTTGAGCGACATCCATGGGCATTGGGATTTACCTTAAGCAAACCTCGATAAGATGATCTGCCACCATTCTTAGAGATTGATTTCGACAAAATATTGGAGGTTGTATTAGACGCCAGATGATGTACCTTGGCTCCAGCATCTTGATGTTGTCCTTCACCTGCATATGCTACTGAAATTATCTCCGCATGAGCGCCTTCTCCCTTGAGAATTACTGCAGGGTACTTCATGGTGAGTTTTGAGCCGATGTTTCCATCTACCCATTCAACTACTGCATTCTTGTGGGCAATGCCTCTTTTAGTTACCAAATTGTAAACATTTGCTGACCAGTTCTGGACGGTAGAATATCTAATTTTAGCACCTTCCATTGCAATAAGTTCTACCACTGCAGAATGCAGTGAATCAGTTGAATAAGTCGGTGCAGTACAGCCTTCGACGTAGTTTATGCTACTGCCCTCATCAGCGATGATTAGAGTTCTTTCAAACTGACCCATGTTCTTGGCATTGATTCTAAAATATGCTTGAACCGGCATTTCAACATGCACCCCTTTTGGCACATAAATGAACGAACCGCCACTCCAAACAGCCGTGTTGAGGGCTGAAAATTTGTTGTCAGCATAAGGTATTACCGAGCAAAAGTATTTCTTTACTAATTCGGGATATTCTTTCAATCCAGAATCCATATCAAGGAATATTACTCCTTGCTCTTCTAGGTCTTCACGAACAGAATGGTATACCGCTTCGGATTCGTATTGGGCTGTAACTCCGCCTAGCCATTTTTGCTCAGCTTCTGGAATACCCAATCTGTCAAAGGTATTTTTGATGTCTTCAGGTACGTCATCCCAGTCATTTTCTGTTTGATTAGATGAACGTAAGAAGTAGGTGACGTCATCAAATTTTATTGAGTCTAGCATACTACAATTACCCCAATCTGGCATCGGACGACTAACGAAATGTCGGTACGCTTTGATTCTGATTTCAGTCATCCAATCAGGTTCTTCCTTTAGATTTGAGATATCACGTACAACTTGTTCTGACAAGCCTTTGTCAAATCTTATGGTGGCATTTTCAGGGTCATGAAATCCATATTGGTAATCCCCAACTGCGTTATTTGCTTCATCACTCATTATTATGCCTCCAACCAGTCATAACCTTGATCTTCTAACTTTAGCGCTAACTCTGGGCCGCCAGATTTGACAAACTTTCCATCAATCATTGCGTGAACAAAATCAGGCTTTACTAGGTCTAGCAATCTTTGGTAGTGAGTAATTACCAAAAAACCAGTTTCTTCAGCAGTTTCTGTTATGCCTTTTGCGACAAGTTTTAGTGCATCGATATCCAGTCCAGAATCAGTCTCATCAAGTAGTGCTAGTGTTGGTTTTAGAAGCATCATCTGTAAAATTTCTAGACGCTTTTTTTCGCCACCACTAAATCCATCATTGACATATCTTGAAAGAAATCCTTTGCCCATATCGAGTTTATCCATAGCAGAGTTTAGTTCTTTGCGGAATTCACGCGCCTTTACTTTTTCATTTCTAACATTATTTAGGGATTTCTTTAGGAAGTTGCCAACTTGAACACCAGGAATTGATGCTGGGTATTGAAATGACAGAAACATTCCTGCTCTTGCTCTTTCAAATACTTCATATTCGTCAATTGGCTTACCACGGTATTGAATTTCTCCTTTGGTAATCTCGTATGCTGGGTGCCCCATCAGAACGTGTGCAAGGGTTGACTTTCCAGCCCCGTTTCGCCCCATTATGGCATGTATTTCCCCGGCCTTGATAGTTAAATCAACACCTTTGATGATTTTTGTTCCTTCTACGGAAACGTGAAGATCTTTAATTTCTAAAATCACTTCTGACATCTTCCCACCACTCTAAACCACAAGATTCTCCTTTATCAATGAGTGTAATTAATTGCGACGCAGTATAGCGTTTTTAGGGTGGCCTAAATAAATCCCAAAGAGTGAATAACCACTGCAAATTAGCAAGATTATGGCAGACGATGACTTGATTGCAAAGTACGCTGCCCAAGCCAGTAGGTCTATCGCAGAGGAAGCAGAAAAACGCATTGCAGAATCCACCAACCCAGAAGAAGAAGCGCGGCTGAAAAGGGAATCTTTGGTAACTTTGGTTGAAAGTGACGACTTTGTACCAGCATTACTTGCTAGATTGGGCCCAGTTAGGGCTGCACTTGATGGGCATGGCGGAGGTATTTCGGTTCAATCATACCAAAAGGTTGCCACAAATGGTACAACTCAATTGGATTTGATTCTAGATTTAACAGGTGCTTGCTTATCATGTGGAGCTGCTCCTGGAACTCTTGACGGAATAAAAGCAGACCTAGAAGGGGATGATGAAGTTGTTAGGATTAGATACTCGAAAAATCTCCTAGATACCTTCGACGAATTGGGTAGAGAATTCATCTTGGCCCATGGAAATGTAGAATTCGTTTAATTTGCTATAGTCGCTGGTATTGATGGATGAATTCAAATCATGTTGTCCGCAGCGGGCACCATGCCTGTATGGTCAGATGAGCCTAGACCAAATCCAAATCCGTGCAGGGAGGGCGATGAGGGCTTATTTGAAATTACCAATCGAGATGGAAGGGCTCGATTGGGTAAACTACACACCAAACATGGGATTCTAGAAACACCTACATTACTTCCAGTAATCAATCCAAATATACGGACGATTGAACCTCGAGAAATGTGGGACAGGTACGGTATTGGTGCACTAATTACCAATTCATATATCATTTGGAAGCATGATAGTTTGAAGGAAAAAGCAATTGCTGATGGGGTGCATGAACTAATAGATTATCCAGGTGTGATCATGACAGATTCTGGAACTTTCCAATCATACATTTACGGAGATATTGAGGTTGGAGTTGAAGAAATCGTTGAATTTCAACGTACAATTGGAGTCGATATCGCTACAATGTTGGATGTATTTTCGCGGCCAGATATGAAGCATTCTGAAGTTAAATCTGCAGTTGATGAAACAATTGTACGTGCTCAAGTGAGTGTGGATACATCTCAAGACACTATGTTAAACGGTCCAATTCAAGGAGGATTATTTCCAGACCTACGTCGTAAATCTGCCACTGAAATGGGAAAGTTTGACTTTTCAGTCCACCCTATTGGTGGAATTGTACCAGTTATGGAGCAACAGAGATACCGGGAATATGCCAAGATTATGATGTCAACGTTACCTTTCTTACCACCTAACAGGCCAGTTCACATGTTTGGTTGTGGCCATCCAATGTTATTTCCAATGTCAATTGCTTTAGGGGCAGATCTATTTGATTCGGCCGCATATGCCTTATTTGCCAGAGATGGCAGAATTTTGTCACCTTGGGGTACGGAGAAATTGGAAGGATTAATTGAGTGGCCCGTAATGATGCCTTGTATTAGTGGAGTTACGCCAGAATCGGTAAGAAAAATGCCAAAAGTTGACCGTATGAAATTGCTCTCTAAGTATAATCTAGAAATTACGTTAGCAGAATTGGCTCGATGTCGTCAAGCGGTTAGAGATGGAACTATATGGCGTTTAGTCGAGCAAAGAAGCCATCAACATCCAGCACTTAGAGATGCGTTTTTGTGGCTTTCCACTAACCCTGCTACGGCATCATTTACCAAATTTCTCAGTAACGAAATGCCGTTAGACGAAACCACAGCGTCAAAGGATTACAGCAGTATGGGCTCATTTGAGGATAGTTGGCAGTGGGTGATAAATTCTCAATTGACTCCACGTAAGGGTGGAGAACAATGGGGCGGTATGGATACAATAAATCGGCCTCACATAATTGCTGCCAAAAATCTCTTGGCTCAACGTTGGCATCAAAGAGATGTTGAGGGAATTGGAAAAGAACATGTGCTGATATTTTACGGCGATTCTGGCCCTTGGAGAGATCGATGTGACAAAGTGGTTGCTAAACTTCTTCACCTCATTCCTGGTATTGAAGTGTTGGTCAACACTCCAATTGGGCTTATGCCCTATAGTTTGGAAGACTTGAATCCATTTTGTCATGTTGAAGGACCTGATTGGATTTGGAGAAATAAATTGGATATGGTGGTTGTGACACAAGAATTAGAATCACTTGGTTTAACAGGCCGCTCCATTATTCCAATTGAGTTGCGGGCAGATAATCTTGAATCAAGAATTTACGAGAAAATAACTGATGTGGGCTTGACCATTGATTGTGAATTTACTGAAGGCATGATGGTTATTGGAGATGATGATGATTTCAAACTCGCAAGGTTACAACTTAACAGACTAAAGGCCGCAGATAAATTCGCTGTATTATTCAACATTGATCATGCAACTGCCCATGAATTATCGGCGGATTTAACCTTTAATATCAATAAATATGGGCGAATAAAAAATGTGCTTTCATCTTCTGGAAGACATCTGTCAAGTTTTAGATTAGGTGATGGAGGCTTGTCACTCAATAATGCTGGAGCATTTGAAATTTTTTCCCGTCGTAGAAGACAACTTCCTACGCAGTTTTGTGCCACTGATATCAATCCGTATTCTGGAGAAGGTTTGGCAATAATTGTTGTTAATTCTGATGCTGAACCGTTTGTTCGTAAAGGTCGCAATGTGTTCCATGGATTCACTGTTGCTTGTGACCCTTGGCTGCGACCGGGTGAAGCTTGTCTTATTTGCAACGAGTCTGGTGATTTAATTGGTCATGGCGTATCTCAGTGTACGGCTAACGAGGTTTTAGTAATGAAAAAGGGCGTTGCCGTCAAAACCCGTGACGGAATAAAACTTGAGGATTAGTCCAGTCATCACGGCGCAGTATTCAAATGGCGTCTGTTATCTCGTTGAATTGGGAACCCCATGTCCGACTATGAATTCCTCATCCATACCACGGACCTTTGCAAGTCCTATGGTCCTCACATGGCATTGGAAAATTTGAATTTGAAAGTCAAAAAAGGGGCGACTGGCTTACTCGGGCCCAACGGAGCTGGCAAGTCTACATTTCTCAAAACCATTCTTGGTTTAATTCAAGCCACTTCAGGAGAAGGACATGTCCTTGGCCATGATATTAGAACAGAAGGCCCGGCAATTCGTTCAAGAATTGGTTACATGCCAGAATATGACGCACTTAATCCGGAAATGGAAGCGATTTATCAAGTAAAATACTCTGGAGAATTACTTGGTATGAATCCTACTGTTGCTATGTCTAGAGCCCACGAAGTTTTGCAATATGTGGGTCTTGGAGAACAGAGATATCGCGAGATAGGTGGCTTTTCAACAGGTATGAAACAGGCAACTAAGTTAGCATGTAGTATCATCCATGATCCTGAATTAATTATTGCAGACGAGCCGTCAAATGGACTTGACGCAGTTGCGAGAGAATTCATGATTAACACCCTGCAAAACATGGTCAATGCTGGTGACCGTTCAGTAATGATGGCTTCACACCTAATGGATGATGTTGAAAGGGTGTGCGAAAATATGGTGTTACTGCACAAGGGGAAGCTGGCGGCACAAGGTAAAATTGCTGACTTGAAAGATATCGACAGAGAAATCGAAATCCATGTTTGGGGTAATGCTTCAAAACTAGAAGAAAAGATGTTGTCCATGGGTATGGTGGTTAGAAGAGAAGGACGCATAATGAGAATTCTGCACGAAGATGAAGATACCACTACCAAGATTCTTACTTGTGCAGCCGAAGTAGGTTCCCAAATTCGCCGCATGCATGAATATGAGGCTTCATTAGAAGATCTGTTCATTGTGATAATGGAAAATCTCGGCTATGAAATCAAAACTAGTGAAGATTTGCTGCGCAGTCCGGTTCAAGCAAGGCAAGTGGATGCTCCAGGGTATATGGGAGGTGGGTCGTGATGGATGAACAACCTATTGCAGAACCACCTGCTAGCGTGGAAATTAATTTTACTGAAAATACTCCAGTAACTGGCCAAGGTAGGATGGATGCCGCTTGGGGTTCACGTGATGGCGACGAATCTGCGACCGCTCAAGTTGCAACAAATAATGCCTCAGTTGGTTACGTATTTGAACAAGTATATCGTCCATGGAATGGA
>CEUB01045219.1_pt1 | contig 10838 bp, 7 predicted proteins | sample 356491 | NCBI WGS metagenome assembly CEUB01 (sample SAMEA2623370, study PRJEB7988) | marine metagenome | isolation source: saline water (ENVO:00002010), including | reverse complement strand
GGCGGTGCTCTGCTACTCGAGTCTGGCGAAGGAACCGCATCTACCTCTGGCTCAGTCTCTATACGGACAGCCAACGGTGGGGAAGATGGAGCCAGTGGATGGCTCTCGTTTTCATCGGGGACTTCAAAAGACGGCAATACGGGCGGAGTGCTCCTTGGAAGCGGCGCTTCGACAGGAGGCCGTGGTGGTGCCATCAAAGTCTCTGTTGGCAGCGGAACCTCTGGCCGAGGCGGCGAACTTCTGATCCTTGCTGGCCGCAGCACCTCTCGCACTGGGGGCAGCCTGAAGCTAGAGGGAGGTGAAGGAACTGCAACAACTTCGGGCGCCTTGACCATCCGCACAGCCAACTCGGGTGGCAACGGAGCAAGTGGGCTAGTAGCCTTTTCCTCCGGCACGTCAAGCAATGGCAATACTGGGGGCTGCCTTATTGGCAGTGGAACCGCCACTGGCGGTCGCGGTGGCATGCTCAGTATAGGCGTTGGTAGTGGTACTTCAGCACGGGGTGGAGATCTATATGCATCGGCCGGTCTCAGCAAAGTAGCAACGGGCGGTACTGTTGCAGTGACGAGTGGTGAGGGAACAGCATCAACCTCGGGTGCATTAGTAATTCAGACTGGCAACGCGGGGGTTACAGGGGCAAGTGGCCATCTTGTCTTTTCTTCTGGCACAGCCAACTGCGGAAATAGTGGCGCGTTACTCATCGGTACTGGAGTGGCCACAAGTGGACGTGGCGGTGCCATAACACTAAGTGTGGGCCGTGGCACAAGTGGGGCTGGCGGCTCAATGAGTTTACTAGCTGGACAATCCGCGGTTTCCACCGGTGGGCTGATCAAAATCGAGTCCGGAGAAGGCACCGCCTCCTCCTCCGGATCAGTCAGCATACGCACGCCCAACGCTGGCGCCGCAGGCACGAGCGGTCGTTTGTCGTTTTCTTCGGGAACCTCAAAAACGGGAAACACTGGAAACCTGCTATTGGGCAGCGGCAGCGCTACGGGGGGGCGTGGTGGCGCCATGTATATGACGGTGGGTAGCGGCACTAGCGGAGACGGCGGAGTTCTGGGTTTACAGAGCGGATCGAGCAATGCTCTGGCCGCGACCGGTGGAGTTCTCTCGCTTCTCAGCGGCGAAGGGACAGCGACAAGCAGCGGATGCATAACATTCAGAACCGGAAACAGTGGCGTGGCTGGGTCAAGTGGACACCTCGTGTTTTCTTCTGGCACAGCAAGTAATGGAAATAGTGGCAGTTTGCTCTTGGGAAGCGGAGCGGCAACAGGCGGAAGAGGCGGTGCTATATATATTTCTGTTGGTAGCGGCACAAGTGGATCGGGTGGTGCGCTTGTCCTAGACGCTGGCCTCTCGACCACGAGGACAGGTGGCTCGGTTGCAATTGAGAGCGGAGTAGGTGCTTCGAGTAGCAGCGGCTTGATCACTGTCCGCACTAGTAATTCCGGCACTACAGGCTCCTCTGGTTGTCTGATCTTTTCCTCTGGATCTGCGAAAAGCGGTAACAGTGGCGATATTTTGCTTGGTACTAGCACCACGACAGGTGGACAGGGCGGCGCGGTGTTTCTCACGGTGGGTAGCGGCACAAGTGGTCGCGGTGGAGACATCTCGCTCTGTGCCGGCCAGAGTGGCACATGCTCCGGCGGTTCGGTGGTGCTCGCAAGCGGTGAAGGTACGGCAACTAGCAGTGGGACGGTAATAGTTCTTTCTGCGAATGGGGGTGCTTCTGGTGCGAGCGGATATCTTATTTTTAGTAGTGGATCTAGCAAGGCAGGCAATTCCGGCATGCTATTCTTGGGTACGGGCGCCGCGACAGGCGGACGAGGTGGAGCCATCGGCATAACTGCTGGGAGCGGCACATCGGGAGTGGGAGGCGGGATTTGGATAATGGCAGGAGGGTCTATCGTCCAGACTGGTGGCGAGTTGTCTGCAGCAAGTGGTGAGGGGACAGCGACAAGTAGCGGGTCCATCTTCGTTTGCGTACCAAATGCTGGCACAAGTGGTGCAAGTGGTCGCCTTGTGTTTTCATCTGGTACTGCAAGTGGAGGGAATAGCGGTGACATGTGTATGGGTTCGGGTGCGGCAACGGACGGTCGCGCTGGTTCGCTCGTCCTGACTGTGGGAAGTGGCACATCCGGTAAGGGCGGTATGATGACGCTGCAGGCAGGTCGCAGTGAGATGAGAACTGGTGGGAAGATGTCAATTATGAGTGGTGAAGGCACGGCAACCAGCAGCGGATCGGTGCTCTTGACCACGGCAAACTCCGGAATTGGGGGTAGTAGCGGCCGTCTGGCTTTTAGCTCTGGAACATCTAAAGATGCAAATAGTGGGGCTATATACATTGGAACAGGCGCGGCGACAAATGGTCGTGCAGGGAGTCTTTCCCTCGTTGTTGGCAGCGGCACCTCGGGTAGCGGGGGTGGAGTGAGCGTGTGCTCTGGTCGCTCAACACAGTCCACTGGCGGGGTCATATATGTGGGGAGCGGCGAGGGCACGCACACAAGTAGCGGGTCTGTATGCGTGGCGACAATTAATAGCGGGGTCGACGGCTCTTCGGGCGTACTAACCTTTAGCTCAGGCACGGCGAAGGGTGGCAACAGCGGTGGAATATACATCGGCTCGGGCGCAGCGACGCAGGGACAAGGTGGGTGGGTGACATTGGCAGTCGGGAGTGGCACCAGCGGCGCTGGAGGTGAGCTTACCCTGCGGTCAGGCCGCGGTACAACATCAACAGGTGGAACAATCATCGTTGCTAGCGGCGAAGGTTCAACTTCGTCGAGTGGTAGTCTGTTCTTTTCGACTCCCAATGCGGGTGATGTGGGATCTAGTGGCTTCCTCCTTTTTAGCTCCGGCATCGCGATAGGTGGCAATAGTGGCATGTTGTCCTTTGGTTCAGGCGCCTCCACCGATGGCAGGGGCGGTGCCATCGGCATCACCGTAGGCAGTGGGACTAGCGGTGATGGTGGGATTGTTAGCCTCCTATCTGGGCGCAGTACCACGACGACAGGGGGGTGCGTTGAGATTACGACTGGCGAAGGCACTACAACAAGCAGCGGAACCCTCAATATTGTCACTGCAAATGCAGGCGCAAGCGGAGCTAGCGGCCGTCTCATATTCTCTTCGGGAACATCGAGTTTTGGCAACACAGGCAGCATATTCGTGGGTACGGGCGCCGCTACAGATGGTGCGGGAGGGCCCGTGTGGGTAAGCGTCGGTAGTGGCACCAGCGGTGTCGGCGGCTTAGTCAGTCTGCTAGCCGGACGAAGTACTGTTCAGACGGGTGGCATGTTACGCATTTGTAGCGGAGAAGGATCGTTAGCGACTTCAGGTAGTGTTCATATCTCGACGGCAAACACCGGGGCGATCGGCGCAAGCGGTCGACTCGTCTTCTCCACGGGAACAGCTGCGGCAGGGAATAGTGGTCAACTTAGCATTGGCACTGGTGCCATGACAGCTGGTCGTGGTGGCCAGGTGATGGTAAGTGTAGGCAGCGGAACTAGTGGCACTGGTGGCCTCGTGAGTATCTTGGCTGGTCGCAGCGAGTTTCTCACCGGCGGCGCGCTGGTGTTCCATACAGGAGATGGGGCGATGGCCAGTAGCGGTGCAGTGATCATGACGACAGCAAACTCTGGTGTTTCTGGTTCAAGCGGTAGACTTGCCTTTAGCTCAGGATCATCCAACGTTGGAAATAGTGGTGCGCTTTTTCTCGGGACGGGAGCGGCGACAGGAGGGAGTGGAGGAGGTATTCACGTTTCAGCTGGAAGTGGCACTAGTGGTGCCGGTGCCTCAATCAGTATGAATGCGGGCAGGAGCAGCGCTGCTTCTGGTGGTTTTGTGGCTATTGAGTCTGGTGAGGGTACACAAACAAGCAGTGGCAAAGTATTTATTCGGACTGCTAATGGTGGAGCCGCGGGCACTAGCGGGCGCCTTGCATTTAGTTCGGGGACTAGCAAAGTGGGAAACAGTGGCGCGCTGCTCCTAGGGACTGGGGCGGCCACTGACGGGGCGGGTGGAGCTATCATTGTGGCTGTCGGGAGCGGAACCAGCGGCACTGGTGGCGCACTTACTCTACAGGCGGGACGCGGTTCTGTAGTTACAGGCGGCAAGCTAGTTGTGCAAAGCGGTGAAGGGACTGCTACAAGCAGTGGTGCCGCATTGATTCACACCGCCAACAGTGGCCTTGCTGGAACAAGTGGCGCGCTTGTATTTAGCACTGGATCAGCTGCAAATGGGAATAGTGGATCCATATATCTCGGTACCGCACCCTCAACTGGTGGAAGTGGAGGTGCCATCACTCTAAGCGTCGGTAGCGGCACAAGTGGTCCTGGCGGCCAGATGCGACTTCAGTCAGGGAGGTCATCTACGTCTAGCGGCGGGAGCGTGACAGTCAATGGCGGGGAGGGCACACAAACTAGCAGTGGATCTGTGCAAGTGGCATCGGCAAATGGTGGTGTAGGAGGAAGTAGCGGCAGACTCGCTTTTAGCTCTGGTACAAGCAAAGATGGGAACTCTGGAATGATCAGTCTTGGGTCCGGGGTGAGCTGTGGTGGACGCGGAGGTGCTGTAAGGCTCAGCGCTGGGAAAGGCACGAGTGGGACCGGCGGTTCTATTGGCACCTGGGCCGGACGCAGCGCGGTTCAAAGTGGTGGAGCTGTAATCATGGCATCTGGGGAAGGCATCACTACAAGCAGCGGCGCGATTCTCCTCTTAAGTACCAACTCCGGATCCGCGGGCTCCAGTGGTCGGCTTGTTTTCAGTTCTGGCTCGGCAAAATCAGGGAATTCGGGGGCCATTTTGCTCGGATCAGGCTCTGTTACTGGCGGACGTAGTGGCTCTATCCTGGTGAGTTCTGGTAGTGGGACAAGTGGTGCTGGTGGACAAGTGTGCCTATTTTCGGGACGAACCACTGACGCCACGGGCGGGGCACTTTGCATGTCAAGCGGGGAAGGTACCGCCTCTAGTAGTGGAGAGGTGTGCATAGCAAGCGCCGACGCCGGTGGTTCTGGCTCTAGCGGACTATTGGTCTTTAGCTCGGGATCTGCAAACGCAGGGAACAGTGGATACGTCTTAGTTGGTTCGGGGAGCGCAACAGCTGGTCGAGGCGGTGCAGTATGCTTGAGTATCGGTAGCGGGACGAGCGGATCGGGCGGTATCGTCCAGGTGCACTCTGGGCGCTCGACGGCATCTAGTGGTGGAAGTATTGCAATCAGTAGCGGCGAGGGCACGCAAACAAGCAGCGGGTCAGTTCGTGTTGCATCGGCAAATGGCGGTGTAACCGGCAGCAGCGGGCAACTCGCGTTTAGTTCCGGAACGAGCGCTATGGGGAATTCAGGAACTATCGTTATTGGAAGTGGCGCAAGTACATCTGGACGCAGTGGCGCAATACTTATAAGCGTGGGCCGTGGCACAAGTGGCTCTGGCGGTGAGGTCGGCTTATCGTCTGGTCGAAGCGCAATTGCATCAGGTGGTTCTCTTGTCGTCAAATCGGGCGAAGGCACACAAACAAGCAGCGGGAACGTAATTATATGCAGCAGTAATGCAGGAGTGGTCGGGTCAAGTGGGCGACTTGTATTTAGCTCAGGCTCGGCAAAAAATGGGAATAGTGGCTCGATATTTTTAGGCTCAGGCACATCCTCATGTGGCAGGGGGGGTTCAATGACGTTTAGTGTTGGTAGTGGTACGAGCGGCTACGGCGGCTTTTTGCGCCTGCAGGCCGGACGTAATAATCCGTCTTCAGGTGGTGAAGTTTTAGTTCTCAGTGGCGAAGGCACAACAACCAGCTCTGGCAAAATATCTATATCAACCGCAAATTCTGGTGCCACTGGCTCGAGTGGAAAATTGTCGTTCAGCTCAGGCACCGCAAGATATGGAAATAGTGGTGCACTGTGTATTGGGACTGGTTCATCCACAGGTGGTCGGTCCGGACAGATTACTATAAGCTCTGGGAGTGGCACGAGCGGTGTTGGCGGGGCAGTGGCACTCATGGGCGGTCGGAGCACGTCTAGTGCGAGCACTGGTGGATTTATTCTTGTGAGCTCTGGTGAAGGGACCACCACGAGCAGCGGGATGTTAAGTGTTTTGACATCAAATGGTGGCGGCGCGGGAGCGAGTGGGAGGCTCACTTTTAGCTCTGGAACCGTCGGCGGAGGAAATAGCGGGAGTCTTTCTCTTGGATCGGGTGCTTCAACTGGAGGTCGGGGTGGAGCTGTTGTGGCTAGTGTGGGAAGCGGGACTAGTGGGATAGGTGGTACAGTGTTTATACTGGCTGGTCGAAGCAGCTCCAGCACGGGTGGATCTGTAGCTGTTGCGGCAGGTGAAGGTACAGCGTCGAGCAGCGGTGCAATTCTGACCTGCTCACCTAATGCAGGATCGAGAGGAGAGAGCGGTAGGCTCATTTTTAGTTCCGGTAGTGCAAAGCAGGGGAACAGTGGCGCCATCCATATTGGCACCGGGACCGCAACGGGCGGCCGAGGTGGTGAAATTATACTGAGCACAGGCAGTGGCACCAGTGGATCGGGAGGTGCTGTTTGCATGTTGTCTGGCCGTGGATGTGCTAAGACAGGCGGCGAGTTTGCGGTACAAAGCGGCGAGGGCACCGCCACTAGCAGTGGCAGTATAATCATCACGAGTTCCAATGGCGGCATTAGTGGCACAAGCGGATCACTTGTGTTTAGCTCTGGCACTTCTAAGTCTGGAAATAGTGGCCAACTCCTTCTAGGGTCTGGGTCGGCAAGTAATGGCCGAGCGGGCGATTTGATATGTAGCGTCGGCAGTGGAACAAGCGGATCTGGTGGTAGGCTTATCCTTCAAGCGGGTCTATCCATGCTTGCCAGCGGAGGTTTAATTACAATTACGAGTGGCGAAGGTAAGCAAACCAGCAGTGGAACTGTAGTTACTAGAACAAGTAATAGCGGCACCGGAGGAGGTAGTGGACGGCTCATATTTAGCTCCGGAACCGCATGCGGAGGAAATAGTGGAGCAATATCGCTAGGAACAGGTGCTTCGTCTGGTGGTCGTGCGGGTGGCATAATCATGACTGCTGGTAGCGGCACAAGCGGCTCGGGAGGTCAAGTGGAGCTCTTGGCCGGTTCGAGCAATCATTGTACGGGAGGTGCTATTGTCGCCCTATCTGGTGAGGGCACTGCTTCTAGTAGTGGTTTAATCCATTTTGGGTCCGCAAACTCCGGACTCACAGGTGTCAGTGGGAAATTGGTTTTTAGCTCTGGGTCTGCCAAAGAGGGGAATAGTGGTGCTCTGAGTATGGGTACCGGTAGTGCCTTGGGTGGGAGCGGTGGGGCTATTTTCATCACGGTTGGTGCGGGGACAAGTGGAGAGGGGGGTATGTTGCGAGCGGCAGCAGGTTTTGGCATGGCAACAGGTGGTCTAATGTCGTTGCAAAGTGGACAAGGTGCCCAGACAAGCAGCGGCTCCATAACTGTAATCACACCCAACACCGGTGCATCTGGTGGGAGTGGCAAGCTAGTTTTTAGCAGTGGGACAGCAAAACGGGGAAATTCTGGGGCTGTTCTTATTGGAACTGGTGCGTCCTCGTGCGGACGGGCTGGACTGTTGAATGTCGCCCTGGGCTCTGGCACGAGTGGAAGGGGCGGTGGCATGATTTTAATTGGTGGCAGATCCACCTCAAGGACTGGAGGCGCCGTGTGCATCTTCACAGGGGAAGGAACTGCCACCTCTAGCGGCAGTGTTACTATTCTCAGCGGAAATGGTGGCGTTGCTGGCTCAAGCGGGGTACTGATTTTTAGCACTGGATCATCGTCTGGCGGAAACACAGGGTCAATTTTGCTTGGATCTGGATCAGCGACGGGTGGTGTTGGAGGGGCAATAATGATGACAGTAGGGAGTGGCGCAAGTTCAGCTGGGGGCTGCATTAAACTTATGGCAGGCCGCAGTGTTGCAGGAACCGGCGGAGCAATTTACATGAACAGCGGAGAGGGAACGGCGTCAAGCAGCGGCACAATAAGAGTGTCTACCGCCAATAGTGGCGACTTAGGGACAAGTGGCCACCTCCTGTTTAGCACAGGCTCCTCTTCGTCTGGCAATAGCGGAACTTTGACTTTTGGAACCGGACCAGCTACATTTGGTCGCGGCGGTTCTATCTCGCTACATGTAGGAAGTGGCACGAGTGGCGAAGGTGGTATCCTGGCAATGCAGGCGGGCAGGGGAACGAGACACACCGGCGGCAGAGTAGTTGTGTGTAGCGGGGAGGGTACGGGTTCCAGCAGCGGGATGGTCACGCTTGTGACTGTCAATAGCGGAATTGCTGGATCGAGTGGCAGACTCATCTTCAGTTCGGGAAGCTCAAAGTCTGGTAATTCGGGCACTGTTTTAATTGGATCTGGTTATTCGAGTGGTGGCACAGGTGGATTGGTAGGCATACATGTTGGGCGTGGTACGAGCGGTGCGGGTGGAAGCTTAAATTTGAATGCTGGTCGAAGCACGATCGCAAGTGGCGGGCAGGTTTCAATACGCTCAGGAGAGGGAACCAGCTCCACTAGCGGGAGTATAACTCTCTGCTCAACAAACAGCGGGGAAGATGGGTCGAGCGGGTTGCTTATCTTCAGTTCTGGGTCAAGCAGGGGTGGAAATAGCGGCAGTCTTCTAGTTGGAACTGGTGCTGCTACTGATGGACGAGGTGGGGCTTTACACTTGCACATCGGCAGTGGGACAAGTGGATCAGGGGGCGTTCTTCAGGTGCAGTCCGGACGCGCGACGGCAGCGAGCGGCGGCGCCGTGGTGGTCGGCAGCGGCGAGGGCACGCAGACGAGCAGCGGGTCCGTCAGCGTGGCGTCGGCAAACGGCGGCGGCGCTGGGACGAGCGGTCGGCTCGTGTTTAGCTCCGGGTCGAGCAGGGGCGGCAACTCCGGCGCCATCTGCGTCGGGAGCGGCGCGAGCACCGCGGGCCGCGGCGGCGGCGTTGTGCTGAGCGTCGGCAGCGGGACGAGTGGCGCCGGCGGCGCGATGAGTCTCGCCGGCGGGCGAAGCACGGCAAAGACGGGCGGCGCCGTGGTGGTCGGCGCCGGCGAAGGTACGCAAACGAGCAGCGGCGGCGTGGTCATCCAGACAAGCAACTCTGGCGTCTCTGGGTCGAGCGGCTCGTTGGCATTTAGCTCCGGGTCTGCCTCGGGAGGCAACAGCGGCGCGGTGCTGCTCGGCAGCGGCGCGGCGACCGGCGGTCGCGGCGGCGCGGTCGTCGTGAGCGCGGGGAGCGGGACGAGCGGCACTGGCGGCTCGGTGCGCCTCCAGTCTGGTCGTAGCACGTCGGCGTCCGGAGGGACCGCGGCTATAGCCGGAGGGGAGGGCACGGCGTCGAGCAGCGGCGGAATCTCGCTGCGGTCCGCGAACGGCGGCGTCGTCGGCTCGAGCGGACGGCTCGCGTTCAGCTCCGGCTCGTCGGCGGATGGAAACAGCGGCGCGCTGGACCTCGGATCTGGAGCCTCGACCGGTGGAAGCGGGGGCGCGGTGCGCGTGCGCGTCGGAAGCGGCACGAGCGGATCCGGTGGCCTGGTGTCGCTGGCCTCTGGGCGCAGCGCCGGCGCGAGCGGGGGGTGCCTGTCGGCGGAAAGTGGCGAGGGCACGCAGAAGAGCGGCGGGGCGATATTGATTCGTACGGCGAACGGCGGCGCGGCGGGCGCGAGCGGTCAGCTGGCGTTCAGCTCCGGCTCGTCTAAGGGGGGGAACAGCGGGCTGCTTCTAGTTGGATCTGGCGCCGCGACGGCGGGCCGATCTGGTGGCGTTGGGATCAGCGCGGGAAGCGGAACGAGCGGCGCCGGTGGCGCATTGAGTCTCCAGTCTGGGCGCAGCACTGTCGCGACTGGCGGAGGACTCGGCGTCGCATCCGGAGAGGGCACGCAGACGAGCAGCGGAATCGTCGCCGTCCGCGCCGCGAACGGCGGCGCGTCGGGAGCGAGCGGCCGCCTGGCGTTCAGCTCCGGAAGCTCGTCGGCGGGCAACAGCGGGACCGTCACGATAGGGTCCGGGCCGGCGACGAGCGGGCGGGGCGGCGACGTGAGCGTCGCGGTCGGCAGCGGGACGAGCAGCGCCGGTGGGGCGTTGTCGTTTGCGTCCGGCAGAAGCGCGGCGGCGACGGGAGGTCACGTTGCGGTCTGCGCTGGCGAAGGGACGGAGAAGAGCTCGGGCGCGGTGGTCGTCGCGAGTGCCAACGGCGGTGCGTCCGGCGCGAGCGGGCTGCTGGCGTTCAGCTCGGGCTCGGCCAAGAGTGGGAACGGCGGCGGTATCTCGATCGGCTCCGGAGCGGCGTCTGGCGGTCGCGGTGGGGCGGTGAGCGTCAGCGCGGGCAGCGGGACGAGCGGATCTGGCGGCGCTGCGTATTTTGGAGCTGGCCGCAGCACGTCGAGGACCGGCGGGAGCGTCACGTTTGCGGCCGGGGAGGGCACCGCGACGAGCAGCGGCGCTGTTGTCGTCGGCTCTGCGAATGGCGGAACGTCGGGCGCGAGCGGGTCGCTCGCGTTTAGTTCTGGGTCTGCGGTATCTGGGAACAGTGGGAGTCTGACCGTGGGCACGGGCGCGGCCACTGGGGGACGTGCTGGTGCCATTGTGATGTCGGTCGGAAGCGGGACGAGCGGATCTGGGGGTGCGGCCTCGATGGCATCCGGTCGCAGCACCGTCGCGAGTGGCGGCGCCGTCCGTATCGAGAGCGGCGAAGGCACCGCAACAAGCAGCGGCGCTTGTGCGATCCGATCGAGCAATGGCGGGTCGGCGGGGGCTAGCGGGCGTCTCGTGTTTAGCTCGGGAAGCGCGGCCGGCGGAAACAGCGGCGCGGTGCTGCTCGGCAGCGGCGCGGCGACCGGCGGTCG
>CEUB01024864.1_pt1 | contig 10846 bp, 6 predicted proteins | sample 356491 | NCBI WGS metagenome assembly CEUB01 (sample SAMEA2623370, study PRJEB7988) | marine metagenome | isolation source: saline water (ENVO:00002010), including | reverse complement strand
CCCTTTATGCTGTTTTACTTTGGCAAGGAGCCGATGATCCGCGCACATATGCAATAGCCTTTGCAATCGGCGTTATAATCGCACTAATCATCTCCTTATGGCAAGGAGAAAAGGTAGGTAAATTAGCAATCGGGGAAGGCGAATTACCTAGCGAATGGGATACAAACAAAAGTTTGCTAATAGCGGCTCTTCCCTTTGCAGTAACTCTTGGGATTTTGCCCTATGTGACAAAACTCGAGAAATTTTTGCTCGCTGGATTGGGAAACTATGATGACGTAAGTATCTATCATGTTGCACAATTAGCGTGGATTGCTGGATTGATGTTACCCCAAGCAATGCGCGCAGCATTACTTCCCTATCTAGGAGAGGCTCGCGATGATGAAGAGGAGTTCAGTCATCGAATGTTAAAGGCGCACCACATCACTATCGCCCTTGTTCCCATAGGATTGTTAACAGGCTTTTTGGTAGTCAATTTTTCAATTCCGCAATTTTTTGGTGACGAATATTTGGATTCAATCCCGGTCTTTGAAATTCTTCTAGCAGGTTGGGCGATGACACTACTTTCTGTTCCATGGTATGTGGCTTTACAGGCTGGTAAAAAACCGTGGATGTTCACTCTACTCCTATTTTTGGTAGTATTGACCGCTGGGCTTACAGGGTGGTATTTGATTCCTGAAGTAGGGGTCATGGGTGCAGCTTGGGCTAGTTTAATTGGAACCAGCGTAATGTTATCAGCATCGAAATTAATTTGCTTAGATAAAGATCATCTTACAGATGCAATCGCATTATTATGTGTGATAACATGTTATCAATTATCTATTGATAGTTGGTATGCATTGGTCGGATTATTCACAGTGATTCCAGCAGTTCAGTCCATTTCTTACCTACGCTCTTTGCCAAGAAGCGATCAGGAAGAGTGATTTCTTGACCTTTGGCTAAAACCCGTTCCACAGCATCTGCTAATTCATTAACATCTCTTTTCTGGACTTCATCAAGCCATTGCGAGAGGTCACCAACATCTACTGCTACAACCGGACAACCACACATTATCGCTTCTTTAGCAACTAGAGGTCCCGATTCTCTATTTGAGGTGATGAGGGTTACATCAGCCGCTAGCATACGGTCCCATACCACTGGCCTTGGTTGTTTTTTCAAAGTTGTAATCCCGATTTTCCAGCCCCTTGTTTCCAACTCCTCTCCAACCCTTAATGCTAGAAGATGGTCCTTTTCTGGCCTTCTTGGGTCGGATGGAAATAATATATCTAATTTTGATTTGCGAAATAAACCTTTGAATTTCTTCATTGGTTTATGCCATTCTTCGTCTACATTTACGTGACAAGGAATGGTTAGAGAATTAAATCGAGAAAGACTATCGCTGACAACTACTAATTTCGCTGCATCTTTTACCAGAGCCTCAATACGTTTTGTAAGATACTTTATTTTCAAAGCGACATCAAAATCATGGCCATGTACAACTGCAATCCAAGGTATGTTTAGCCGCTTTGCAATATTTTTGGCAGTATTTGCTGCCGGCCATATAGTATGGCAAATTATTGCCTCAGGCTTCCACCCTTCGAAATCCGCTCTTTTTCCGCCAGAACTCCACGCGGTCATCATAGGTAATTCGGGGAACTCAAAATGTTTCACGACATCAACCTCAATTTCGCCGTGAGAATAGTTTTTCGGAGCTTTAGATACCCCTTCCATAGTCGAACGCCTAGCCTCATTAATCCTCAACATTCGCGGTAATACATTGAGAACTCTAACTTCATGCCCTAACGAGATAAGTAATTCTGCATGGTCTGAAACAAATGTCCCACGCGCCACATTATCCGGCAGAGGGAAAAGCCGGGTGACCAGCAAGATACGCATTAAAATCACTCAAGTGCTTTATGGATTATAGCTAAATTTTCAGCAACACTTGCTTTATCGTTAAACAGGCCAGAACCAACAACGCAATTGGATACTCCCCATTCTCTCAACATTGCAATATTGTGGGCTTTGACTCCACCATCGATTTGAATTTGAACCGGCCTTCCTCCACCAGCAACCTGTTCATCGATTGCCTTTTTCAATCGTCGAACTTTTGTTTCCACTGCGGAGATAAAGGATTGCCCTCCAAAGCCAGGGTTTACGCTCATGATCAATACTAAGTCTAGTTCAGAAAGAACTTCCAAAGTGGAATCTATCGAAGTCCCGGGATTTAGTACAACCCCTGCGCTTGCCCCACCGGCACGAATCGCGGTTACGCACCTATGCAGGTGCTTTACAGCTTCTACATGCACAGAGATATGATCGCACCCAGCATCGATATATTGCTGATAACAGTCCTCTGCATTTTCAATCATCAGGTGTGCATCAAAAGTAGGGCCATCTCCAAGCGCTTTTCGCAACTTAGCAATCACAGGAGGTCCAAACGTTAGATTTGGCACGAAATTTCCATCCATTATATCGAGATGTAACCAGTCCAACCCAGCTTCAACTGCCTCTGAGCATTCGTTTCCAAGATTTGCTAGGTCAGCGGTTAGTATCGAAGGTGCGATAATCATGGAATGTCCTCTCAATTACTGCGAGAAGCAGGGATGAAATGAGGCTTGGGGTTAAGCATAAGGCTTTATGACGGCCTAGATTAGGCCAGCATGGTGGAAGTATGGGTGAGGTAAAAGCAGTAGGTGACGCAGATTTTGATGCGGCAATCAATGCAGATGAATGGGTATTGGTTGATTTTTGGGCACCTTGGTGTGCGCCGTGTAAAGCACTAGGGCCGGTTCTTGAACAAATTGCTGCAGAATCTCCTGTAACGATTGCAAAGGTAAATACCGATGCAGATTCAATGAATGCTGCAAAGTTAGGAGTCCGAGGGATTCCAGCATTATTCCTTTTCCATAATGGAAAAATGGTTGCTAATCAAACAGGAATGGTTCCTAAACCAGCCTTAATGTCATGGTTAAATCAACACATGACTGCAGATGAGTTTTGATTATTCGAGCCTTTCTTGACGACTTTTAGCTAAGTCGCCAACTTCTCTGAGCAATCTCTCTCTAAGCGCCTCGTGCAACCACATTCCCTCTTCCAGATCAAGTAGAAGCCCGTGTGTCAGTAATCGCTTTGGAGGTTCTCCATTCCATTCTACTGCATCGGATAATTTTGACCATGGTATTGGTTTATCAGATTGGGCGAGGGTTGCCAACAATTCTTTTTCTTCTTCAGGCATGTGAGTAATAATTTCTTCATCGAGGAACCTTAGCCAGTCACCATGGGTTGTTTTACCATAAATTTCTAGTAATTCTAAGGCTAAAGGATGGCCTCCAGTCATTCGGTGAACTTCTTCTGCGGTTGGAGGGCTTCCTTCCATTTCTCCAACCCATTGTGAAATTTCATCCAAAGATAGGCCTTGTAATGGCATCTCTTTTACAACATCTCTAGTATGTACATCTCTTCTATCATACACATCTAAAGTTGTGCGCGATATGAATAGTAAGCGCAATGGAGTCTTTGTTGAGATATCTAGCAATGCCCCAAGAAGATCTCTTGCTTCATCGACAATATGGTGGACATCATCCAAAACAATTAGCCAATAGGGAGGGGGCCCCCCTGGCTCATCTTTGAAACGTTCTCGAATAGCAGCAGCATCAGTAAGGTACGCTAATAATCTACGACGCCAAGAATCGACATCAAAGTCAGCACCAGGCGATAGGGGCAGAGTGTCCATCAATTGATAGGGGTCGTGCTTATCGCTAACTCCAAATCTATGCAATAGTGAAACTGCTAATCCAACAGATCTGTCCCAGGGCTGACATGGATACCAGCATACTGAAAGGTGTGGCTCTTTCTCTATCTGGCTGGCTAACCAATTTGCAGCAAGTGTGGATTTTCCGATACCTGCAATGCCATGCATTACTAAACAAGGACGACGTTTAGAAAACCAACTTTCGAGTTCTAACAAGGCACCTTCGCGTCCATGGACTGGTCTAGTTTGAGGTGGCGAGGTGTGGTAAGTTGCATGGACTCCTGCTAATAGAGTCAATCTACCTGGAGGGGGGAGTTTGTTTTCATCTTCGGTTTTTCTTATAGGTCCAAACCTGATATCTCCGTAAGTCAATACTCCTTCATGTTGAGAGTGTAATAAAATTTGTAATAATGAGAGTTCAGCTTCCAAACGCTCAGCAGCTTCCCATGCCTCTATCTCTAGTAAAGTTCCTTTACTGTCTCGAATAAGAATTTTTGTTGATGATAATTCTGAAAACCTTTTGTTTGCTTTTTCACGCCCCAGTTCAGTTAATTGCCAAGTCTTTTGTCTTCTATCATCGCCCTTAATCGAACGTGAATGCTCCGTGACACATTTTTCTTTAAGCAAATTACGCATTGATCTAGAAACATTTGGCGGATGTTGAGCACATGCTTCAGCAATCCCGGGCCGTGTTAAAGCAGCAGTGACAACAAAACGGTCGGCTTGACTATCCTCTTGCATTAGATGCAAAAGTATGCGGTCTCTGACCGCGATATTCACTCGGGGTAACTCGTCGGCCACATAATCGGCTTGATGACTCCAACTTCAACACTTGCCCTATTTGACGTTCCCAAAAATTACGATAATTAGCGATACAGGACAATTATATCACACAATTAGACCACAAGACCTTTTGTATAGAACAGTACCCCGGCCCATGCGAGGCGATTTGATGCAGGCAAAGTCCTCTCTCAAATCGATACTATTGTCCGTTTTGATGGTGAGTATCGCCGCTTTGCCAATCGTTTCTGCAGGGGACTTAGATAATGACGGAGTCGATGATTCACTCGATGACTGCCCTGTGGCGGCGGGAAATAGTACCATTGATCGAGTAGGTTGCCCTGACCATGATGGTGATGGTACAAGTGACAGAAACGACCCATGGTCAATACAGGCTGGTGGATTTTCAGAAGACACTAGACAAGGTACTAACTTCGATTATTACATCTCGTTGTTTAGTAAAGATGGTGATTTTTTCATGACTTCTGATGGTACATGGTTACGCATTTGGAATACTACTCTATTACAGAATGTTAAATCTGTACAGATAAATGGATTGTATGATATCGCATGGTCTCCAGACGGTGATTATGTCGCAGCAGTGGACGATAGTGACCAATTGTCGGTTTATTACGCAAGCAACATTTCTAACATCTATACTGTTAGCGTCGATGTAGGTAGCGGAGATCAAGCAAAAGAAATTGAATTTAGCCCAGATGGCACAATGATTGCTGTCGTCATAGGGCGATCAGGTAACTCGGGAACAAATGGGGAAGTACAGATTTATTATTCCTCAAACGGAACAGAACTCACATCATTTAGTCCAGGAGGAGAGGACCGATTTGAATCAGTAGATTGGAGCCCTGATGGTAGCAGAATTTTAATTGGTGGCGATGAAGATATTTGGGTTTATGAGACCTCAACTTGGACCCAAAATGCAACACGCAATACCAATAGGGGTTCTATTAGCGCCATCGCTTGGTCTCCAGATGGCAATTCTATTGCTGTATGTGAAGCTTGGGAAAGCAATGGGGCTCGAATTAGAATGATTGATTACCATTCAATGGCTGAAAGATGGGTATATTCAACATCAACATCTTGTAACGATATTGAATTCTCTCCAGATTCAACTCAAGTCGCTGGTGCCCATACCTATTACCAATCCGATGGTGCAAGCATTCGTGTTTTTGAGACACATGCCACTGTTGCTAATATTATTGATACTCTAGCAGCCCCTCGTCCAGGAGGTTGTACTTCTGGTGGCGGAGGAAATAATTGTGGTTCTATTTATGGTTTAGATTGGCATCCTGATGGCATGTACATTATTTCAGCTCATGGCAGAAACGACGAAGGAATATATCACTGGAAAGTAGACCCAGATATCGACAACGATGGCGTTCTAAATCAGGATGATGCTTTCCCTGAAGAAGGATCTCAGTGGGATGATAGCGATGGCGATGGTTATGGCGACAACCCACTCCCCTCATATCAGGGCGATGAGTGTCCAAACACATTTGGGACATCAACACAAGACCGATTCGGTTGTATCGATTCTGATGGTGACGGTTGGTCTGACGCAGGAGATATATTCCCTGCAGAACCCACACAATGGGCAGATAGTGATAGTGACGGATATGGGGACAATTATTTCTATGACACAGAACCAGTAACTGAATTACATCTAAATCAGCGTGGAGACGCTTTACCGATGAATCCAACCCAATGGAACGACACAGATGGCGATGGATATGGAGATAATTATGCTAACCTTTCATGGGATTCTTACAGGCCAGCAGAATGGCCTGGGCTATATGATACTGCGGCAACTGATGTCGACGCATTCCCTCTAGACCGCCAACAATGGGCTGATAGTGATGGCGATTGGATTGGTGATGAGCCATACACCAGTCGTTCCGATGAATGCCCTAACACTTGGGGAGACTCGGAATATGATCGACTAGGTTGCCTAGATTCTGATGGTGACGGATGGTCCGATGCCACTGCAAATTTCCCTGCACATCCCAATTGTGTAGCCCCAATATACCCTAATTGTGCAGATGCTTTCCCTTACGACCCAACTCAATGGCGAGATAGTGATGGAGACGGATTTGGCGACAATACCAGTGGAAATAATTCAGATGATTGCCCTGGCGAAGAAGGATATTCATTTTTAGATAGAGTAGGTTGTCCTGATGCGGATGGTGACGGATGGTCTAATGCCGGAGATCCATTCCCTCAAGATGCTACTCAATGGTCAGACCAAGATGGAGATGGTTATGGTGATAATCAGCAAGGAAATAATCCTGATATGTTCCCTCTAGACTCTGGTCAATGGTATGATACTGATGGTGATGGCTATGGAGACCGCCCCGTTGGATTAAACGGCGACTATTTCCCTAACGATTCAACTCAGTGGTCCGATTTTGATAATGACGGATTTGGAGATAATTCCGATGGTAACAATGGCGACCAATGCCCTGAACTATACGGACAATCAACAATTCCTGAAGCACGTGGTTGTCCAGATAGCGATAATGATGGCGTAGTAGACCCATTCGATGCATTCCCTGATGATTTCTACCAGCAAACCGACAATGATGGCGATGGCTTTGGTGATAACCAAGCAGTTCCTAACGGCGATGAGTGCCCAGATGAATATGGGACATCAACAAATAATTCTCGTCAAGGTTGCATAGATGGCGATAACGACACTTGGGCTGATGTAGACGACATGTTCCCCGCAGACCCAAAACAATGGGTTGACACCGATTTAGATGGCTGGGGTGATAATTATGGCTGGATTAATATGACCATTGCAGATGAGGAAGACTTCGGCAATATGATTATTCTTAGAGACCAATGGGGAGACGCTTTCGTTACCGATCCTTCTCAATGGTCAGACCAAGATGGTGATGGCTTTGGTGATAACTCAACAGGAAGATTACCAGATGCTTTACCGCTTAGAGATACGCAATGGGCAGATACTGATGGTGATGGTTATGGAGACAATCAGAAAAACGGCGTCTGGCAACCAGATGAATGTGAATTGACATATGGCAAATCATACATCGATTACTTTGGCTGTCCAGATTTCGATGGCGATGGGGTATCATCTGCTTCCGACCCATGCCCTTACGACGAGAAGATCTCCGCTGGACTGAAGAGTGAGGTTACTTGCGCTTCCTTCAAGGACCACGACAACGATGGAATTCCTAATGAATTTGATTCGGATTTCTCTTCCTCAGATGCAGAGGGCGAAGGGCTTTCTTCTGAAATCATTATTCTTCTAGTCCTTGTTTTATTCCTACTTGCAGTAATCACTGTAGCAATGGTTGCTAAACAGGCAGGTCGAAGAAAAGTCGCATTCGGGCGCGCCGAAGAGATGCAAGCCTCTTCTATGTTCGAAGAAGAAGAAAGTAGACGTTTGGAATGGATTGACTATTATGTCGCTCAAGGTGATTTTGCTAAAGCTCAAGAGTTGGGCTGGACTCAGCCCGCTGAAGTTCCTATGTGGCAACAACATCAACAACAGCAACAAGCAGCTCAAGATGCGGCAGTGCCTACGATGTTTAACTTAGATGATATTTGATAATCAAGAATGTTTTGCTCGCTCTCGACGAGCCTTTTCTGCCATATTGTCATCAAAAGCCAAGAAATCTAGTCCAGCCCAATCATCATCATTATCTAAAGCGAGTAAAGCCTCGTTTTGTAACAGTAATTTTTCGACTGTAATGTATGTAGGGTTATTTCCATCGCTTAAGGCGTATTGATGTCCTGGTAAAACATACCAATCGTCAGGGACCTGTTGCAATCTATTGCGTAAATAGAGTAGCGATTTTTTTTGAGCATCAATATCTCCTCCAAATAAATCAGTCCGACCACAGCTTCCTAAAAACATACAATCTCCGCTGATAACCACGCCTTCACCAATGAAAGTAACATGCCCTGGAGTATGCCCTGGAGTACAATGAACTTCAAATTGTAATTCTCCTATCGTGTGTAAAACATGTGAATTCGCTTGGTGATTCCATTCATTATTCGATGGCCCATCCCATCCTCTTTCAGCTTCGAAGGAATGAACCCATACCTGCCGATCGGATAATCCGTCGACCCCCTTTGCATGGTCCCAATGAGAATGTGTTAACCACACTTGAGATAATCCCCAATTATTCTCTTGACAAACCTCTAGCCAATAATCAGAAAAAAAAGGATCAACGATTACTGCAGTTTTCGTATTTTTACAAACTAAGAGGTGATTAAGATTGTCCCAATCGCCTAACTGCGCTTGCAAAACAATCATTTTTTCTGTTTCGAGTATGGTTTTTACCATGTCCGCTCACCAATCGCATGCACCGCATGACTTCTAAGTGATGAGGCCCAGCCAATATCATGTCCCGACAGCGTATGCTGGCTATTGTTCTAGCCGGTCTCATGTTGGTACTTACTCCACAAGCGGTTGCAGATGACGAAAACCTACGCTTAGAACTTAGCCTCGTAGAGGCTCCCGAGAAAGGATGGTATGCACCAGGAGATCTAGTGACGATAGCCTCAACTCTGTTCAATGATGGCGAATCGACCAGTATTGATACAGACCCTTCATGCGGCGAAGTATTGAGGGTTTTGAAATCTTCAGAGGTAATTTATGATGGCACAACTGCATGTAACGGGCAGTCTCGAGGCCTAGACTTAGGTCCTAGTTCAAGTACTGCAATGGAAAGCCTATCTTGGGATTTAACCGATTCTAATGGAGATTTGGTTTCTCCAGGAGACTATACTGTCCAGTATATCATAGCAGGAGAAGAACTCTCTTCGTCAGTCGAAGTACATGTTCAAACACTCATGGATATACCAGAAGGTATCGTAATGGAAGCAAGTTATAATTCTAGAACAGGTATAATTTCATCTGACTCTCCAACGATCATAACACTGAGAATGGTGAATACACTAAATCAAAATGTTCAGGTAGATTTGCAAGGATGCCTAGTTACAATTAACGAAGTTCTCTACCAAGAGTGCCTCCCAGGAGCATCGTCACTTTATCCATATGAAATACGCACAATCTCACATATCCCTTTGATGCTTGAGGCAGGGGAACAGGAATTATCAGTTGCTTTAGGGGCAGGTTTGTTCAACCAATTGTTAACTTTGGATGTTGAGCAAGGGCAGGCTTTAGGTATTCATTCAGGAGATCTATCAAAGGCTTTGGTGGAAGTAGAAATTCAAAACGAAGACTCAACTTATGGTGAAGATGGCTTGCTAGAATCAACAGTGGTAATAACCAATCTTGGTTCACAAGATATTACTCTTGATTTCACCGACACCTGTAGAGGAGAAATTTGGGTAATCGATGCATCAGGGGCGGTAGTAATGGATACTCGTTTACTGAAAACATGTGAAGAACTAGATGTGCAAAATCTGATTGAACCAGATAATATTCGTACATTTTCTCAACCGGGATGGACTTTCCTTGATACAGAAGGTTGCAAGATTGATTCTGGTAAACTGATGATAATCGCAGAAATACCAGAGTACCAAGTATTTGGGACAACACAATTCGATTTTGAAAGAGCAGCAGCGTCAAATTGTGGCGAACCCAGTATTGAGATTTTACCCAATCTTAACGAATTAGATGAAGATCTCAAAGTCGATATTAGCCTAACCTCAAACGATAATTCTGAAATCGCATGGATATCTGCTTGCGGCTTAGAACTTACTCTTTCTAACAGCGAGGGTGAAGTTGAAAGTATTCTTACACATTGCCAAGGTCAAGAAGTTGTAATCCAAAGAATCTCATCTAGTATTGATTTAGAGAGCGCTTATTTTGATATGAGTGAGCTTGGCGATGATGTTTACAATTTACAAATCTCTACGGTTTCAAGCCCAATGATATCTCAAGTTCAAACATTTAATTGGCCTTTAGACACAGAAGAATCAGAAATAATAGAACAAGAAGAAGATGAGGAAGAACTCCTCATAATCTCTACAGCAGGTACCTGGGCTGCGGTTTCAACCGATAGTGGAGTCTGTTGGCTATTGGAGAATCAAGATGGCAATATTATGACTCTAGCCAATATTGAAACCGGTAATGATTGGTCACCAAAAGCTGGGATAAATGGTCAATACCTTGTATCGCAATCCGCTAGCTCTCCTGAATGTTCTAGTTTCGCTGCAGAATCGTTTACAGTTATCGAAGTAACCTCTGAACAAAAACCTGTAACAGAAGTCGAAGAAACCTCTGCTCCAGAAGTAGAATCTAGCATTGAAGAGGAATCGGCGATAAATCCAGTAGTTATCACAATCGGCTCAGTGGTTGCAAGCACTGGAATCCTTACACTA
>CEUB01133164.1_pt1 | contig 11012 bp, 4 predicted proteins | sample 356491 | NCBI WGS metagenome assembly CEUB01 (sample SAMEA2623370, study PRJEB7988) | marine metagenome | isolation source: saline water (ENVO:00002010), including | reverse complement strand
CGGAACGAAGAATGGGAAGAGCGATTACCTTTATCAAAAGAGGACTTAAAAATAAATGGCAAATTATTTTTATCTGTTATTTCCTTTATTTTTTCAGCCATATGTAAAATATGGTCTCTACTTTCAATAACGCACGGCCCAGCAATTATTGGAAGTGTATCTTCACTAAATTCTACATCATTAATTTGAAAAATATTTTTCATAAATAAGTATTATCAATATATGCTACTAATATGAGGTTAACTTAGTATGAAATTGATTTTTTATATCTTTACATCCAAACAAATAATTTTATGCTTTTTTATTTAACTATTTTTCCTGTATGCTATGGGTATTCTACATACCATTAATAAATGAAATATTATCTGTTTTCAATCTATAGAATTGGTTAAAAATTGTGAAAAATAAATTTTTAGCTATATTTTTTCTTGTTCTTTTATTTATACCGGGGTGCGCAGTTCGCCTGCCATCATTACCATCAATTCCAAAATTACCAAAGATTTTTGATAGAGTGCCTTTTATACCTGATTATTGGATATCAGGATATATGATTGATACCACAATTTATGAACCACCTAAATTATTAGATTCTATACCCCCTTTTCTTTGGTTAACATATCCTAATAATGGCGATACATTAACAAAGTTACATCCTATTGCTGGTTTAGCAATTGATGATGGAGGGATTGATTCTGTCATTTTGCATTTAGATTCATTCTTAATAAAAAAACAAGTTACAGCAGGGTATTATGATTTTATTCTAAATACAACTCAATTTGCTGATACGAATGAACATATAATTTATGTTTCGGCATATGATACGGTGGGCAATAAGGCGCACAGTGACAGCGTTTTAGTATATTTTGACCAGTCTCGTGGTTATCCAAATCCAGTAGAAATAACAAATATAGAATATGACTCATCTTTTATTGAAATTGATTGGCAACAGACTTATATAAATGATTTTAGCCATTATCAATTATCTGCTGTTGATTCATTAGGTGGTGATATAATAGATATTGTGAATATTACTACTAGCGATACTCCAAATGTTATACTTGATAAATTTGATCCATCATCTCCCAGGTGGTACTGGATAACTGTTGTTGATACATTTGGATTTTCTGCTTCAGGACAACTAACAAAAGTATTGGATTCGCCACCGCTACCGTCACGATTCTTGTTTATTAATCATGATGAACAATCTTTTCATTTAATGTGGTCTAAAAACACTGAAAAAGATTTTTATAGGTATGTTTTGTATGGAAAATCAGTTGATGATACAAGTGGAGTGAAAGAGTTGTGGTCAACAAGAAACGCAAATGATACAGTATTCGTTGAGGAAAATATACCGTGGGGAACTCGCAGAATTTATACTCTTATTACAGAAGATTATTGGGGGTTCCAATCATCCGATTCAATTAGTGGTGATGCGATAACTAAAATCCTATTTTTTGGAGATAGGCATGGATTAAGTGATCAGCTAGATATTTTTAGTTTGGATATGAAGTATCGTGAAGAAATGTATTATCAACAGGAATTAAGTGGATCAATCATGCAATTAATTCTTCAAGATAAAAATTTTTATATTATGGATAACCCTATCCAAGGAAAAAAATTGATTGAGAAAGACTTTACTGACCCGCCATTAATGTGGATTGAATCATTAGCTGCAAATCCTTTTGATACTACAAATTCTCTCAAATTTGATATGGCAAAGAAATATTATGATGTTTTTAATAAAACAAATGGTAATCCATCTTCAAAGTTAGGGTATCCAATGCATTTTAGCCCTGATGGTGAAAAGCTATTTTTCACTGATAATACTTTAGGAGATCCGAGCGTAGTAATGATGGATATAGACAGCGGGGAGGTTTCAATTATATCTTCTATACATACAGATCTATGGTTTGATATGCATCCATCTGGAGATACATTAGTATTCGTAAAAAATATAGGATTTAATTCTGCAATTTATAGTTTTCCATTAGATAGTGGGGCATCACCAATTAGACTATCATATGAATCCAATGCAATGAATCCATTGTTCTCAACTGATGGTTCTTTGGTTATCTATATAGCTAGAGACAGGTTTGGTAGTAAAAATCTGTATAGCATACGAACAGATGGAACAAAATATAAAAAAGTTTCAACATTTAATGATCCGGCAGATATTATTTTTCCTATTGGGGTGGCATCGACCGATTCCACAATTTTATATGTTATGTATTCACAAGTTGAAAAAGATCAATTAGAGATTTGGTCTATTAATTTGAATGGTGCAAATGATCGATTTTTATCCATATGCACATTAGATGGAGATGATCGCCCTAGATTAAGTCCCAATGGAAAAAAAGTTTTATTTCAAAATGATTATAATCTTTGGATAATGAATATTGATGGTTCAGAGAAATTGCGCTTAACGGATTTTCCAAGAGGACACTTAGCATATCATGGTCAATGGTCACCATCTGGTAGTCACATTGTATATATTCATAGAACGGGTGAATGGGGGGCAGATAGTTTTATTGAATGGATTCGTTCAAATGGAAAAGATTTTTCTCGATTATCTGAATTAAATAATATTGTTGTATCTGATGGAAACATCCAGTCAAATAATTCATTTAGATTTTGGCCAGTGTTTCAGCCGTAGGATTTTTGTGATCCCCATCAACGTTTCTTATATGATATATGTGGTACTTTTTGCTGGGAATAGCCCTGCAAAAAGAAACCCCTTTCTTGCAAGAAACAAGAGGATAAGCTTGCAGGGCTATAGCCCATTTATGCTATTCATTATATATTCTATTGTTCATAGTGCTTTTCCCAAAAATAATTGTAAATTTTTCCTATGCCTTTAGGTGATCGATATACATCCGAAATAACCAATGAAAATTGGGATGCTATAATTATCGGTTCTGGTATTAGCGGCTTAACAACGGGTCGCTTATTAACTGACGCAGGACAAAAAGTTCTTATTCTAGAAAAACATTTTAAGTTTGGCGGATACACGCACACCTTCAAGCGCAATAATTACGAATGGGATGTTGGAATACATTATATTGGTGGAAATCTTCATAAACGAAATTCTTTTATACGGCGATTATTTGATTATCTTTCAAATAATAATTTAGATTGGTCTAGAATGGATGATGTTTATGATCGAATGGTTTTTCCTGATAAGACATATGATTTTGTAACAGGAAAGCAGTTATTTATAGAACAAATGATTTCTTATTTCCCTAAAGAAGAAAATGCTATAAAAAAATATATTGAATTAGTTAACCAGGTTTTTAAATCTAGTCTTTCATATTATTCAAATAAAGCACTTCCTGGAATTATTGGATCAATTACATACCCATTTATGACAAAACCCTTCTTACGTTATGCGGGAAGATCTACAAAAGATGTGTTATCAGAGATCGGTTGTAGTTCCGAGTTAATTGGCGTTCTAACTGGTCAATGGGGAGACTATGGATTACCGCCAGCTCAAAGTAGTTTTGGAATTCAAGCTATGATTGCGCGCCATTATTATGAAGGTGGATATTATCCAATTGGCGGTTCACGTATGATTGCAGAAACAATAATTCCTGGTATCCAATCTAAAGGTGGAAAGGCTGTATTGAGTACAGGAGTACATAAAATATTAACTCATAAAGGAAAAGCAATCGGTGTCCAATTAGATAATGGAGATGAAGTTTTATCTAAGAAGATTATCAGTAGCGCAGGAGTAAAAAACACATTTGAAGTTTTATTAAATGATGAAAATACAATATCAACTAAATCAACCCCTATTAATCAAGTAGATGCATCGACAGGTTATTATTGTTTACATATTGGTTTAAATAAATCAGCAAAAGAGATAGGCCTAAACAATGCAAATTTATGGGTGTATCCTGGATATGACCATGATCAGAATCTTGAAAACTATATGTCTGATAATAAAAAGCCATACCCTGTTGTATTTATTTCATTTCCTTCAGCAAAAGACCCTACCTGGGATAAAGAGCATCCGAATTCTGCAACAATTGAAGTAATTACGGTAGCTGAATTTGCTAAGCATAAACAATGGGAAGAGACGCAATGGAAGAAGCGAGGTGATGAATATGACTCATTTAAAGAAAATATTTCACAAAGCTTGTTAGAATCATTATATACGCATTCTCCAAATACAAAAGGGCATGTGGATTATTATGAGTTATCTACTCCTCTTACCAGTAGAGATCTTGCAAATTATAAAGAAGGGGAATTGTATGGCATTGATCATACTCCACAACGTTTTCAACAGAAATGGTTGCGACCAGAAACTAAAATAAGAAATCTATTCTTGACAGGACAGGATATTGTTACAGCAGGAGTTTCTGCAGCAATGATGTCAGGAGTGATTACTTCCTCAGCTATTATGAAAAAGAATTTGATGAAACAGTTTCTTCATTGATTTATTTTTTTTAAAATAAAATATTAAGAATTTAGATATAAGTTTAACCAATCTATATTTACTGTAGTCTATAATATTTAGTAATTGAAAGGAAAATATGAACGCCACATTTAAATCTATCACGTATATAATTTTGATATTTTCAACCGTACTTCTATCCCAACGGGGTGGGAGAGGGGGTTTTAATCCTGCAAATATGCCAAAGATTGGAGTGCTACAAGGGATTGTAGTTGATTCTGCATCAACTAATCCTATACCGTATGCATCCGTTTCTATTATAAATATGCGGAGTAATGAAGTAGTAACTGGTGGAATAACAAATGAAACCGGCTCATTTTATATCAAAGAGATTCCTATGGGCATGTATAATGTAATTGTAGAATTTATTGGCTATGAGAAAATCAATGTAGGTCCAATAAAACTTTTCCCGGGCGATGGAGGGGGTGTTGAACAAAATTTAGGGACAATTGCTATGGAATTATCTGCAGTCCAAATGGAAGAAGTAGATGTGTATGGAGAAATACCTAATATGATTTATACGGTGGATAAGAGAATCTTTGATGCAAAGAAGGATATGACTTTAGTTGGTGGCACTGGTTCCGATGCGCTAAAAAAAATACCTTCTGTTGATGTAGATATAGATGGAAATGTAACCTTAAGAGGAGATGGGAACGTTACGATTCTTATGGATGGACGCCCTATGCGTGGAGATAGAAGATCTATGGTAGAGGATCTTCCTGCTGATATGATTGATCGTATTGAAGTTATTACCAATCCTTCTGCAAAATATGATCCAGATGGAATGGCAGGTATTATTAATATTATTTTAAAGAGAGGGCGATTTGAAGGAGTGAATGGTTCTGCAACAATTACGGCAGGTGAATATAGTCGCTACAATCTTTCAGGTATGTTCAATTATCGAAGGGATAAATTTAATTTTTTTACAAATGGAAGTTATCGATTATGGAATAGTTCCGGTGGGGGGAACAGATTGTTTCAATATATTTACCCAACATCTACGAATGAACAAAGGCAGCGCACGGAAGGATATAGAGAGCCTATTTCAAATAATATAAAATTGGGAACTGACTATTATTATGATAAGAATACTATGTTTACGGTTGCAATGACTTACAAAGAGTATGATAAACAAAATGAAGAAAAAGTATTTTATTATAATCCAGATTATTTATTTGAGTCTGAGAAGCTTGATGAGGGTACAGATATAGACTTTGAATTTGGTTATTATAAAGATTTTGCTCAAAAAGATAGAAAACTTGTATTTGAAGCTAGTAACACGATTAATGAAAATGAAGCATATGAAAATGCTTATTCTAATTTAGCATCGCCAAATTCACGTACCGATGATCCTTATCGTAAAGAACAGAATAATAATATAATTGTTAAAACAGACTATACGCATCCATTTGGGGAGTCATCAAAATTTGAAGCAGGGTTTAAAAGTACAATAAAACAATTCAATACAGATCAATCTTATTTAGAATCAATATTCGATTCAGATTACAATGAAGATGTGCATGCATTATACACAACATTATTATATAATTTTACTGATAAGCTAGGTGTTCAGCTTGGAGCACGCGCTGAGCAGGCCTATACTAAAGCCATTCTTAGTTCACAAAAGCAAGTTTCAAATGAAGAATATGAAGATACTACTAATATATTCTCATATATTATGGAACAAGCACTTGATCAGTCTCCTTTTAAAAATGACTATTTCCAAATTTACCCAAGTGTAAATATGTTATATAATTTGAATCCTACACAACGAATTCAGTTTGGTTTCAGTAAGCGTGTGAATCGACCTCGCAGAAGAACTTTATCGCCTTTTCCGCAAAGCACCAATAACACTTCATTTATTCGCAGAGGCAATCCATATCTGAAACCTGAGTATAGCGATGTAATTGATTTAAATTTTTCTAGTAATTCCAGGAAGCTCACATTGAATACGGGTGTCTATTATTCTCATTTAACAGATAATATTAGTTGGTGGGACAGAGATTATATTGTGTATCAGGATACAACATATGAGGTCATGGGCTCTGATAATGGAGGTCAATCTGAACGGAATGGTATAGAGTTTTTTGTTAATTATAGACCAATGCCAATGATCATGTTTATGATGAGTTTAAATACATGGAATTCCAGAACGTATGATTCTGGAGAATCGGATCTAAATGGAAATTCAAAAGGATATTTTGCATGGGGCAGTTCAATGATAACTATACCAATGATTGGTAGACTAGATATTTCAGGTAGATATAGAGGGTCAATGAAAATAACAACCGGTGAAATAAAACCTTCTCTAACGCTGAATTTATCCTTTCAAAGAAAATTTATAGATAACAAACTCACTATGACAATCAAAGTTCGCGATTTATTAGATAACAGTAATTTTTCCATTGCAACTGAAGAAGAATTAATTGATCAAATTAGTTTAGAGTCTTATACAAGAATTATGGATGCGGATCGACGAAGAGATAAGCGATCGATCTCTTTATCCCTAAGTTACAGTTTTGGTAAAATGCAGCAAAAAAGACGGATGAGTGGAGATAGAGAAGGATTCGGCGGTGGCGGAATGGACATGAGTTATTAATTATTTAAATAGCAAAAAAGCCCCGAAAGGGGCTTTTTTATTTGTGGCTCGGGACGGAATCGAACCGCCGACACAAGGATTTTCAGTCCTCTGCTCTACCGTCTGAGCTACCGAGCCCCCAAAAATGCCGTGAAAATTAGTTTGATGATATCCCTTTTCCAAATGATTAACCTATTTTGTTTTTAATCTTTTAGTTTTTTTTCTAATGATATATTTTTGCCAACGTTTTTTTGATTATTACTATGAAGATAATACTTGCAACTCATAACCGAGATAAAGAAAAAGAATTACAAAAATCTTTAGAGGGGATAAATGTAAAAATTTGTTCTTTATTTGATTTTTCTAAAATTGGAGAAATTGAAGAGACTGGTACAACATTACTTGAAAATAGTCTTTTAAAAGCTAGAACTGTATTTGATATAACAGGAATCCCTACAATTGCTGATGATACTGGATTAGAAGTAGACTTTCTTGATGGTGCGCCAGGAGTGTATTCTGCTCGCTATGCTGGAAATAATGTTTCTTATCAAGATAATGTAAATAAACTATTGTTTGAATTAGATGGAGTCCCTAATAAAAAAAGAACGGCAAGGTTTCGTACTGTAATAACATATATTGATAAAGAAGAAGAATTATGGACGGAAGGCCATATTGATGGAATTATTTCTGAAACTATTATTGGGGATCGAGGCTTTGGATATGATCCAATATTCTTTGTTCCTCATATAGGAAAAACCTTTGCGGAACTTTCATCGGATGAAAAGAATAAAATCAGTCACCGTGGGATTGCATTACAAAAACTTCGTAAAATTCTTATAAATGTGCTAAAATAGGCTAATTAACACTAAAAATAGGAGAATTTTCTATAGACCTACCGCTATCGGATTGATGGTTCCCTGAGGGGGCCAACCGACATAAATAATAATACAGGAGAAACCCTTTGAGAAAAGGGCTTTACGTCATTCTTACATTTATTATGACCGTAAGTTCAAATCATTATGCTTACGGCCAACAGGAGGAGTCCGTCTTAACACTACCTCTCAGCTACCATATTCAATCTCCATATGTAGTTTCCGCTTTCCCAGCAATTCCATTACCATTCAGTGTAATGAAAGACACGTTAGGGCCACCAATTAACATATTAAATGTTTCTTATAGTGAGCAGTTTATTGATATCACAATAGATAGTAGTTGGAAATTTATTTCTTTCACAGAATATGTAGATGATGAAATACTTCGGATTCCTTTTACTTGTTCTGTTGATTGGTATTTTAATCATATGATACAAGTAAATAGAGTGTTGAATTTTATTCAATCATTTAATAAACCAGATCAGGGAGATCAGCGCTATACCAAAACACAGGGTGGAAGATATTTAGAAATGGTTGGGATGGATATGGGTGATTTTGGAAGAGTTTCCTTGCGTGTCAATGGTAATATAAATATAAATGGAAAATTAGTACAACAAGACCAAGAGTTGGTGCGATCAAGCCTGAGAGAGACACAAAATACTCATTTAGAATTTGATCAGAAGCAAGCAGTGAATATTGAGGGAAAGATTGGTGATCGTATCACAGTAAAAATGGACAGAGATTCAGAACGTGATTTTGATTGGGAAAATAATATCCGTATTTCTTACGAAGGAGAAGAAGATGATATTATACAAAAGGTTGAGGCAGGTAATATTTCTCTATCTCTTCCTGCAACTCAATATGTTACTTTTTCAGGACAGAATAATGGCCTTTTTGGCTTAAAAGCAATTTCTAAACTGGGGCCAGTGGATATCACTACTATTGCCTCTATTGAGAAAACAAAAAAAGAACAACAAGAATACAAAGGAAGCAATGAATCTGCAGTAATTAAAATCAAAGATAGTGATTATATAAAAAATCAATATTTTTTCATTCATCAATGGTTTCGTGATGGAATAGATACTTCTCTAGCTGGTACATTTATTAATATCCCACCATTTTACCCATTATATGAGGGTTCTCATTTGGTTGGTAATACTATTATTAGAGATTTTGATTTATATAAACTTGAATCCGCAAACGATGCAAGTACTGATCCAGGAATAGCATATGCAGATTTAAATAATATAGATAACACTGAAAGCCAAGAAGGTAATTACAAGAGATTGGAGCCAGGACAGGATTATTCGATAAGTAATGATTTAGGATTTATTCGATTGAGGAATCGATCATCTAATGAAGCATTTGGCTGTACATTTGTTTTAGCAAATAGACTGACAGGTGATACGTTATTAACAGTTGGAAGCGGCATTGACCCATCTGATTCCACATCAAGTTTGATTTTAAAAATGATCAAACCAATATCATTAACTCCAAGTCACTCGACGTGGGATTTAATGTTTAAAAATGTCTACTATATGGGAGCGTCTAATATTAATAAAGAGGGTTTTCTTGTTAGGATTGTTAATCAACGTCAAAACCCTCCATCTGAATACGATCTTGGAGGCACTCCCTATATTACGCAGTTTGGGTTAGATAGTTTAAATGAAACTGGGGTTCGGCAATCGGATGAGCTAATTGATATGGAAAATAGTAGTATCATTAATATGGGAAGTGGTGAATTAATGTTTCCAACATACTATCCATTTGCATATGATTCACTAGAGGGTGGCAACAAAAATGTTGAGCTACAAAGCGTTCTTGGCGAAGGAAAAATGTATACAACAACAACACAAACAGAAATTAATAATGATAGTCGTTTTGAGATTCAAGTAGAATACACAAATCAGAGTTCAAATATCAATCTTGGATTTATGATTGTTGAGGGAAGTGAGCAAGTCTTTGTAGATGGACTAGAGTTAAAACGAGGTGTTGATTATCAAATAGATTATTTTTCTGGTACACTCATTATGAATGAAGAATTAAATCCGAATGCAGTACTAAAAATATTATTTGATAAACATGAAATAGTTTCATTTGATAAAAAAACAATTTTTGGGACACGTGCACAAATGGATTTTGGTGAAAAATCATTTATAGGAGCGACTGCATTATATTTTAATCAATCAGTAATGAATGAAAAGATAGAAGTAGGTTATGAGCCTACAAGAAATTTTATTTGGGGTGTTAATGGGCGCTATGATCAGCCTTTGGAAGGATTAACCAGATTTTTAGATAAATTACCAATTATAAATACAGAAAAAACTTCATCATTCTCTATTGAAGGAGAACTTGCACAAGTGATGCCAAACCCTAATTCAATTAATAATTCTGAAACTGGTGACCCTAGTGGAGTTGCTTATATTGATGATTTTGAAGGAGCAAAACGAACCACATCTTTTCCTATACAGCGTAGATTCTGGAAAACATCATCCGCGCCATTGTTAGGTTCATTAAATAGAACTCTAAGCCATCGAAATAGAGCAAATATGTATTGGTATAATCCGTATGTACAATGGAGAACAAAAGATATTTGGCCCAATCAAGAAACATCGATACGGGCGCAAAATGAAACAACAGACATTTTAGTAATGAATTATAAACCATTTGATCATCAATCAAATTTACCTCAGGACTCATTATGGGCAGGTGTTATAACTACGTTGTATTCAGGGGATTATGATCAAACTCAAACAAAATTCTTTGAAATTTGGGTTCGCAATAAAAATGACGCTCGATCAAAACTAAGTATTGATCTTGGGAAAATAAGTGAAGATTGGAATGGAGATGGATCCCTTAATACAGAAGATATTCCTGTCGCTGGTATGATTGGTGATGGATTATTAGATGACTCTGAAGATATTGGTTTAGATGGTTGTGCGGATGAGACTGAAGATGGCTGGGGGAGTTGTTTAGAATTTGGAGGAACATATAATGAATATTTATCATCGGGAGAAACCGAATTAATTAATATAGGTAGCGATATTGATCCTAGTGATCCTAATGGAGATAATTGGAATTATAGCGAGGGAAGCAATGATTATAAAAG
>CEUB01035384.1_pt1 | contig 11038 bp, 6 predicted proteins | sample 356491 | NCBI WGS metagenome assembly CEUB01 (sample SAMEA2623370, study PRJEB7988) | marine metagenome | isolation source: saline water (ENVO:00002010), including | reverse complement strand
TTCCCAGAAGTGCGAACACAAATCAGTGGTTTGTTACAAGTTGAATCCGAACTTCAAGAAATTGTTCAACTGGTTGGTTCCGACGCATTGCCTGTCGATCAACAACTGACCCTCGAAGTTGCACGTATGATTCGTGAATACTTCTTGCAACAGAACGGCTTCCACGAAGTTGATGCATTCTGTGACATCAACCTACAATACTCCATGTCGAAAGCAATTCTCAGTTTCCAAGAAGCTGCGAAGAATGCTATGGCAGCAGGTGCACAGCTCAACGATGTTGTCAACGTACCTGCTCGTACTGCGCTTATGCGTGGGCGATTCGAAAAGGGCTATGTTGATACAATCGAATCCATGGTGAAAGACATGGTCGATGAAATCGCCGCCGCCGTGGAGGAAAACTAAGGACGTGAAATCATGACAGGAAAGGAATATCGAACCATTACCGACGTAAAAGGGCCACTCGTGTTCTTGAATAAGACAGAACCCGTAGCATTTGGTGAAATTGTCAGCTTGCGACTTGCTGATGGAAGTATCAAGAATGGACAAGTTCTTGATACATCAGACGACTTGGTTATCGTCCAAGTTTTCGAAGGAACTGCAAAGATTGATCGAACAGCAGGTGTCACTTTCATGGGAGATGTTTTCAAACTCCCTGTAAGTAATGATCTTGTAGGACGTATTCTCGATGGCGCAGGACGGCCAAGAGACGGTGGACCAGATATCGTCGCAGAAGAAAATGCTGACATTATCGGTGCTGCAATCAACCCCTTCAGTCGACAAAGCCCTCACGATTTCATTCAAACTGGAATCTCGGCTATCGACTGCTGTACTACACTCGTTCGTGGACAAAAGTTGCCAATTTTCTCGGCTTCTGGTCTTCCACACAACGATATCGCACTACAGATTGCTCGACAAGCAAAACTCCCAGGCAGTGATGAACAATTTATTGTTGTATTCTGTGCAATGGGTATTACTGCTGAAGAATACAACTTCTTCCGTTCTGATCTAGAACGAACTGGTGCACTCGAAAATGCGGTATTGTTCGTCAACCTTGCTGACGATCCAGCTGTTGAGAGAATTATTACACCACGTCTTGCTTTGACTGCTGCTGAATACTTGGCATTCGAACACGATTACCACGTACTTGTTATCTACACTGACATGACAAACTACTGTGATGCACTTCGTCAAATTGGTGCAGCACGTGAAGAAGTTCCTGGACGTCGTGGATACCCTGGTTACATGTACACTGACCTTGCAATGCTTTACGAGCGTGCAGGTATCGTAAAGGGCAAGAAGGGATCGATTACTCAATTCCCAATTCTGACAATGCCTGGTGACGATATTACGCACCCGATTCCTGATTTGTCCGGATATATTACTGAAGGACAGATTGTTATCTCTCGTGAATTACACCAGCAAGGTATCTATCCGCCGATTAACGTTCTTCCATCTCTTTCTCGATTGATGGGTTCCTGTATTGGTGCAAAGACCACTCGTGAAGACCACAAGTCTGTATCTGACCAAATGTATGCAGCATATGCTCAAGGCCGTGAACTTCGTGGTCTTGTCGCCATTGTTGGTGAGGATGCATTGAATGAGCGTGACAAGCAATTGCTTGACTTCTCTGGTGTTTTCGAAGATCGTTTCCTACGTCAATCTCGTGATGAAGACCGTTCAATCGACGAAACTCTCGATCTATGCTGGGAACTTATGTCTGAAATTGACACCAAGTATCTCGTACGTCTTGACCAAGATTGGATCGACAAGTACCATCCTGAGAACCGCTCCTGAATACTGAGGTGAAGAAATGGCGCTTGACATTAAACCAACCCGAAGTGAGTTGATTAAACTCAAGGGGCGTATCAAGCAGACCAAAAACGGGTACAAGCTTCTGAAAATGAAGCGAGATGGTCTTTTCCATGAATTCCGTCAACTTCTCTCCGTCATGATCGAAGCGAAGAAAGAAATTACTGAAGCATATCGACTTGCAAAACAGCGTATTGATCTTGCCAATGCAATTGAAGGTGGTCTTGCAGTTCGTGCAGCAGCAATTGCAAACAGCGCACATCCAGAAGTTGAAGTCGAACGAAGAAACATCATGGGTGTCGTCGTTCCTTCAGTCAGCGGAACAAACCTGAAGTCAACATTTGCAGAACGTGGTGTTGGTTTCATCGGTTCATCCCCCTACATTGACGAAGCAAGCGATACATTCAGCGAATTGATTGAAAAGATTGTTACTGCAGCAGAAATGGAAGCAACTCTCAAGCGACTTCTAGAAGAGATTGAAGCAACAAAGCGACGTGTCAATGCTCTCGAGTTCAAGGTGATTCCAGAACTCGAAGAGGCCAAGGTTTTCATCCAACTCAGACTTGAAGAAATGGAGCGAGAAGAAACGTTCCGTTTGAAGCGATTCAAGAATAAGTGATTCTTCCAGTTGCCTGTTCAAAGGGCATGATTGATGGGGGAGTTATGACCAGCATTGACCATAAGGGGGGGTGTTCCATCGTATGTCTGAATCCAAAGATACTGATTTGATGCCCCTTTCTGCTCATAAAAATACGTGGACTCAACGTGATTTACTTGCTGGAATTATCGGGCGATATATGACTGTAAAATCGCATCTCGGTGGTCTTTGGCCAACATGGGATGTGGAAGCGGAAGATATCGACAAACGCTTGATTGAATTGAACGCCTATCTTGAGAAACTTGGTTGGATGGCACGTTTGCGCCGTGGAGATCATAACCAACTCACTGCGTTACCACTCCCTCATGGGCAGTTTCCTGGTAAAAGAATTCACACATACATGTGGATTGCTTCGATAATCACTGTTCTTTTTTCTGGTATCCGATGGATGGACTCAGGCAGGCCAGAAGGGGGTTGGTTCACTGAATCAATCTATCTTGATGCATTCATTGGTTACGTCTTACCAATTCTCTTCACATTGGGTCTTGCTTCGTTTGTACAGTTGAGAGTTTCAGCACATTATGGTGTGCGTAGTGGGCATATCTTGCCAATCCCGGACCCTTCGATTCTCCTTTGGCTCTTCTCTGGTCTATCTGCGTCTTACTTTATCTGGCCATTTGGGGTTTTCTTCATACCTACCTTGCCACGAATGGATGCTCGTCCATGGCCAGATCGTAAATCGTTAGCCTACGCATCACTCAGTGTCCCTTTGGTCATGTTGTTGAGTGGATTCATCCTCTGGACTAGTGGAATACTTCTCTCATCCGATCCATTTACACTTTCAAGTGAACCAATGAGGCTTAATGCCCCATTCTTGATTGAACTCTTTGGTTCTGGATTAGATCAATCCTTTGATATCCATTTAGATTGGAGCCACCCCTTCCTTTTTGCAGCCGCATTCCTCACATTAGTCGGTTGGCTTCTTCTACTCCCGATTCCTACTTTCCCAGGCGGAAGGTTACTTGTCTCTCGAATGGGCATATACGAAGCCCGAAGCTCTGGTACTCAAATTCTAATGTTCATGATTCTCATCACTGCAGGATTTTTCATCTTCAATGCCTTTGAAGGATTCACAATTTGGATACCAATCCTTGCAGTACTCCTTCCACTGTTATTGTTTATTGGAGGTGATCCGAGAATACCAGTTCTTCTGGACGGAGATTTTCCATTGGATGAAGAATCTCATCGTAGACTTGGTATCATTCTTTTTGTTGCACTCCTGTTTGCCATCCCTCCAGAATTCCCTGTTGAACCAGTTGAGCGGTGGGATTCTGATTTAGAATACATAATTGATGACTTAGGCTATGCTGAATTGGGTGAATTGTTTTGGACTTCTTCCCAAATAATCGAATTGACCAACCCTTCAATGGTAGCACAGACCTACACGATTTCTTTCTCTACATCTGAAAGTTCTGATTGGGTTTCAGAACTGTCTTGTGCGTCTTCGAATTGTGAAGGTCTTCTTGCTTCTGATGATTCGTTATCAATCACACTGAACTTCAGTTATCCGAACTCATCTGTTATGCCAACATATCTTGTGTATGATCTTGAATTAACTCTAGGCGATGAGCAATTTATTGAAACCCATACGCTTTATCCTGAACTGAATTCATCTGTTGGTTCTGAATGGAGTTATCTTCGAACTGAATCAAGTGTGCTCACATGCCTACCAGTCTTCGTTCTAGAGGACATGAGTGGAGTTGCCTCCCTACCGAACCTTGATGCTCAATGGGCATCCTATCTCTGGTTTGATGGTGAAGCGGGCTTGGAGACAGAAGTAGGCTCACAATCAGAATTGATATGCCTTGAGAGTAACGATTACGCTCTAACACATTCCCTAACAACAGAATTGAGTGTTGTTGAACTTGATGGAAATGAGTTCAATGTTGGGTTCAATAAGACGTGGCCGCATGTTGTTTCCGCTTCAGAATCAGGTTGGTTGATTTCTAATGAACTTGGATGGGGTGCTCCATTTGGAAATGATACTGGTTTGCTTTACAGAGAAAATACCAGCTCATGTACAGGTAACGAATTCCTCAGTACGCCCCGCCATTCCAACACAACAAACTGGCCATGGGACATGGGTATGTGGCCCAGTCATAAGATACCTGAGATTGGTGAGAATGAATCACTTCAACTCATATTACCAAGTACCTACTATTACCATTGTAATCTTGAAACCTTAAATCAAACGAGATTCGAAATCCAAGAAGGTCCTGATCTGATTCTCAGGGTTGATGATCAAATTGTGAGGCTTTGGGATGCTCCATTGGAACTAGATTCTGAAAGAGTAGTCTTCTCTCTTTACAACAGTAATAATGAGTCCATACTTCTACGTCATGAGACGAATGGAGACGCTCTATGGGACCTCTCTTCCTTGCCAGATACTCTGCCTCAAGGATGGACAAACATCGATGTCCCATTGCCAATAGGTGGGCTTAACACAGTTCAATTAATTCATCAAGATGGAGCAATAATGGTTCATTTTGGTGGCTATGTGGAGGATTAGTATGCGAATCGCAATCATTGGAACTGGTTCAATTGGTTCCCTTGTTGCAGGGTGCCTTGCTTCAACCAGTTGCGATCTTCTGCTTTATGGAAGGGGACTTCATGCAGCAGAATTAATGGTGAGTGGATTAACACTTTCAGGGGTTAAAGACGATAAAATCGATGGAGATAGGTGGGAGGTTATTCCATCTGAGCATCCTCTACCTTCTTCAGTTCATTCATCTTGTGATGTTGTTGTTTTCTCTGGAAAACCTTCTACTGAGATGGAGTTTCTTGAGGTTGGTGGAAACCTATTGAAACCTGATGGAATCGCATTTTCACTTTCTAATGGAATGGGATTTGAAGAAAAGATGGTTCATGCCTTTGGCGCAAAACGTGTTCTTTCCGCAACGACAACGCATGGTGCCTACAGGCCAAAACCAGGTCAAGTCGAATGGGCTGGTAAAGGTCAAATCATGCTTGGATCTTTCATCCATCCTTTTTCCTTTGAAGATTTCAAACCGCTTTTATCCACCTTGAATGAATCAGAATTGGCTCCTCTATGGGTTGATGATGGAAGAGCCGCATTATGGAATAAAATGCTGCTCAATATTGCAATCAACCCTGTTGCAGCTGTAATCGGGAAAGAAAATTCTGCTCTATTAGAACCAATAATATTCGATTCTGTTGTTGCTTTAATGTTTGAAGGGGTAAAGATTGCACGAATGGAGGGGATTGAGCTCGAATCTGATGAACATCTCGTTGATCGATTACGAGAAGTTCTCGTTCAAACAGGTACAAATTATTGTTCAATGCTGCAAGATGTTCGTGCAGGAAGGCCGACAGAAATTGAAATCCTAAATGCTGAAATCTGTAGGAGAGGGGAGCGATTAGGTATTGCGACCCCTCTAAATCAACTCATGACCTCTCTTATTCGTCAGTTACGATAAGATCCTTGTTGAAATGGAGTCCTCTATTTTCAGTTCGAGTATTCGCATCCTCTGCTACAAGACGTCCAACAAGAACCATATTCCGAAGTTCTACAATTTCACGAGTAGGGATGCTCGTTTTCCAAATAGCATCAATCTCTTGTTCTAAGAGGGTTAAGCGACGAATGGCTCGTTGAAGGCGTGAATATTTCCTCGATACACCGACTTCAAATCGCATCGTTTGGTTCAATGTTGTACGATCGTGAGCAATTGAACCATGCTCTGATAACATGTCTAGCCCCTCAGATCTCCACTCAGGCAGGACTTGATGTTCTGAAGATGGAGGGTTTTCAATAAGATATTCTGAGGTTTGGTGAGCAAAAACAACTGCTTCAAGTAAACTATTCGAGGCAAGTCTATTCGCTCCATGCATGCCTGTACAAGCCACTTCACCAATAGCAAAGAGTCCAGGTATAGTTTCATTATCTGAGGCCAGGAAAACCCTCCCATGAATGTCCACTTTCAGTCCACCAACCATGTAGTGTGCTGCTGGTCCAACTGGCAATGGATCAGTTCCGAGTGTTAACCCATAGGTTTGCAGACGTTTCGCAATCATTGGGAATCGCTTCCTCAATTTATCTCCGTCTAAGTGTTCAGTAACGAGCCAAACATGAGATTTTCCAGTTTCTGCAAGTCTTTGGTCGATCGCTCTGGCAACAATATCTCTTGTTGCCATCGATCCTTCTTTCGAGGCAGTAAGTGTGAAAGAAAGACTTGCTGGGTCTTGCAATTTATTATTAGACCATTTGTTATATCCTTCATGGTCGAGAAGTACAGCCCCTTCTCCACGAAGAGCTTCTGTAATCAAAAATGGCCGTTCACCTTCCATCATTAAAGCAGTTGGATGGAATTGTACATATGCCATGTCTTCAATGCAAGCACCTGTTCTATAGGCCATTGCAACACCATCTCCAGTTGCAACTGAAGGATTTGTTGTCTTATCCCACAATTGTCCAGCACCGCCAGTTGCAAGAAGAACTGCTCCACCAGTGATCGTCTCGACATTTCCAGAATCTTGGTCTAATGCCCAAACACCACAAATTCCTTTTCTAGGATCTTTATGTTCTCTCTGAATAAGGTCAATTGCCAATGTATTGGGCTTCAGTGAAATATTCGAATGTCGTCGTGCAGCATCGTTTAGAGCACGTTCAATCTCTCTGCCAGTAGCATCTTTGGCGTGTAGGATACGACGAGATGAATGGCCACCTTCTTGTGCTAATTGGAATTCTCCGTCGGTGGTTTTCTCAAAGTTGACGCCAATTTCAAGTAAATCTTGAATGCGGCCACCTGCTTCTTCAACAACCATCTGTACCACGGATTTGTTGCACATACCAGCGCCTGAGCGTAATGTATCTGCGACATGTCCTTCGATTTCCTGAACATTTGTCTTATCAAGAATTGCTGCGATTCCACCCTGAGCCCAATTTGTTGAAGAGTCCTTAGGACGCTGTTTGGTAAGGACCGTAACCATGAGTCCAGCGTTAGCGAGTCGTAATGCTGCAAATAGCCCTGCGATACCCGTACCGATGATGAGCACTCGCGGCATCGTTTGTTCCTAATGGTCGTGGTTCTTGACAACATCGGTTTGTTCATGCGATACTCTAATTTGTTCCCGTCTCTAGGCTCAGTATATGTTGCGTAAGTTAATCGGTCTCATGGGCTTGTTAACTCTCGTTTTTGTAATTGCGAATGTACACTTTGGGGCTGTAGCCCCATATATTGTTGAGGGAGCTCCTAATTCAAGACTTGATGTCCTTCGATTGGCAGACCCAGGCTGTACAGTTCCAGAAATGGAAAAAGAAATTTCCGAGACAGGTAGTGCTTTTTGTCTTTCAGAATCAGGTACTTGGGGTACTGCGGATATTATGCTCTTATGTTGGGGTTTGTTGATTATAACAGCAGGCCGATTCAGAATGCCATCAAATCCTAAACTTGCTCGAAGAATACGTCGAGTGATGATGATTTCTGGATCGATGTTATTCGGTTTAGCGATCCTAGATCGCTTCGAATTGTTGCCTACAGGCGCAAATTCAGACACACTCTCAGATTTGGTTCCATTGCCTCTCACTGCATGGCAACTACAAATCGTCATGGCCATAGTTGGCGCATTACTCCTTAGAGGCCCCAAATATAATATCTCTGAATTTGAAGAGAATTACCGATCACTGGAGTCGGAGCGTGAGAAGGAATTGAGAATGCAACAAGTCTTCAATCAAAAGGCAAGAGATATGGCTGCTTCGAAAGAAGGTGTTGCAAAGAGAAGTCGGTTATTGGATAGAGATGCAAGTCTTGTCCCATTCAGGACACGAACCTCTCCGAGGGTACGTGCAACTTGTCCATACTGCAAAGGTGGCGGTTGTAAAGAGTGTAGAATGGCTGGTGTAGTCTGAGACGGCACCATTTTCACTACTCTCAAACGTGTGCCATAGACGCATAATCAACCGATTGTTTAAATCCTCTCGATGAACGGTGTTCGCGTTAAGGTCAGTGAAATATCTGGCAGAGGGATTGGGATGTTTCTAAAAGCACTTGAAATGGAGAACTTCAAATCGTTTCGCGGAGAGGTAGTAATTCCTCTCGATCGAGGTTTTTCAGCCATTACTGGACCGAATGGATCTGGAAAATCGAATTGTGGTGACGGAATCCAATTCGTATTAGGCCCTAAATCAACACGTACGATACGCGCTCAAAACACAAAACAACTGATGTTCAATGGTGCTGAAGGTTACAAACCTGCTCGACATTGCACAGTAACATTGGTTTTTGGTAATCCGGTTCTATCAAGTGGAAGACGCCGCCTACCAATCGAAAACGATGAAGTGCGCATGACACGTTCAATCCGATTAACCGCTTCTGACAATGTTGTTTCAACCTACCTCCTCGATGGAGAGGAAAGTTCTCAGAAATCGTTTCACCGCCTCCTCAACGCAGCCAATGCTCGTCCTGATGGCTACAACATCGTTCTCCAAGGCGACGTTACTGGTCTGGCTCGAATGACTCCAATTGAACGACGAAAGGTTCTGGATGGGGTCGCTGGTGTTACGTCCTATGATGATGAGATTCGTAAAGCTAAGAAACAACAGGATAATGTTGACTCCTATCTAGAACGGATTGGAATGCTCCAAGAGGAACAACAAGTTCGCCTCAAGGAACTCTCTGAAGAACGTAAGATTGCAGTAAAAGCACAATCTATTACCGATGAACTCACACTTTCCCGTTCTCAACGATATCAGGCGATGTATGCAAGTTTACAATTTGAACTCCAACATCAAATCGAAGAGCAACTCCGATATGTGGAAGAAGCAGCACTTCTCGAAGCAGAAGTCAAAGAAGGAAGCAAAACACTTGTTAAACTGGATGATCGAATTGGTGAAATTCAGAAACAAATCGATGCACTGCTCGGAGGCGACGGGAATGCCCTTTCCCAAGCAATTCACAGTTTACGGGTTCAAGTTGACAGGGATAAAGATCGCATTGAAGACGCGAAACAGGCTGATGTTGATGACAAAGAGGAACTTGAGATATCGCTTGAGCGTTATAATGAAGCAGCAACAGCTCTAACTACCTTGCTTACCGAGGTTCAAACCAGCAAAAATCAACTCGAAGAATGCGAACGTATGTTGATGGAAGCCCAATCGGAAGAAGATGAAGTTCGAACACTCTTGAAAGGCTCTGGTAAAACCAATGCTGAACTCAACAGAGCTCTCGGCGATGCAATCGAAAATCTTGAGGAGGCTAAAAAAGCTGTTTCAGCGGCACAATCAGAAGTCGATAGGACTGCTGCCCAGGTTGAAATCATCGCCAAATCTCTTGGAAAAGAAGAAGAAAAATTCGAAGAATCTCGGCTCGAACTCGAAGAGAAAGAGGCAGAATTCAAGGCGGTTAGTGGAAATGGTAAGAAAGTTGATCGCTCATCACTGACCCAAGGAATAATCGATTCAGAAAATGCAGAATCCAGACTCCTTCAGGAAAATGCTGCAATCGAGCGAAGAATGACCGAAACAGAACGTCAACTCCGCTCTGCTAGAGCTGAACTTGAATCCAAATCCAATTCGAAAGGAATGGCAGGGGGTGCAGCAGCAGTAATTGCTGCCCGTGACCGTGGCGAACTTCGCGGTGTAATCGGTACAATCGCTGAATTGTGTGGCCCTATTAACGCTGAACATGAAACCGCCCTTGCAACAGCATTCGGCGGAGCAATGACTTCTGTTGTGGTTGATTCGGATCAAGTTGCAGCAGAAGCAATTCGCTGGCTTGCTCAACGAAAAGCAGGGAGAGCAACGTTCCTTCCTCTGAACAAATTAACTGCAAACCGGGCTGGTGGAAAAGCCATGATGGTTGCAAGAAAGCCCGGTGTTATTGGATTCGCTTACGAACTTCTGGAATACGATCCAAGAATTGATGCTGCTATCAAATTCGCTCTTCGAAACACGCTTATTGTGGACAGCATGGAAATAGCTCGACAAAACATGGGTGGAGTTCGACTCGTAACAATGCGAGGCGATGTAACTGAAGCAGGAGGCGCTATGGTTGGTGGTTCTCGTGCACGTATGTCCGTTGGATTTGGTGGAGGAATCGCAGGCGCAAAAGAAGTCGAGCGCCTCTCCTCTGAAATCGAGCGCCTTCGACTTATGTCAGACACAGTATCTGCTGCACTTATTGATGTGCGCGCGGAACAGAAATCATTGCGAAACCAAATCAATGAACTCGCCAATGAAGAAGGTGCTCTCAAGCGAGAGACGCTACGAGCAGAACTTTCAACGTTCAAGAAAACCCATGCAAAAATCGTTGGCGAAGTACGTCAATTGAAAGAGCAACTTCAATCACTTGAAGCGCTTGGAAGCGAGCAACTTGAGGCTCTCGATTCTGCAGAATGTGATGTGGCTGATGCGGAGATCATTCGCAATAATGCTCACAGCGCACTTGAGGATGCAAGTCCTCAGCACTTGAAAGATCGATTGCATGAATGTACTGTTAAACGAACCAAGGCCGAAGGAATTCGTTCGAATGCAGAAGTTACATTGAAAGGAGCATCAGAGCGTAAAGACTTACTTACAAACAGCGCTGAAGGTGAGAAAGAACGTATTTCACAACT
>CEUB01031098.1_pt1 | contig 11084 bp, 8 predicted proteins | sample 356491 | NCBI WGS metagenome assembly CEUB01 (sample SAMEA2623370, study PRJEB7988) | marine metagenome | isolation source: saline water (ENVO:00002010), including | reverse complement strand
TGCAACATCCAAGATGAAATCACCCGAAGATCTCAATGAGATCTACACGCTTGGATTCAGAGGTGAAGCTCTTGCAAGTATTGGAATGGTCTCCAAACTTACAGTTGCCTCTAGGCCGGATGGACAAGACGGTCGTAGTATCCAAATGGAAGATGGTAACAAAGCAGAAATTGAACCATTTGGAATGGCTAAAGGAACAGTTGTTACAGTAGAACATCTCTTTGAAAATACACCTGTGAGGTTAGGCTTCCAACGTCGTCCTGCTACTGAGCATGCAAGAATTGTCGAGGTTGTCGTCGCCCATGCCATTGCACATCCAAATGTCGGTTTCCGATGTACGATTGATGGGCGATCAACTCTTCATTTATCCAAAGTCGATACAATCGAAGATCGCTTGTATGATATTTTGGGAGGCCAGTCATCGTCTCTACTTCCTCTTCAGCAACCTGATGACGACGCAAGCGTACCTGGTGATGAAAGATGGTCAGGCTACATTAGCACTCCAGATATTTCGAGGGGTAAAGGCGATGAGATTCACATCCTCGTAAATGGTCGTCCTGTTGCGTCAACACCGTTCCATCAAGCAATAAGGAGAGGTTATCGCACCCGTTTGATGCAAGGTCGTCACCCTGTGACAGTTTTGCACCTTGAAGTACCTGCGAACGAAGTAGACGTAAATGTACATCCGACAAAACGAGAAGTACGGTTGCGTCATTCTTGGCGTGTTCTCGAACGTCTCGAACGAGCCATTGCTCATACCCTCGCATCATCTCCTACTCAACCTGATCCAAGTGGTGAACTTCAAGGGCTTGAAGGCCTTTCTAAAAACTCTATAGAAAAACCAATACAAGAACTACTTGTACCAAAAGTGGAAGGGCAATCACCTGCAGAAATATCTGCGCCGCCTGCGTGGGCTCTTGCTGCAGGAACACAACTCAATCTCGTTGGAAAGGTTGCTGAAGATCATGTTGACAATGATGAGAAGTTACGGCCACAATCAACAGCAGCGTCTGCCCAAAAATCACTGCCAGGAATGGATTCATCCCCCATTGCCCCGGCTCTTTCCAAAGAAGAACGAGCCTTACACCGGCATGCTGGTCTTGGAGGAAGTATTCTACCAAGCCAAGAGTCACCATTGAAGCGCACAAGCAATGATTTGCCTAAGATGGAGCCTTTGTCACAATTTGCTGACTCGTACATTCTTGCACAAGCAGGCGAAGAACTGCTTCTCATCGATCAACATGCTTTGCATGAGCGCATTCGATATGAACGCCTTCGACACGATCCAACTATTTGGGAACCTCAAGTACGATTGGTCCCAACTCCGATACAATTCAATTTGACTCAACAAGCACGATTAGAGGCCTCGATGGATAAATTGAACGAACTTGGATTCACGCTAGAACATCAATCTGATGAAGAATGGCATGTCCTCCAAGCACCGAGACTTCTAGACGGGGATGAAATTCAACCGTTTTTATTCGATCTCTTACAAGATATTAGCGAGGATGGAGCTCCACTAGAAACAATTGAACGAAGAAAAGACCACTTGGCTTTTCTCAATGCATGCAGAGGTTCTGTGAAAGCAAATGACGAACTAAGTATCGCTGAAATGCGTCGTTTACTTGATGACATGCGTCATGTTCCAAATCCATGGGCTTGTGTTCATGGCCGACCAACTGCACTTCGGCTATCCTTGGACTCTCTTGACAAGCACTTTGGCAGGCATGGTTGAGAGTCTTTCGAGGAAAGAGGGGTCAGCAATCTGGTGAAGTTCAGGTCCCTCTATGATGGCTCCAACCTTTGTTGCTAAAATAATAGCAGTCATTTGAAGACGATGATCTCCGAATGTTTCAACCATTGAGAGTGGTTTTTGAACAGATTGATTTCCTTTGATTTCAATTCCATCTTGTTTTATTTTGCAATCTATCCCGAATTGTTGAAGCATTTGAGCAGTTTTATCAATTCGATTACTTTCTTTGAACATTGCATGTGCAGCACCAGAAATTGTCCCTCCTCCAGTCAAAGCAAGGATTGCAGAAAGCGGAGGAAGCAAGTCATTTGCATCGACTAAATCTATGTCAACACTGGAATAATTCCCTAAAGGAGTTAGGCTATTTTTTTTTAGGCTTAATCCAATCTCAGGCAATGTTTTGAGCAACACTTCGTGCCCAATTGAGTCTTCTTTGCTTGGAATATTTGCTACAGTAATCTCCCTGTTTGCAACGATACAAGAAAGGGCGGCAAATACCAGCATCGAAGCATCAGGTGGTACTTCCCAATTCTTTGGAGGCTTTGATTTCCAAGGATGAACAATGACCTTGTTTTTATCGTGTTCGATAACAGCGCCGCATTCGGCCATCAAATCCATCGTAAGTTGAGCATGCCTCTTACTGACTGCGATTGCACTCCTTTCTATGACACACGGCTGTTGGATTCCTTCAGTCGCTAGCAATAAGCTGGAATATGGTTGGGAGGATTTCGATGTATCAACGTTCACATGATATTTGTCCCAAGGCCCTCGAAGTACGACAGGCAGACGTTTCTGTTCGGTTTCATACGAGCATTCGACTCCTAGTGATTTTAACGAATTAAGTAAATCTTGGTGATCTCTATTTCGTAAACTTTCATCTCCATCGAGCATAATTGAGAAATTTGTTCTGGATGCCAAACCCATCAAAAAACGTAATGCAGTCCCAGAATTACCTGTGTCTAAAACAGCAGTAGGGCGAATAAAATCCGAAATGTCAAGTCCTTGAATACTCAAGGTTTCTTTTTCCAAGGAGATTTTGACACCAAGCTGTTCAAGGCAACGTGCCATGCTTTCTGGATCTTCTCCCAAGGATGTAATTCGATTCAATGTGTGTTCTTCTTTACTTAATGCACAGAGGTGCATCATGCGTATCAAATGGCTTTTCGAAGGAGGAAGTTTCCACTCGGTTTTGGCAAATGTTGTATTTTTATTGACATCAAGGGCTTCAACATGGCTTGGAGAATTTTCTTCGCCACGGTGATTCGACCGCTTTGTCCAACCCTTTGCCATAGCAGTTCCAACATCTGTTATCAGATGAAGGCTTGCAAACATTCACAATACAACACCACTAGGGTTGGCCATGGTCCTCAAGGATGTTTTCAAGCGTCCGTTACTCGATTTGAGGATTTCTGTTACAGACCGTTGCAACATGAGATGTAGATACTGTATGCCTCGGGAACATTTTGACAAAAATCATGCCTATCTTCCTAAATCAGACATCCTATCGTTTGAGGAGATCGTACGTGTTGTAGAATCTCTCCTTCCTGCTGGCCTTAGAAAAGTTCGACTTACTGGAGGCGAGCCCTTGATTCGCAAAGATTTGTACAAACTCATCAAGCAGCTAAGGGAACTTTCGCCAGACCTTGATATCGCATTGACCACAAATGCTCAACTCCTTTCCAAATCGATTCAAGATCTTAAACAAGCAGGACTCTCTAGAGTTACTATTTCACTCGATGCAATAGATGTTGATGTCTATCAAGCGATGGGAGATACGGCTTCAACTCCAGATGCGATCATAGAATCCATCGATGAAACACTCGCATTGGGCATTCCAGTGAAAGTAAATACTGTTGTCCAAAAAGGTGTTAATGAGCACCAAGTCATCCCCCTCATTTCACAAATGGGTTCGAGGAATATTCCTATTCGGTTCATAGAATATATGGATGTAGGTGCGACCAACTCTTGGAATCTAGATCACGTTATGACTGGAAAAGAAATGCGTCATCTCATCGAAAATGAGTATGGATTAATTCAACCGATTAAACCCGATCATCCGAGTGACGTAGCAAGAACATACCGTACTAATTCAGGCTCTATTATTGGTTTTATAGAATCTATTTCGAACCCATTTTGTGGTGATTGTTCAAGGGCAAGACTTTCAGCAAATGGTAGTATCTACACTTGCCTTTTTGCGACAGAAGGTTTCGATCTTCGCGGAATCCTCCGCATGGATGCTACTAAAGAAGATCTCACAACGGCTATTTCTGCAATTTGGAACCAAAGAAGAGATCGCTATTCTGAAACTCGGAGCAAAAAGACGAATTTAAATCGTATTGAAATGTCTTTTATAGGTGGTTGATGCACAATCTTTCAATAACTCCTAGAGTCCATGAATCAATATGTCGGAGACCCTAAGGATACCATTGTTCGTTTTACCCGCTGGAATCTTTCCGACAGTAGAAGAACCATTACGTGTTTTTGAACCACGATACAAACAGATGCTCGACGATTGTGTGTTGGATGAAAAATCGTTTGGCTACATCACTCATGCAACTGATGCCTCGGATGTTGATGGCTGGACTCAACCTGGAAGGTTTGGTGTCCTCTGCGAAGTAAAAAATGTCGAAGAGCAGGGAACAAATCTCCTTTTCACTGCCAATGGTACGACACGTTTTGAGATCCTTGATGTGGTGCAAGCGGCCTTACCTTCAATGCCGTTTGGTGACATTTTTCCGACTGTAGATGAACTCGTTGAACAATATCATGAAACAAGTCCAGAAGGTAAGTTGTATATTCAAGCAAATGTAAGACTTGTCGAGGAATTGAAAGGTGAAATCAGCGCTGAAGATTGGTCTGAATTCCTTCATTCATGGGCTCAGCATATCGTTGACGTCAATGCTATTCTGAGAAGTGATAGTCTGAGTATGGAAGATATGCTCTTGCTTCTTGAAGAAGAATTTCTTCCATATGATTCGGCCTCCCTGTGGCAAGTAGCTCATGCGGTTCTTGACGATGATGAACATCGTCAACAAGCTTTGAGTTCCTCAGATTGTGGCGATGTGTTTGCCATTCTACGAGATGCATTACAAATGAAAAACGCTCAATTGAACTTCATTAGGACGCTGAGCGACCAAGATGATTGATTAAGATTGCATTGGTGGTAAATCAATTCGCACCAAAACATACTGCAATTGCTGGTCGAGAATTGTGAAACCCCATTCGCCGACATCAGTACCTATCTCTCTTGAATTGATTACAAAGTAATCTCCTGCGGATATGGAATAACTTGCATCTCGGTCATGGAATGAGATATTGGAGCCAATAACAGAATAGACGTCAGAATCATCGACGAATCCTGAAAATTCAGTACCATTTAGATTATTTGTTTCAGCAAGACTGAATGAGATACGTGCAGGATCAAGTGTTTGGTCGAGTGTTGTGATTCGAATCACATGGTATCCATTGTCAAGTGACCGAACACTCACAGTCATTTGCGGCGGTGCTTTTTCACCGGTCTCAAGCGCACCCTGCATGAGGACAAAAACCATGCCGGAGAGCATGACAGTTATGGCGAGAAGAAGTACAGTAGCGATGACTGGGCTCACGGCCTCTTCATCACGTCGTAGGTTCGCCATGACCTTTGCAGACGCTGATAAGACTTGAACACACCGATGGTTGGGAACAAAATGTGGTTCTTAGAAGACCCAAAGCATTCTTCGACAGGTAACAGCTCGCCAAATGATATTCTTAGTCAATCGATTAAACAACAAATTCAGAATCCAGTCCGGAAGTCTGAATAGCATACTTCCCATCTTGAAAGAACGTTTTGAATTGCGCATCACTTTACCCATCTGCTTTTTCCAACGCTTCTCGTATTCCTCTAAAGGAATCCCGCTTGATAGATGTTCAGAGATCACTTGACCAGCGATTCGACCACCGATCATTGCAATGGTTATGCCTGCGCCGTTTGAAGGCAAAACCATACCTGCAGCGTCACCCACAAGCATGTAATTTTCTTTGACGAATTTCTTGAGCGTACCGGACATAGGTAAAGATCCAGCTCCAGTAAACGAGATTTCTCCATCGTATTTTGAAACAAAATCATCGGTATATTGGTTAAGATTCCGGCCTTTAGCAAAACTTCGTTGAATACCAAGTCCTATGTTAGCACCTTTTGATTTTGGGAACATCCAAGCATAGCCTCCTGGGGCCATCGAGCCGAAGTGAAGTTCTACCGCTTCTCCAAAATCCCCGTCCATCAAGACAAACTTAACAGGTATCTTTACTGATTTTTCATTCCAGTAATCTCTTCGCAATGGGCCATTGTGCCCCCCAGCATCGACTATTATCTTGGCACTGTAAGAATCACCGTTTTTTAGAAGGACTTGATTTCCTTCAACTTTTTCAACCATTGAATCGATTAGATAATCTGCACCTGATTTTTTTGCTAATTTGACTAGGTTTTCATCGTGAGCAACACGGTTTAGGACATAACCCTCAAAATCAAACTTCAATGGTTTACCAGACGGAGGTACCAAATGCATTTTTGATGAATGGCGAGATATCGCTTCCTTTGGAGTTTGGAATAGATCATCCATATCTGGCACGTCAGGACAAAGTCGCCTCATTTCATCATTTGTTGGAACTAATTCTCCGCATTGTAAAGGTGTTCCAATGGGATCTCTTCTATCGATGACCAACACGTTTACTCCACCTTCAGCAGCATATCGAGCAACTGTACTTCCAGCGGGTCCGCCGCCGATAACAATTACATCACGATCAAAAGATTCAGTCAAGTCTTCACCTCACATGTGTCGCTGATGGACATGCTCAACGATTCGCATCAAAAGAGATTTAGAGAGCGAGTCCGGAAATCGCTGGAGTTCAAGCGTCGCACGTTCGAGATGTGTTTTAACCAGTAGTTGAGAATAACCAAGCGAATCAGAAGTTTCGAGCAATCCCATCAATTCGTCCCAATTCTTATCAGTAAATTGTTGAAGAATATGGGAGAGTTTCTTTCTTTTTTCACCGTGAAGCAACGTTAAAGCGTGAATCAAAGGAAGAGTCATTTTCCCTTCGATTACATCGGCACCTCGAGGTTTTCCCATTCTCTCGTCACCTTGGAGGTCGAGAATGTCGTCCATGAGCTGGAAGGCAATTCCAAGTTCCATTCCAAATCGTCCTAATGCTTCCGCATCTTCTTGGCTTGACCCTGCGACAAGAGCAGCAGCTTCACAACCCGCTGCAAATGGACCTGCAGTTTTTCCGCGTACAATTTGCAAGTAATCTTCTGGAGAAGTCGAGAGGTTGAGGACATGATCGAGTTGCATAAACTCAGAAATCGCAATGTTTGCACAACAGTCTGTTACAAGATCGATGATTGATTTGGTATACAGTCCGCCAAGTCCAAAACCATGGACAAACAACCAATCTCCAGCAATGATGGCCTTGGATTGACCCGCACGTTCATGTAAAGTCGTTATTCCACGTCTTTGTTTTGCAGCATCATTGATATCGTCATGAACAAGAGTCGCCGTATGGATAAATTCGAACGATAAAGCCAAATTCATGATTTCATCAATATTCTTGCCGCCTGCAACCTCATATGCGATGATTGCTAGCAAAGGACGTAGTCTTTTTCCACCGGATAGGAGCATTTCTCCAGCAAGTTCCGCAACCTCTCCCGCTCCCTTTTGGAGTTCATTTTCAATCTTGGAATGAAGGGCTTGGTTAACCTGCTCTCGCAAGTCTTCTAGGCGGTTAACTTCCGCTTCGCTAATTGCTTGCACATTAACCCCTACATGGGTGCCCTTCTTAACGAGTGGTCTCTGCCCATGAAACGCCGAGACCTATGTTTCGGCCGAGGTGAGGCTTTGGAAAACGAACGACTAGTGTTTCTATCCACATCATCACATGGCGATGGAGTTCGTCGCCAAATAGAGAAAACACTTGAGCAGCGTAGCAGAACCTTTGACGCTGTTTTGAAACAAACTCCAACAATACCAGACGCTCTTTCAATCCTTTCAGATGGATTGGGCGACATCGTGGCAATGAGTCCAGCGGATTGGAATCAATATCAATCGCCAGAATTCTCTATTATCGGTCTTCTACCAAGAAGGGAACCTACTTGGGTTATGGTCAGTGAAGACAAGCCAGAATATTTAGTTAAAAACGCTATTATTTTCTGTGATCATGAACTGCTCAGACGTCAAATAATGAGGCTACGCCGCGACATTGTCTTGCAAACGTCGGTCGAAATTAATCTCGGAGATTGTGATTCAGGGAGTCGAGAAGAAATTGATGCTTTGGAAGAACTTCGATTGGCTGAAAAAATTGATGGATATGTTGTGAAACGCTCTCAGTACAACCTTCTCTCCTCAAAAACAAGGCGTCATACACTTGGACTTCAGAGAGGATCGCCAGAACGTGCACGATTTGTCCCACCACCACTTGATGGTTTCACTCTCCTGGTTGGGCGTGTTGGATTTCCGAAAAGCACTGTAGAACATCTCCTTGATCCATCTGCTGAACTCTCCTATCGAATCGAATCAAAGATTCTAGAAAGTATCCCTGATCATCTTATCTCGATTACAGGCGTACATGTTGAGCAGCGTGGGATTGGAACAATTCTTCGTGAAGCGAAAAGAATCAATGATGATTGGACAATGGAAGCTATGATCGATCCGGAATCCAATGTAAAACAAGCAGGTAAGCGATTGGAAATGAGAATTGAAACCTTAGGCTTAGATGGTAAGGTCAGCGCCTCAGCAGAACGCGTTGGACAAATTGATGGGCATCGAGTTTCCATGATTAATCTCTTACAAGAATGGGGGAATATGCTCTCAGCACTCACATCCCCGCATGAGGCGACAAACAGACGTGTCTACGGCTTACCAGATGAATTCCATGAGGAACGCCCAGCAATGATGGACCTTCATTCCGATGAATCTGAATGACCAAGTTCCCTTCGAGCCTGTTCAATCGATTCAGGAGTTCGACTTTCTCCTGCAAGAATGACTTCAAATCCATTGTCGAGTAGGTATTTTTCTAAATCCACTAGAGAAACAGGTGGGTTGGGGTCGCATAGGTTTCCAATAATCTCATCAATTTCTCTACTTGTTGCTTCCCAAGAACCAGCTGCTCGCTGAAGTTCAACCGCAAAGCGTTCAACAATCTCAACTGCACTTCTGCTCGGTGTTTGCCCTTCTCTCATCGATTGAGCAATGGTTTCGTGTTGTTCGCGTAACTGATGTATGTCTTGTAATGAATCACGAAGCGTGGAACGAAATTCTTCGAGGTTGCTATTTTTGGAATACTTCCTGTAAGCCTTGTCTAGGCGTGAACTGAGTGAAGAAGCACCTGCTGCAATTGCTTCTTTCGCTTTCACTGCCTGTACAATCGTCTCACTTGCTAGTTGGATACGTTCATTGAGAGTGTCGTTGAATCTTCTCGACTCATCAGCAAGATCTCGGCGAACAATATCGCGAAGTGTGTTGCCTAATTCGTGCGCTTCTTTCAGCATTGAACGAGCTGTCTTTTCTGCACTTGACATAGATTCACCAAACACTCCTGTATGTCGAACGTGTTTGAAGGTTTAGCCATTTTTTCCCATTCTTCGACAGAAATACAATGTTGAGGAATATATTCATCCATCAAAATCGAACGATTTGGCATGTCTTGACAGCGAAACCACATATACTGTAAGGGAACAACGAGGCTTAGGTGACCTTATGAGTGATCGTTCAAGTCTCTTGTCTGAACTCTATCAGGCCCGCCTTGAAGACCTAAAGGAAATTGCTTCAGCCTATGGTTTAGCAAAGAATGGATCTGTAGAATTTCTCCGAGCCCAACTCATTCGAGATTTGATTCTTTCAGATTGGGATCTCACAATCGATGGGTTGCGTACAATTCTCAACACAGACCTAGGTGATTTACTTGGAGTGTTTGGGATTAAGAAAACCGGTTCGCTTAGGACTCGAAGGCAACGTTTGTATCTCCATTTGAACCATGATCCAAAGCAACTTAGAGAAGATAAACTTGAGAAATTGTCTAAGGAAGAGTTGCACTCTCTCTGTAAAGCATTGGAACTTCCTCGTTCTGGGAACCGACAGACATTGTTAATTCGTGTCGCAGGAGTTCTTTCTGCACAACACAAAAACTGGGGTACAATCAAGCGCTCATTGAAACGCAATGGCCCTAAAGTGAATATTCCATCTCCATCAGAAGAAGAAGCGACTCCACAATCCGCTACCATTGAATCAAGAGTTGAGACATTTACAGAACAAAACCCAGAAGGTTGGACATTCGAACAAGAGTCTGAACTCATTGGAGAAATGGAAGAGGAAGGCCTGGACGCCTCTCTTGCTGAAATAGCTGCTTCTATAGATGAATCTCTTCAATCTCTTGCACCTGTTCCAGAGGCTCAAGAAGTTCCTCCTATGCTTCAAGAGATGCCTTTGGAAGAACCAACACTGGAAGAAGAAGCAGCTCTCTTAGAAATCCATGCTCGACGTGCAGAGGTTGAAGCAGCAGCCCGAGATTATCTTCTAGTGGGTAGCACCACAGATATGGAGGATATGAGTGCGTTTATTGCAGGTCTTGCAACACATGGATTCTCAGTAGAGATGCAAAGAGTCCAGGATGCAATTCGAACAATAATCATGGAAATGGCATATCGCTCTGAACAAGAGCAAAATGCACTCTCAAGTAAACCCGGTTCATGGTCAGAACGTGAAGCAATCCGGATGTTTGAGCAAATACGCCCCCACCTAAGAGAAAGAATTCCAGAGATTGTTGCAGGTCTGAAAGGAAACTTAGTTCAAGCACGTATGGAATTTGAGGAAGAAGCTCGTTCCAAAGGCTTAGATTTGAGGAGTCCTGCTGTTTCAGGCAGACTCCATGCTTTATTTGACTTACATCTTGAAATCAGTGAGGCTGAAGAGTTACAAGATCCCGCTGCAGCCAGAAAGAATCGTCTACTAAGAATTCTCTATCATGGTGCAATCCATCTGCCTGACCAAAGTCGTAGAACAATCGAGCGTCTTGAGAGGAATTTAGGTTCCTTTGAATCACTTGTTGAGACGGTACTCGAGTCAAGTGAAGGTGATTTTTCAGAAGGTCAGCAGAGTTTGATTATTCGTTTCTTAGAATCCAAGGGTTACCTTGTAAATACCGCCGAGTTACGTCCTCGAGTTCTTGCATGTGCAGGAATCATTGGGACCGAATTAGGATATTTGACTCCAAATCAAATCCCTCGCTTAGCACCAGGGATTCTCGTCAGCGATGATCAAGTCGATGCAATCGTTGCAGAATTAAGGGCCTTAGCGGC
>CEUB01029093.1_pt1 | contig 11204 bp, 7 predicted proteins | sample 356491 | NCBI WGS metagenome assembly CEUB01 (sample SAMEA2623370, study PRJEB7988) | marine metagenome | isolation source: saline water (ENVO:00002010), including | reverse complement strand
TATTATTAAAATAAAAGTATTAAACGTTCTCTACTAAAGGAGGATTGTTTTTATATTTATTTTCTGGTTTTGGACCAAGGTCTCGCTGATAATATTCAAATATTTTTCCAGTACCTTGCCAGTTCTCAACACGACTAATAATTTTAATTTCCCCAGTAAATTTTGCGGATATTGATTCTTTTACATGACCAGTAATGTAACGAATATCATCTCGTTTTTTTGCCCAACTTAAATACACTCTTTTTAATATTTTAGCATAGCCATTGCCCTTATACTTGCTCATAATAACGAAGGCGTAGGTGTATAAGGTATTTTGTTTACTAAAGTTTTCATCCATTCTGGCCCATGGTTCGGTACTTAATTCTTCTAAAGCAACACCAATGATATAACCGATAATATCGCCACGATACCGAGCGATAAAAGGCAGAGATCCTTGTTTGTTAAAATATTTGTTAATGGTCTCCTTTGTTAAAATAGCAGCTTCTCCGTATTCAGTGGCTAAATGATGAGAGATTTCAATCAATTGAGGATGATCCTCAAGGCCAACCTGGCTCATTAATTCAATTTGAAAAGGACCTGAAGAGGCAATAACTCTAGATTTTGATGATAGTTCAACAGTTAAATTTAGTTGTTCCATGAAGTAATGAATTTACTTATCAATTTTGATTATGATGATGAAAACATCAATAATACCTTCTTTCTGGTTGTAGATAAAGACAGTAAATTGAATACCTGTGAAATCTTTTAATACAAGGCTAAAAGAGCATATCCATTCTACTGGATCCCATCTTTGTGTAGGGCTAGATATAAATCCAGAAGCATTAAAAATGAATTATTCCACTCTGGATGATTTAAAGACACATACTAGAAAAGTTATAGATGCTACTGCAGATCTAGCAGCAGTATATAAACCCAATATGGCTTTTTTTGAACGTTGGGGAAGCCAAGGTATTGAATGGCTGGAAGAAACGATGGAATGGATTGGTGATTCCGCATTAACTATTGGAGATGCAAAGCGGGGAGATATTGGAAATACTGCAAGACAGTATGCCGCAAGTTTGTTTAACTATTTTGGATTTGATGCCGTTACAGTGAACCCCTATATGGGCCGAGATGCCATAGAGCCATTCACACAGAATAGTGAGAAAGGTGTATTTGTTCTTTGCAGAACATCCAATGCATCTGCAGGTGATTTTCAAGATAGAAAAAGTAATGGAGAAACTCTGTTCGAATCTGTTGGAAAATTAGTTAAGAAGCTCAATAGCAATGATAATCTTGGGCTTGTGGTAGGTGGAACGTCCGCTACTGAAATTTCACAAATCAGAAAGGTTGTAAACGATTTACCATTTCTTATTCCTGGCATAGGTGCTCAAGGGGGAGATTTGGAAAGTAGTTTTAAATCAGGTAATACAGATGGAATTGCATTGATTAATGTTTCCAGAGGAATCATATTCGCGGGCGATTTAAGTGCAAAAGCAATACGAAAAGAAGCAAAACGATATGTTGATATAATGCAAAGTTTGAAATGAACAATCAAAACCATTTAATAGAAATATTTCAAAAAACAGGTGCTCTATTAGAAGGACATTTTATCCTAACATCCGGTCGACATAGCCCAACGTATTTCCAGTGTGCAAAAGTATTACAATATCCTAAATATTTACAAAAGTTTTCGAATGAAATTGTTAACTATTTTCAAGGTATGGATATAGATATTGTCATTACTCCAGCGGTAGGTGGAATAGTACTAGGTACGGAAATCGGTAGGCAGCTGAACAAGCAATCGATATTTGCGGAACGGGAGCAAGGTGTAATGACATTGAGAAGAGGATTTGAAATTAATCCTGAAACTAATGTTCTTGTCATTGAAGATGTCATTACTACAGGTGGATCAGTTGTCGAAGTGATTGAATTGGTTAAGAATTCAGGAGCAAATGTAATTGGTGTAGGTGTTTTGGTGGATAGATCAGGAGGGAAAGTGAAGTTACATGAAAAACAGTTTTGTGTTACTGAGTTAGAAGCTGTAAGCTATGGGGATGATGAAATCCCGGATGATTTAGCTAATATTCCTGTTTTAAAGCCGGGAAGTAGGAGTTTAAAATGAAAAAAATAATAACTTTAATAATGATTGGATCAATAATAATGACTAGTTGCGAAAAACAACCGGATGTAGCCGTTGTATCTACACGATATGGAGATATGGTAATAGAATTTTATCCTGAAGTAGCTGAAAAGCACGTTGATAGTTTTTTGACTCATGCGAGAAACGGATATTTCAATGAAACAACGTTTCATAGAGTAATCCCAGGTTTTGTAATTCAAGGAGGAGACCCAAATTCAAAAAGTGACGACCGATCTACTCATGGAATGGGTGGTCACGCAGCAAACTTTTATGGAATTGGACAAGAAGATGATTCAAATAGTTGGATGTTGCCAGCAGAGTTTAATTCTCGACCACATTTAACGGGCACTCTTTCAATGGCTCGCTCCCAGTCACCAAATAGTGCAGGGAGTCAATTTTTTATTTGTGCTGGACCAACACCACAGCTTGACAATCAATATACAGTTTTTGGACAGGTTATTGAAGGGCTTGATGTTATTCAGAAAATTGTAAGTTCTCCTCGAGATAGGCGTGATAATCCTAAGGATAAAGTTGAAATGAATGTAAGCGTCATGCCAAGAGATGAAGCATTGGATGATTAATTAGATTTCTAAACAATAATTTGATCTAGAAAACTAATTACAGTATTTTCACTGCTTGATAGAAAAATCGGAACAATTTATATTAAACTGTAGTCTATTAATAATAGAATAGATCAATATATAGATATAGCAATATAGAAAAATGGTAAAAATAATTAGCAAACCTATACTATTCATCGCATTGTTGATTGGAATGGTTTATGGCCAATTTCAAAATCCAGTTACTGTTTTTGCGGAAGCAGAGAATTCTATTCGTCCTGGAGAAGTTGTTTATATCCAAGTAGAAGCAAACATGGATGACGAATGGCATATCTATGCGTTGGAAAATGCGGGTGAAGGACCAGTCGCATCTAGAATTAAGGTGGACGGAGATATTGTTGAAAACCAAGGATTAATTGAGCATCGAGATCCAACAGAAAAATATGATGAAGGATTTGGAGTTAATACAAGATTTTTTAATGGTACAACTGTATTTCGTGTTCCGGTACAAATAAAAGAAGATGCTCCTATTGGTAAAACAAATTTATCTGTCTACATGCTTTACCAAGTTTGTAATAAATCTTTATGTTATCCACCGCTAGAGATAAATATCAATGTTCCTTTATTAGTTGATGATGGCCCTGTACGAAAAGAATACAGTGAATTCATTTCTGCGCGTTCAGTAGGAAGTTCCAGTGAGATTAATCTTGATGATGCTATAGCTGCTGGTTTCTGGTCTTTTGTATTATTATCAATATCGATGGGATTTCTAGCGTTGCTTACACCTTGTGTATTTCCAATGATTCCAATCACCGTTTCATTTTTTACTCATCAAGGTGAATTAGAAAATCAGAAGCCATTAAACCAAGCCTTAGTGTATACGATCGGTATTGTATCAACATTTAGTATTTTAGGTATGATTCTTGCTATTACATTGGGCGCTGCAGGTGCAAATCAGCTTGCTGCAAATCCTTGGATTAATTTATTTATAGGTTCTTTGTTTGTTTATTTTGCGCTCTCATTATTTGGTGCCTACGAAATTCAATTACCACAATCACTTCGTCAGCTATCATTAGCCCAGGAAAAACGTGGTGGGTATATAGGAACATTATTTATGGCTGTTACATTTACGTTAACATCATTCACATGTACGGTACAGTTTGTGGGTCTATTGCTTGTTGCAGCATCTCAAGGCCAATGGTTTTGGCCCTTATTAGGGATGATCGTTTTCAGCACGGCATTTGCTACTCCATTCTTTTTCTTGGCTTTATTTCCACAATATCTAGCAAAAATGCCAAAATCTGGAGGTTGGTTGAATTCTGTAAAAGTAGTAATGGGATTTTTAGAGCTGGCTGCTGCATTTAAATTCTTTAGTAATTCAGATTTGGTATGGGGATGGGGAGTATTTACGTTTAACTCAGTTCTAGCAATTTGGACTATGATTATGTTTTTTACTGGTCTATATCTACTTGGTAAGATTCAATTACCTCATGATTCAAAACTGGAGAGTCTAGGTGTTACACGAATGATACTTAGTTTATTTTTCTTGACATTTTCATTGTATATGGGAACAGGTCTTTTTGGTCGTCCAATTCATGGAATGATATATTCATATTTGCCACCAAGTCTTGAAAAAAAATTCAGTGCATTAGATAAAGATAATAATGCTGAAGAATTAATTTGGTATTCTGATCTCGAGCAGGCATTTACGGAAGCAAAGCTTATTGAAAAACCTATTTTTATTGATTTTACAGGATATACATGTACGAATTGTCGTTGGATGGAAACGAATATATTTACTTTACAAGATGTTGAAGATCGATTTAATGAATTGATATTAGTTCATTTATATACAGATGGTGGTGAAAATCACAAAGAATATTTACAGTATGAAATTGAAAGGTTCGGTACTGCTGCACTACCATATTATGTTATATTGAGTCCGCAAGACGAAGTTCTTGCTACTTTTCCAGGACTAACAAGAGATGTGAATGAATTTTTAGATTTTTTAGATAAAGGTTTAGCAGGATAATAATTGAGATGAAGTCCTTATCCATTATTATGATATTATCTGTTATAACCCTATCCGTGGGTTGTGGTCAGAAAAAAGAAAGTGAGAAAGTATCTTCTAATAAAAAAGCAACTTCAGCGAATAAACAAGAAGTAACTAGCACTTCTAAAAATACTAATAGAGATAGTCAGCCACAAAGATCTCCTGTATCTATTCCGGCACCGGAATTTACCCTTGCAACAACAGATGGTGATCTAGTATCATTAAGTGATTTAAAAGGAAAAGTTGTTTTGTTAAATTTTTGGGGTACATGGTGTGGACCATGTAGAATGGAGTTACCTGACTTTGTCAAATTATATGATAAATATAATAAAGATGGATTAGAAATAGTTGGTATTACAATACGAAGGGGTGAATCAATCCAAGATGTTGCGAGATTTCAAGAGCAATGGGGGTTAAATTATTTGTTGTTGAATGATATAAATGGTAATGAGGTCTCAGAAGTAACAATGGATTATAGCAGAGCTATTGGTCAAATGATAAGCGGTATCCCAACAACACTTATCATTAATCGTGAAGGTTTTATTGTGAGTGGGTTTGTTGGTCCTCGAAGAGAACAAGTATTTTACAATGCAATTAAACCATATTTATAATTATCATTAGAACCATATTACAATCAACACTGGTTCTACTTTGCGCCGGTATCCTAAATGTTTTATCTACTAGTTTATATGCTTCCGATTATTGGCAGCAGGATGCGCATTATAATATGGATATTAAGTTAGATGTAGATGCAAAAACTGTAGGTGGGACTACTGTTATCGAGTACACAAATAATTCACCTGATATTCTAAATGATATTTATATGCATTTATATCCAAATGCTTTTCAATTAGGATCAGTAAAGTATCGTGAATACAAACAAAAATATGGTCGATTACCACGCGCTTCAAAATTTATAAATGGATTTGAAGATTCATTTAGTAAAATAGATATTCATCGATTTCAAATATCTTCTAATGGTATAGTGTTATCAGATACTTTTAATATTGATGATACTATTTTATCTGCAAAATTAATCAATGGTCTTCAGCCGGGAAAATCATTGACTATTGAATTGGATTGGACGCACCATGTTGGGGACCAAGTGGAAAGAGCCGGTAGGGTTAATAACCAATACAATATGGCGCAGTGGTATCCCAAATTAGTTGTTTACGATGAACAAGGTTGGCATAATGTACCTTTTCATGCAGCTGGTGAGTTTTATGGTGAGTTTGGAACATTTGATGTAACTATTGATATTCCTGAATATTACGTTTTGGGCGCAACGGGTACTATAACTAGTGGCGATCCAGGTTGGGAATCTGTTCGAGTAGATACTTCCAAAGATTTTGTAGAGTGGTTAGCTGAATTTAAAAAGAATAAAACGGATGTAGATTCTAGCGCTAGACGAAAAGTTTCGTTTCATGCAGAAGAGGTCCATGATTTTGCATGGATTGCTTCCCCAACCTTTTTGTATGAGTCGGGATCGTGGGATGGGATTGATGTACATGTATTATTCAACGAAGATAATGGTGAGAGTTGGACCAAAGAAGTTGTTGCGCGATCTGAAAGAGCACTTGAATGGTTAACGAATAAATTTGGCAAGTATCCATATCCCCAAGTGACAACTACTGATCGAATAAAAGGTGGAGGGATGGAATATCCAATGCTCGTAATGAATGGTAGCGCCAGCGAAAGTTTAATTTTACATGAAATTGGTCATATTTGGTTTTATGGAATTTTAGGTAATAACGAAGTTACGGAAGCTTGGCTGGATGAAGGTTTTACAACCTTTCAGACGCGCTGGTATATGATGAATCGGTATGGCGAACATGGATTTGATAAAGAAAATACTTCTTGGTATAAACCATTTCAAAAGAAGCATTGGTACTTTACAAATTCTTTGGGAAATAGTCAGTGGTATGTTATCAATTTTCAATTAAGTGGCAACGATGAGCCAATTAGTAAAAAATCATATTTATTCAAAGGCAATGGTTCCTATGGATATAATGCATATACAAAACCTGGTGTGATGCTAGATGAATTAAAATATGTCCTTGGTGATTCAATATTTATTTCTGCCATGCAGGAATACTATGATCGATGGAAATTAAAGCACCCTAATGAGGAACGATTTATCAATGCAATTGAAGATGTTAGTAATAAGGAATTAAACTGGTTTTTCGATCCTTGGCTCCATGATACACAAGTATTGGATTATGGGATTAAAGATTGGAAGAAGAATCAGAAATCAGATGGGGCGTGGTTGGTGAATGTTGATTTGGTTAAGCATGGAATTAGAGAAATGCCTCAGTTATTAGAAGTTGGGTTTAGTGATGGAAGTATCGAAAGAATATGGTGGGAGAATCATCAATGGAGAAAGGATGATACTTTTACTTTTAATTTAGATAAAGAACCTATATCTATAATATTAGATCCAGATGTTCAAACGATAGATATTGATCGTAGAAATAATCATACCAATGGTCTTCCACATAAATTGCTCTTTAGATGGCCAGGAATGAATGTTAATCATCGGGATGCTTATATTGTACAATGGTCTCCTTCCATTAATTATCATGATAGGGATGGCTATATTCCCGGGTTTTGGTTTAGTAGGTCTTATGGCCCTTGGCATCGAGCGGATCTTCGATTGCATTATGGTCTAGACTCAGAAGAAGTTTATTGGGATCTGCAAACAATGAGAAAGCCAGCTCATAGTAAAAATAATTTTAGATATAATTTTCATGCGTTTAAACAAGGTGGTCTTTCAGGATTAAACTGGAGTTTGAATAATTCCTGGAGTAGTTGGAATGCAATGAGTCCAAATTATCAAACATCATTAGGGTTTTATACTACAAATGCTAATAATTCTAATAGAACGAATTTATTTGATATAGGTAGAGTATCTATCTTTTTTGCAAAGTTAAATATTAACAAAAGTGGCAACGCACTTTCAATGGAGCTGGCAACCACTCCTCAGGAATTTTCTGATTGGAGCTTCAATCGTTTAACTCTTATAGGAAATGTAAGTAGATCGATTAAAGATATCGGGGTTAAAGGAAGGTTTATATTTGGTGTAATGAATTATGGTGAAAATAGCTCAGTCCCAGCACAGGAACTATATACTATTAATGGGGCAGGTGCTTTTGATACATATATGCGTCCATTTTTACGAGATGAATCAAGTTTTTATGGCAATTCAACTTTGAGACAGCATTATCATTTAACAGGTGATGCCAATCTTCGAGGTTTTTATAATACAGAATTAGCTGGGGCCGAATCATTGCTAGGAGCATCTATAGAACTAATAAAAAGTGTGCCATTCAAATTAGCAAATATTCAACTGGCATTGTTTACAGATATCGCATATTTCCCGCGATCCTATAATCTTACTGAAATTAAAGGAAGGCAGCTTTCCGATGCAGGTTTTGGATTTAGAACAAGTAAAAATTTGTTTGGTAAACAATTATACCTCAGACTAGATTTTCCATTGGTTACGAATGATTCAAGTTCATCAACTAAACAAGAATTCCAGTGGGTCTTTAGCTTCGAAAGAAGCATTTAATTCATTTATAATATTTTTCGAAGTAATATGTATAAAATGATATCTGTACGTATTTATTTTATTTTATTAATTCTATTTATAGGATGTATTGATTTAAGTGAAGATGATGCGCAAGGAAACAATACATTACCTATTCAAACATCATTTAAAGTGGAGGACTTTTCTTCAGCGCAAGAATGCGCAGTTTGTCATCCTCAATATTATGCAGAATGGTCCAGTTCGATGCATGCGTATAGTATTGTAGATCCAGTCTGGTTAAAGCAACAAAATATGCAACAAGCACATAGTTCTGTAAATGGAATTGAAATTGGAGATTTTTGTGTACAATGTCATAGCCCCGTTGCTGGGTTAACAAATCTTATTGAGAATCATTTAGATTTAACAAGTGATGATATCAATTCTCTCCCTGCGCAAGCAAGAGAGGGTGTGACTTGCGATGCGTGCCATCTAACCACCCATTTACCATCACCTACTAATATTTCAATTGTTAATCATGACTATGAAACAATTGATTTCAAATTATACTCTAGTGATACGCGCTATGGCATTTTAGATAATCCTGTAGATAACGATTTTCATAAGTCTGTTTATAATAGTGACTACGACAAATCAGAATTTTGTCAAAATTGCCATAATCTCACTGTAGATAATCGTGATGCCGAAATAACTCAGTTTGAATGGGAGACAAGCGCCTTTCAAGCTATGGGAGTTGAATGCCAAACCTGCCACATGCCCCTTTATTCTGGAAAAGCAGCTATTACTGGACCTGAAAGAGATAATCTTCATAGACATTTTTTTCCAGGAATCGATGAAGCCTTAATTGATTTTCCTGGTAAAGTTGAACATAGACTTGCTTTGGAAGATTTATTATTAACAGCAGCGGAGATTAATCTTTTTGAAAGCCCACCTGATACAATTCGTTCTGATACTGTTTGGAATGCAAAATTCATCATATCAAATAATACAGGACATAATTTTCCATCTGGGACTTCTTTCCCAAGGCAATTATGGTTAGAAGTGTTTGCTGTTGCAAATGATGATACATTACTTGCTTCCGGTTTCTTAGATACTCGTGGTGATATTTATGATTTTTATATTGATCCCAATAGAAATATGGATTCTCAATTAACTATTTTTAATACTATTTTGTATAATGCAGAGGGTGATTCAGGCCTCTTAAAAGTTTCAGTTGAGAATATGGTTAAAATGGTGGATAATACGTTACCAGTAAGCGATTCTCGAATAGTCGATTATTCGATTCCTATTCCATCAGGTGTAAATGGTCAATTAGAATTAACTGCCAGGCTTCGTTTTCGATCTTTTCCTCCATTTTACTTGAGGCATCTTGGATTAGAGAGTTTAATAGAAAATGTTAATATTTTTGATATCGATACTATTTCTGAGACTATATATGTATCATCTAACTAGAAATGTTTTACACATTACAATTGCATTTATTGTAATACCTGCTCTAAATGGAAGTGATTATACTCGATTAAATGACCCTCCAATAACGATTACAATTAATGGAGAGTCTATGCAATTAACGGGTGGGCTAAACCGCCCTGAGCCACAATTTATTGATTGGAACAATGATGGAGTTTTGGATTGTTTTATTAATGATCGAGATGGAAGATTACAGTATTGGGAGGGGTTTCCCGATTGGCAGTTTTTTGGTGATAGACCTGTGTTTACGATGGTAACAAAGTTCTTTCAATATATCGAAGTTGGCACCTGGTTTAATTTTAATGATTTTGATAATGATGGGGATTTTGATTTATTATGCAATAATCCAGGGACCGATAGGGTCAGTTATTATACTAATGTAAATGGTGCGCTTGAGTTGGTAAACGCAGAATTGCTAACAGCTTCCGGGCTACCGGTATATGGAGGTCAAATAGTAATTCCTACGATTGCTGATATAAATGGTGATGGTATATTTGATTATTTTGTTGGAGATGTATCTGGGAGACTAGCTTATTATATGGGTGAAGGGACATCGGAAGAAGGCCCAGAGTTTGAACTCGTATCTGATTTTTTCCAAAATATTCAAATTGTATGGACGCCAGGAAGGCATGGCGCAAATAGTATTTTCTTTTATGATTTAGATAGTGATTCTGATTTGGATCTCGTGTGGGGAGACTTTTATCAGCCAGGATTATTTTTTCTTGAAAACTATGGAGACAGCAATAATCCAATATTCGTCGATTCATTAATGGTTACTGATTTTCCCACAGAGGGATTGGTGGAAACTGCAGGTTTCAATGTTCCAAGATTAATTAATTTTGGAACGAATGGAAGTGCTGATCTAATTATTGGAGTGCTTTCCGGAGCGTATGGGACAGATTATATCAATAATTTGGCATATTATAAAAATAATGGTACCAGTGAACAATATGATTTTCAATTAGTAACAATGAACTTGTTACCCGGATTGGATTTAATAAGCGGTACAGTTCCAGTGCTTGAAGATATTGATGGTGATAATGATAATGATTTAATAATTGGTACGGAATTTGATGATGAAAATTCGGGTTGGGGTGGACGATTATACTATTTTGAAAATGTTACAAATAACTCATCTCCAGAATTTGTATTAGTTGATTCTTCATTTATAGATGATTTTACTACAACAAATCTTGCTCCATCATTTTACGACACGGATAATGATGGAGATTTAGATGCAATTATTGGTGAATTTAATGGATATCTTTTGCACTACATTCAGACGGAAACTGGTTGGGTATATAGTGGGAGGTATCTTGATTTAGATCTCAATGGAAAAACTGTACCTGCATGGGGAGATATTGATCAAGATAATGATGATGATTTAGTTATTGGAACCAAAGATGGCATGGTGTCTGTATATATAAATAATGGTGATATTAGTAATTTAGAATT
>CEUB01024885.1_pt1 | contig 11228 bp, 6 predicted proteins | sample 356491 | NCBI WGS metagenome assembly CEUB01 (sample SAMEA2623370, study PRJEB7988) | marine metagenome | isolation source: saline water (ENVO:00002010), including | reverse complement strand
CTGTTTGAAAGTAACGTTTTTCCCGTGGATCGTAGACTAAGTTATCAGGGGCGAGCTCTTTGTATAGCGTAAAGTCACGAGAACCAGCCGATAGCCCCACTTCAAAACGATTTATTAAGTCTTGGCGATGGATAGCCCCTTTAAACAAAAGGCAGAAATCGATATACGCCAGTCGTTGGCGTTGAGAAAAAGAAATGGTTTCTAACATGGTGCACACTTATTGTATTTTTATTCAGTGTGGTTTATTTAAAGCCGTATGTAAATAGCAATAGAAATAAAAAAGCCCAGCACGTGGCTGGGCTTAAACTTTTAGCCATTAAGGTTTATGACTTCACACGTTTGCGAGCGAAAAACATACCACCTAAAGCCAGAAGCGAAAGCGCGAAGGTACCTGGTGCAGGTACTTCTGCAATACTGAAACTTGCGCTACTCACTTGTATAGGCGTCAGCTGCCCCCCTTGAGAGCCTTGAAAAATGTAAGACCCTGACAACCCGTCAATTGTAATGTCACCAACAGACTGTGCGATAAATTGCACGGTGTATAAACCAATCACTGGTGTCTGCAGTTGATAGAACAAATCAATTTGTTCCAAGTAAGCTAGTGAACCTATCTCTAAAATTCCCCCCGGTAGAAAAGGAGGTAGAAACATCTCTAACACTGGGTTCCCCAAGCTGCTAACTGAGCCAAAAGGATTTAACGTAGAAGCGCCAATAAAACTCAAGAGCGAATCGTTAAAACCAATTGTCGTGTTATATACATCAAACGGTTGAGGAAACGGTACGATACCTAAAAAAGCATCTTCATTAGAAAAGCTTACCGTCGCCGTGATAGTTTCTCCTACTTGATAAATTGATTTATCCGTAGAGATTTCAATTATTGCGGCATTTGCATTAAAAGTAGCAATTGCCAATACCATTAAAATAATTTTTTTCATTTTCTTTCCAACTACTGGACTGCACATGCGGTACGTGTACACATAGACATTAACGCGTATAAATCGTAGATATTTAATCTGCCGTCATTGTTAAAGTCGTGCTCTTCAACCGTCGCTTGACGTTGCAGAAGCAAGGTGTAGAACGCCACAATATCGGTGTTGTCTATGTCACTATCGCCATCAAAATCACCAATTACTGGCTCCGGCTCACTCGTTTCAGGGAAATCCAGCACAACAATTACTGGATCGTGATCTGACGAACGATAAGCATCAGCCCCGTAATAGCTAGAAAGCTGTGTTTCTGACTTATATTCAACGTTGTAGTCGAAGACACGAGGCTCATCAGCATTGATATGCCAAACCGTTGCGTCTGCCACATACTCAGTCAAAGTTGAGCTTGATAGCGCGTGGTCTAAGTAACCCATTTCGCCGCCGAAGCTATAAGAATAAGCACTTTCGCCGTGGAAGAGGTTCACCAAGTTGCTGTAACCGGCGTCTTCGAGAGCAAGAATTGGATCTTCTTTCGCATAAGCATTTAGGTCACCCATTACGATAACTCGGTCAGACAAACCTTCACTGTTTTGCACAAGCGCTGTCAGCCCTAACGCAGCTTGGGTACGTAGCTCGTTCCAGCAGCCTTGTCCATCACCCAAATCAGCATCATTACCTGTTGCACTGCCACAGCTTCCTTTTGATTTGAAATGATTTACCGCGAGCGTAAACGCTTCGCTGTTACTATTTACGCTAAAGGTTTGTAACAGCGGCTGGCGGTTACCGTAGTCAAAAGGAGCTTCAGAGGAAGTAACCGCTGCGCCTTGTGGTGTGACCGTTGCAGGCTTATAAATAATACCTACCGCAATTTCATCACCACCAAGTAATGATTCAAGTGCTACATAGCTATACACGTCACTACCAAGTTCAGCATTTACGCTATTTACAAGAGAAGCAATGGCAGAATCACTCCCGTATCCATCGTTTTCGATTTCTACTAAGCCAAGTACATCTGCGTCCATCGCAACGATGGCTGCTACTGTCTTCGCTTGCTGGCGGGCAAATTCATCTTCTGAGTCTGCACCACGAGAGGTAGGGAAGTTCGGACCATTAAAGTAGTTAAGCACGTTAAAGCTAGCCACTTTGACATCGCCTTGTACGTCTAACTGGGGCACATCTGTTCTTGGGTTTGTGCGTACAGTTTGAAGAGCGCCAACTGGAATTAAGTTATAAGCACCAAATGCGTAGTGCATTACACCTTCCAGGCCTTCTACACTGTCGCCTAAACGCAGAGGATTCGCATGAGATAAACCTCCAACTGGGAAAGGAATATCGTCAGCATTTTGTGCGCTTGAGCCATCATCAACCAACAATGTGTTGCGTGCATTCGCTTCAGCCAAGGCAATAGCTTCACTTGAACCCGCGGCATATTGGTTTGTAGGAATCATCAGGCGGCCTGATGACACGTTGAATTGCCCATATCGACCAAGATTGTAAACGTCTGTCACGTTCAAAGTTTGCTGGAATTGAACCTGCATACCTTCAAGTGACTCCAGGTTAACACTCTCGTCAAATGGCATTTCAATGCTTGTCGTTAGTATATCAGCACCTGCACCTAGCGTTTCAGCATTGGCGCTTAGTACAATTTCTGTAATGCCATTGTATTCAGCCACTGCACCGCTAACACGCACAGCATCACCAACTGATGGGTATTCAGTGAAGGTTGTCGAATAGGCAAATACACCTTCAGACGTCGCAGCATTGCCATCAGAGTCGGCGGCTTCTTCTTGAATAAAGAATCCGTTCATTTCCGGCACAACTTTAGTCACTACTGCCTCAACAACAACGTCATTGCCTGTAAGTGGCGAGGTATCGCCTTCGCCTTGGATAGCGCTAATTAAGACTACTTCACCAACTGGGTCAGTTGGGTCTGTAGGATCAGTTGGGTCGGTCGGGTCAGTTGGATCCGTAGGCTCGCTAACAGATCCATTGTGCGAACCAAAATTGTTAAGCGTATCTTTTGGTAGGCTATCCCATTCTTCAAGGGTAAACGCTGGGTTGCGGTTAGGATTGCCTGCTGTTACTGAACTCTTGCGTACCAAAGTAACGTCTTTACCCCAGTTAGTTTTAACGCCGTACGTACCTAGAGCATCAACAACCTGACCGTTAGCGACGAGCTCAATGTAGTCATCGCCATTGAAATTAATCACGAAGCTGCTAATCGTTGAGCCGGCAGTTAACAGTGCATCTGCACTTCCGTGAGCGAATGTTGCTACGCCACCTGCTGGGATTGTGCCTTCAAGTGCTAACACTTTACGGTCAGCATCTGCGGTCTCACCATTGGAGAGTAAAACTAACTCATAACCCGCTAGACTTACCGGTTGTGTCGAGCTATTGAAAAGCTCTATACCTTTATTGAAACCGCCACCTTCGATGTATTCTGAAATGTAAATACTGCTGGTAGAAGGTGTTGTGTCACCGCCGGTATCACCACCTGTGTCGCCGCCGGTATCACCACCCGTGTCACCGCCAGTATCGCCACCCGTGTCACCGCCAGTATCACCACCTGTACCATCACAACTCTCGTTGAAGATAAGTGAAGCAAGTTCAGGTTTGTCAATAAACGGATTTCGGTTTCCTTGGAATTCATAAACGCGCTCGTTACGACGACGTTCGAAATCATCCACTGGATCACTTTCATGCCACTGAAGCAATACGCAAAGCTTACCAAACGCGGCTTCGCTAGTAGAGGTAAGGCGATTTACTAACACTAAGTCGTCTTCGGTATCACCAGCTGTATTGCCATCGTAACGCACGTCCATGTATAGCATTGAGCGTGCTACATCACCTTTTACTGCGTCACGAGGCTCAAAAGAGTCACCATCAACTCGGTTTAACGGAGCTTCAGAAAGCGTGCTATCACTAAAATCAAAATCTAAGTTGCCGCGTGAGCTATTTACAGAAATATCGGTAGGGCGCAGGTGCAGAATATCGCTGTATGCCGTTAGGCTTGAGCTAGGAAAACCATGGCTCTTAGCCCAAACATGTTCGCGATTCCAATTGTCTGGGTTGGTGCTTTGACTACCGCTACCGTTGGTAAACTTGCCTTGTGATATGCCTTTGTAGAACAAGATAACGTTATCGGTGTTAGCAGGATCTTCATCAGTGTAAGTGAGTGCTGTCCACACTTCTGAGTAAGAAAGCGTACGATGACCATTTTCAATGATGTTATGCGCCGTGTCTTTTAACGTTTGCGCACTTTCACCGTTTGCAATAGCTGTGTCGAGAGCTGCGTAATAGTCAGATGCAACAAAGTCGCTGGCTAGGTTAACTGCTTCCAAATCAGGGCAGTTAAAACAAGTACCACTTAAGAAAAGAAGTTCATTTGAAGGTTCACCGCCGTCGTCAGGGTTACCGCCAGTATCCCCACCATCGGTAGTTCCATTTCCACTTACTGAAATACTGTCTAAATTGAGATATTCGGTACCCGAGTTGTTAGCCATGGCTACTTTCAGTTCTAAAGTGCTTCCGCTACCTATCGTTTCGGTCAGTGTTGCAGAACCAAAGTCTTCCTGTACCGTATTCGTTGCCCCTTCTGAAAGCGTAATAAGCTCGAATGCGCCACCATCTAATGAGTAAAATACATCGATGTAGTCTGTCGACTCAAAATTTCCACTTTGAGAAAGCACGGCATTTATGGTGATATCACCGGCACCAGATATATCGATAGACTCGCTCAACCAGACTACTTCACCGTCAGTATCACGTGCTTGCATTGCGCCGCTTTCAACACGGAACCAGTCTGAAGTGGCACTTAGCTCACTCGCTGACACGTCTACTGACCAACGATCAACACCTTCAAGATCAACAATTGCTCCCGCTGGGTCTGAGCCAGTTGCGCCCTTGCCTTGCAGTTCATTTGCTTCGAAGTCCTCTTGCCATACTGTATCTGCAGAGGCATTAATAGAAACAACGCCTAACGACAATGCGCCCGCCAACAACGCGTTGACTACTTTAGCTGATTTCCTCAGCTTATACTTTTGTGTGTTACCCTCATGAATCATTTTGCTTTCCGCTTTTTTGTATAAGGAAGGTATAAATTCTTATACATACGTATATACAGCAAGCACTTAATAAAAATAATAATATAAACGTCACAAACGTTAAAAATCAGAAACTTAGACGTTTAAAATAAACTTACTTATTGATTAACTCTGCTGAACTTTGGTACAGGGAAAGTTGATTTGTCACAATGCGTAAATGTTTCAGCTTTGAAATATTTTAGTGACTCGCCGTGGTGCATGTTACAGTTTTATGCACAAAAAAAGAGCGCCTAGTGGACGCTCTTTCAATCATAACTTTAGGACAAAAAGCGCTGGGTAAACGCCTTTTCGTTGTTGCCTATAACTGCTCGTTTAAGAAGGCGTTAAAGTCTGCCTGAAATGCAGATTTCAGCCGCATACACTGTTGAGACTCGTCCTGCATAATTTCGACACCGCGTGCCATTCCTTGATAGGTCTCGCTAATTGGCGCGTAGAACGCATTGGCCTTTTCTAAGTTTTCAGCCGAACAGGTTGTTGAAACAAATTCCGGCATTCTGCTTACATGGTAATCAGGCATTTTTGCTAGTAGCGCGTCTTTATTCTTACTAAGCCACTCATACAATAGCGTATGATCGTCTAAGTTACGTGCTACTCTCACCACCATATACATGGTATTTGCAGGCGTAATATCATCGGTAAGCGCTAAATCTAACATTTTAAAGACGGTCGCTTTGTCTTCAAAGTACATCGAATACACCAGCGTGCTTTTCACATTTGGCAACTGTGCTTTTTTAAATGCTTCTACAATTGTATTAAACCATGTGCCCTGCTCGCCTTGTTCACTATTTCGCGTAGCAATTTCAATTGCTGTACCGGCAATACCGGAAGGAACACTGCTAGTATCTGCAAGGTACTGTTTCGCTATTTTAACGCTTTGTTCAACAAGTTGATCATTGTTCGAATGAGTACCCAGTAAGCTGTATATCTGGTTACGCAGGCGAATGACATCTGCGTTATCCTGCTCACTTTGAGACAAGGTTAGCTTGTTTAACAAAGGCATATAATTTTGATTTAGAAGCTTTGCATAGGCGGCTTTATTGTCTTCATTTACTAAATAACTAAACTCAGCTAACACGCCAACAGCCGCACGAATGACCGCAGGGTCATCATCTTTTGCCAAGCTATTAAGAACCTTCATCACGCTGTCTACACCTACTTGATCTGCGTTTAACAGCGCCTGGTAGTTGTATAGCACATTTTTCTTTTCACGCTTATTTAGCGCGTCAATGTTATTTAGCAGTGCGTTTAGCTGAGCTGGTTCAATTGACCAACGGAAGTAACCTGTTGCATTGTCATTAGGGTATACCCAGTCTGCTTCAGCAAGCTGAGGTAAAACTGTGGTTTCTTTATCAATAAAAACCACTTCGTTTAGTATTTTTCCGTTTGATTGATAAGTCAGCTTTAATGGAACTGCCCATGTCTTATCTTCCACGGTCGCGCCTGCAAGGTGAAAACGGGACTGGGTTAATTTGCCATCTTTTGAAATATGAATAAGTGGGTAGCCCGGCTGTTCCAAGTAGGCTTTCATCATGGCGCTTAAGTTGAAATCGGACACTTCATCGAGGGCGCGCCACAAATCGTCTGCTACGGTATTACCCCAAGCATGGGTATTCATGTAGTTTTGAACGCCTTCACGAAACTTTTCTGTACCAATTAGCGATTCAATCATTTGTAAAATTGATTCACCTTTTGAGTAGTTCAAGCCCAACCCATCCATCACATCTGGCTGACTTTTCACTACCTTTTTAACAGGTTTCACCGTGGGACTAGCATCTGCACCAAATGCTCCCTCTTGCACTATGCGATCGGCGTAGTTCAACTCTGGATACAAGGTTTTCATGGTATGACTTGCAGCCCAAGACGCAAACGCTTCGTTCAGCCATAGGTCATCCCACCACGCCATTGTTACCAAGTTGCCAAACCATTGGTGAGCAAGTTCATGCGCAATAACATTTAGCGGTCGTGAACGCTCCGTGACGCTTGGGTTATCTTCTAGCAGTAACAAACTATCGCGATAGGTAATTAAACCTACGTTTTCCATTGCACCGTGGGTAAAGTTGGGTACGGCAACAAAATCCATTTTTTTATAGGGGTACTTGATACCAAAAAAATCTTCTAGCGAGGCTAGGATTTCTGGGATGTGTTTGATAACAAATTTGGTTTTATCGGCATACCCTTTTGGAACGTATATTTTTCCTGGCACCGACAGCCCAGAAATTTCAGCACTATCAAAGGGCCCTACGGTATAGGCAATAAGATAAGTCGGCATGGGCTTAGTTTTTTCAAACACTACGGTTTTAATCCCGTTTTCCACTGTCACCTTTTCAACAGGTGTATTACCCACAATTTCCTGATGTTCAGGAGAACTGATGGTCATTTGATAAGGAATTTTGAAGTTTGGCTCATCAAAACTTGGAAACGCTTTTCGCGCATGCATATCTTCAAACTGGGTAAATATATAGTTGGTCTCTTCAAAACGTGACAGATACATGCCATCTGAAGACGTGTTCACTTTCCCTTCAAACGTAATCTCTAACGTATACTTCCCAGGCGCAATCTCATCTTGCGATTCGCCCCAATTGATGTCGTATTCTCCAATCGTAACATTTAGAGGAAAGCTGCTGCTTCCAGACACTAAACGCGCAGAAGTTACGGTCAAATCTTGCTGATAAAAGCCCACTTTCTTAGTTGGGGTTTTAACCGTTACATCAATATTCGTTTTTCCAGAATATGTAGGGTTGTCAGGGTCTATATTTAAGTGAATGCGTTGAAAAGTGGGAGCGATTGTTGACGGTAAGCGGTATTCAACATCAGCAAGTGTCTTTTTCGCGGGAGATACGACTGCAGATGCAGTTTGCGCTTCTTGCGCCACTACTGCCGTTGTCGATAGCGATGTGAATGCAAAAACACTCGCAACCACACCAGCTAGTGTAGATAGTTGTTTCATTATGGTTTATCCATGTTATGGGAAAATCCCTATATTCATCCATGGGTAAGAATAAATATCAAAAAGGGCCTTAGCAATCTAAAGCCCTTTTGGCATTGGTTCAAATTGTTACTATTCATGTCAACCGCAAGAATTGTGCATTTCAGCGTACATTGACTCTGGCGATTTATCTTGTTTCTGCTTCGCTGCCTGCTAACAGCCAAGTCGATTGAATAAGCCAGCAACTCTAGAAATGGTATCGTCGCAACTGCATTTGCATTTGCTTAACTTGCTGAACTAAGGCTTCACAGTTATCTACCACTTCTTTTGCATAGGTAGTATTGGCATTGCCCACCTGTTGAATACTGCTTACCCCTTTATTCACATCGTTAGCAACCTCTGTTTGTCCTTCAGCCATTGTGGCAGCGTCTCGGTTTAACGTTGTGATGCGTGCAACAGCGTCAAGCGCCTGCTTTAACGAATCGCCAGCATGTTTTGTGGTGTCCACGGTTTTATAGGCGGTTTCTTTATTTTGCTGCATTTTTTCAGAAGCCACGCGGCTACCTTGCTGAAGGCGTTCAATCATATTGCGAATTTCTTCCGTGGAAGACTGCGTTCTGCTTGCTAGCGAGCGGACTTCGTCAGCGACAACGGCAAAGCCACGTCCCTGCTCACCAGCGCGAGCCGCTTCAATAGCTGCATTGAGCGCAAGTAGATTCGTTTGCTCTGCGATATTCCTGATAACTTCCATTACACCGCTAATTTCTTCACTTGCCTGAGCCAACTCAGTGATAACCTGTACTGACGCGTCCACATCGCTTGCCTGAGACTGGATGTCTTTAATGGTTTGCGCCAAAACGCTTACGCTGTTTCGCGTATCTTGATCGGCGGCGTGTGCCGCTTCACTTGAACTGCGAATGGTTGACGACACCGTTTGTGCATTCTGCTGCATTAATGAAATGGCGTTATTAATTGACTCCGTTTCTCGGCTAAGTTGTGAAACGGTATCTTTGGATTGCAACGCTGTTGCATTTAACCTTTCTGACTTTGCTAGCATGTGGTCGGTGGCTTCGTCCACACTCTGCAACGTGTCTTGTAACTGGCTAAGAAGCCCATTAAACGCTCTTGCCATGGTGCCAAACTCGTCGCTTCTTGATGCCTGAAAACGGAACGTTAAATCTCCCTCACCAGAAGACAAGTTGTTTACTACCCCAATGAATTCTTCAAGTGGCTTGCCAACAATATACTTAACGAGCAACCAAATGGTGATCAAAATTCCCACGCTCGCCAATACGATTTTAAGTACAACAACCAACACAGAGCTTCGAACCATAGCCGATTTTTCTGACGTCGACGCCACTAATATAATATCGTACCCCCAAGGCGAAAACGGTACCACTTCTACAACCCAGTCATCATTAGGTTGAAGGGCGTCGGCCACCTGCCGATCATTCACATGTGCGGAATGCATGCGAATGTTACCTTTTGCATCACGAAGGGCAACAAAGCCTTCTTTTAGCACGTGACTTTGCTTAATGGCTTGCTCTAAGACGTTAAGGTCGGCTGAGTATCCCACATACCAGATGCCCACAACGTCACCACTGCTGTTAAACATTGGCTCGTAACCTGTTAAATATGGGCTACCCAAAATATCAACCGCACCGTAATACGCTTCCTGCTGATTAATCTTTTTGATCGCCTTGCCATCAGGGGCCAACTTAGTGCCAATCGCCCTCTCGCCATTTTTAATGACATTGGTACTCACGCGAATATAGTCGTCTCCTGTTTTACTAAAAAGCGTGGCTGTGCCTCCCATTACGCTTGTCAGGTTATCGACCAAATCGAATGTGTTGGCTTGCTCCGCATTGCCCAACCTTAGCTGCCGAGCCTGCGTATTTTTAACGGTAACAATATCGGTTTGATTAGGCTCACCGATTGCCTCACCTCGTTGTTTAAGCAACGCCATACTGCTTTTGACGCGTTCAAGCATGATAGAGTCAGTCACAGTAAGAATATTCACTAAACGATCGGCGGTGTTCTTCTTTTGCTCTTGAACAAGGGTTGAAACATTTGAGGAAGTGGTGATAACCGTTGCCACGGCAACAATTAAAGCGAACAAAGCGATAACAGCAGAAATAGAAAATAGAAACTTTCTTTGAATGGACATTTATCATCTCGATATGTAGACGTTTAATACAAAGCCATTCCGTTGCGCTTTCTAACCTCGGCCTTAAATTTTTTACCAAACAGCACAACGGCTTGAGGCAGCAATCCCTTTATATTAATTTAGGCAAAAATTACGTAAGAGCAAATTATCCAAACGTTTATATTTTAAAAAAGTTGTCCAATTAACAACCGATTATCAGTCTGTGCTACTTCATGGTCACCTTTGTGCCAACAATTTTCAGTGCCGGTGCACCTCGAATTAAGGCATTCCTTGCAAACTGTCCGTCACAAGAAGGACATATTCCTTCTTCATGAGTAAAGTCCTCAACTATTCTCTCTTTAAAGCATTTAACCAACGCGCCTTTGCCGCCTTTTCGATATTTAAATAGCTGGAATTTGCACTTGGAGCAATAAATTTGCACGGTTCTGACCGGCCCTTTTGCATTAGGTTTTGCCATAATTTCTCTTTGTATGTTTTAGGATCCTTCAAATTTCACCTTTTGTCGAAATGCGACAAATTGTAAATCTCGGTTATACTTTCGTGAGGGCGCGTCGCCCTTGGGTACAAACCACTAGCATGCTTGCCTCGATGTTAGCGAGTTAAGAACGAAGGTAATATCAATGAAGATAGTTGCAGCCCTGTGCTTTTTAATGTCTGCGCCGATTTATGCCGGTACAGCCGTGATAATAAATGCCAACAACAATTCTGGGATCGATATCGATACCGTCAAGAAAATATATCTGGGAAAAGTAAAAGCATTTCCCGATGGAAGTCGCGCAATTCCCCTTACCTTCGAACAAGGTAATAATATCAGAGACGCTTTTAATAATAATGTGCTTGGAAAATCTGAATCACAATACTCTGCATTCTGGTCGAAGCTTGTGTTTACTGGCAGAGGCACACCACCTGAAATGATAGCAACTGAGGATGAGATGTTAAATCTTGTCGCGACCAACCCCAATACCATAGGTTTTGTGGATGAAGGTAAAGTTGATGGCACGGTAAAAGTTGTTGGTACATTTTAGGGCCTGCTGTTGTTTAATATTCAGCAAAGACCAACAAGCCCTGTTTATTTAAACTAGGAACAATTGGCGACGCCTTGTCCA
>CEUB01041593.1_pt1 | contig 11253 bp, 6 predicted proteins | sample 356491 | NCBI WGS metagenome assembly CEUB01 (sample SAMEA2623370, study PRJEB7988) | marine metagenome | isolation source: saline water (ENVO:00002010), including | reverse complement strand
TCTGGAAAATTTGACTGGGGAATAACTACATCACAATCATATTTACCACTTGATAATAGTCCCTTTTTTAGTAACAAACTATCTCTAGTTGATTGGTTAAGACAATGGGCTAAGACTGACGAAGAAAGGGAGGAGGTATATATTAGAGGTTTTTTAGGTAAAATGATTTTTAGTGGTGAAGAAGCACTAAAAACTGCTGATATACTTTCTGGAGGAGAAAAGGTAAGATGTATGTTATCTAGAATGATGATGTTAAGATCTAATGTAATTATGTTTGATGAACCTACAAGCCATTTAGATTTAGAATCAATAACTGCCTTAAATAATTCTATAAAAAAGTTTAAAGGAAATGTTATTTTAAGTACTCATGATTTTGAATTTGCAAAATCAGTTGGAAATAGAGTTATAGAGTTAACTCCTAATGGTGTAATAGATAGATTAAATAAATTTGATGATTATATTTCTGATAATAATATTAAAGACTTGAGAAAAAAGTTATATTCCTAAATTATTTATTATTTTCTTTGAATTATCAATTTCATCTTTATGAACATATACAGAAGTATGATCTTCTATTATATTTCCAAAACCGGCAAGTCGAGCAGACTCTGATTGATTTTTAAATACTGGATTAATATCAGATTTATTTAATTCATGGATAATTCTAATTGATTTAACTAAGGATCCTTCAAAAACTAGTATAAAATCATATTTATTCATTTAGAAATGATATATTAAATTATTAATTGAATATTGCATTCTATTTATCTCTAAGAATTGCATTAAAATTATTTTCAATCTTTTTTTGAATATTATTCATTATTTCATGAATTTCCTTATCATTTAATGTTTTTTCATTATTTGAAATTGAAAAATTCATAGCATAAGATTTTTTTCCTTTAGGAATCTTATCTCCTTCATACACATCAAATAATTTCATGTTAGTTAAATTTTTTATTCCACTTTTAAATACTAATTCTTTTATATCTGAATAAGTTACATTTTTATCTAAAATAAATGCAAGATCTCTATAAACTGTTGGAAATTTTGAAAGTGGTTTGTATTTCTTAAATTCAGTTGGTATTAATTTAAGTAAATTATCTATATCAATAGATGCATAATAAACATCCTGATTTATATCAAATTTTGATTTTATTTTATCAGATATAGTTCCAATAATTGCCAATCTTTTTTTATTACAAAACAATCCTAACGCTGAATTGAATCCATCATAATCAATAATCATTTCTTTTGGGGAAATAGATAGTTTTAAAAGCATATTAATTACAATGTTTTTTAAATAATAAAAATCAGTTTTTAATGTGTCTTGTTTCCATGATTTAGAAATAAAATCACCTGAATATATAATAGATAATCTCCTTTTCTCTGAATTAGTATCGCCAATCTTTTCATAAATTTTTCCAAATTCAAAAAATTTAGTGTTTTTGTTATTTCTATTAATGTTATATCTTAAAGTCTTTAAGGAAGACTCAAGAAGATTAGTTCTTAATTGGGAAATATCCGAACTTATAGAATTAATAATTTCAACACTTTTTCTTTCAAATAAGTTTAAATCATTATTAGTTAATGAATTATTCATTATTTCATTAAATCCTAATGAATTTAAATATCTTGAAATAGACCCTTCTGTTTTATAATAAATATTTTTATCAACAGAATTTACAGAAATAGATAATTTATTAGAAAGTTTAATTTCATTAAATCCATATATTCTTAAAATTTCTTCAACTACATCACATTCTCTAGTAACATCATGTCTATATAAAGGAACAGTAATTCCTACACCTGTTTCAGTAATATTATTTATTTTAAAATCAAGTGAAGTTAAAATAGATTTCATTTCTTCAGAGGGTATGTTTTTTCCAATAAGTTTATTTGTTTTTTCGTAATTAAGTAAGATTGATGTAGGTTCAGGTTTTTTAGGGTATTCATCAATTATATCACTACATATTGTTCCATTACATACTTCACAAATCAATATTGCAGCTCTTTTAAGAGCATAATCTACCATTTCAATATCAATTCCTCTTTCAAATCTAAAAGAAGCATCACTATTGATTGAATGAGATTTTGCTGTTTTTCTAACAGAAATTGGATTAAAAAAAGCACTTTCTAAAAAAATAGAATGAGTTTTCTCAGTAATTCCATGATTTTCACCACCAAAAACACCAGCGATACACATTGGAATATTTTCATCACATATCATTAAATCAGTTGAATTTAATTTTCTTTCTACACCATCAAGTGTTGTAAAAGGTGTATTCTTTTTTAAAGTTTTAACTTCTATAGTATCGGATTTAATCTTTTCTAAATCATATGCATGTAAAGGCTGACCAATTTCATGAAGCACATAATTTGTTATATCAACAACATTATTAATAGGAGAATGACCAATTGATTTAAGCTTGTTTTGTAACCAATATGGAGATTTGTCAATTTTAATATTCTCAATACATATCCCAGAAAATCTAGGTGATAAATCAGCGTCATCTACAATAAGATTAATTTTTCTAGTTCTAGAATTTACATAAAATGAAGAAATAGAAGGAGTAATTAACTCTGTTTTATAACCTTTGTGTATTAAAGCAGCTCTTAAGTCTCTTGCAACACCATAATGGCTCATTGCATCTGAACGGTTTGGAGTTAAACCTAAATCAAAAATAATATCTTCATAACAATTATAAATTTTAGAAACTTTTTTTCCAGCTTTATGTTTATCATCAAGAACGATTATCCCTTCATGAGAATCCCCAATTCCAATTTCATCTTCAGCACATATCATTCCTTGACTTAATTCACCTCTAATTTTACTTTTTTTAATCTTAAATTCATCTCCATTTATAGGAAATAAAGTTGTTCCAACAATAGCAACTACTACAGTTTGGTTAATATCTACATTGGGTGCTCCACAAACAATTTGAAGAGATGTTTCATTTCCAACATCCACAGTTGTTAATTTCAATCTATCAGCATTGGGATGTTTAATACATGTAAGAACTTTACCTACTAACAAACCCTTTAAACCGCCTTTAAATTGCTGATATTTATTAATACCTTCAACTTCTAAGCCAATATCTGTTAATATTTCTGATAATTCTTCAACTTCAAGATCAAAATCTAAAAATTCTTTTAGCCAATTGTATGATATATTCATTCTTTGAAGATTAATCGTAAAGATACAATTATGAAAATTTAATTTTAAATATTTTTTAAATAATTAACTAATATGTTTCCAAAGAATACTGTTTTTATTAATTCTTGAATATTCTTCTTTAATTTCTTTATTATCAACATGTTTTAATTGTGGATCTTTGTCAATTAAAATTTTTGCATCCTCTCTAGCAAGATGCAATATTTCTTTGTCTTTTATTAAATCTGCAATTTTAAAATTTAACAATCCACTTTGCTGTGTGCCAAGTATATTTCCAGGTCCTCTTAAATTCATATCAACTTCAGCTATTTTAAATCCATCATTTGTATTAGTCATAGTTTTAATTCTTGTTGCAGCATCATTACTAATCCTTTCCTTTGTCATTAATATACAATAACTATTTATTGAACTTCTTCCAACTCTTCCTCTTAATTGATGTAATTGAGATAAACCAAATCTTTCCGCACTTTCAATAATCATAACAGAAGCATTAGGAATATTTACACCTACTTCTATAACTGTTGTAGAAACCATAATTTGAGTTTCTCCTTTTTTAAATCTATTCATTTCATAAACCTTATCATCTGGTTTCATTCTTCCATGTAAAATACTTATTTGGTATTTATCTTTAGGGAATTCTCTTTCGATACTTTCATATCCATCCATAAGATCTTTGTAATCCATTTTTTTAGATTCTTCAATAAGGGGATATACTATATATATTTGTCTTCCTTTTTTTATTTCATCCTTTAAAAATTTAAAAACCTGTAATCTTTTTTTATCAGTTCTGTGTACAGTTTTAATAGGTCTTCTGCCAGGTGGCAACTCATTAATTATTGAAATATCTAAATCGCCATAAACACTCATGGCCAGAGTTCTAGGTATTGGTGTAGCAGTCATTACTAGAATATGAGGTGGTGTAATGTTTTTCTTCCATAATTTTGATCTTTGAGCAACTCCAAATTTGTGTTGTTCATCAATAATTGCAAGTCCTAAATTTTTAAAAACAACTTTATCTTCTAAAATAGCATGAGTTCCAATCAAAATGTTTAATTCTCCATTTCTTAATTCCTTAAAAAGTATATCTCTATCTTTTTTACTTGTAGATCCAGTTAATATTTTAACATTTAAATTAAGTCCTATTAAAGAGTTAGTTATACTGTTATAATGTTGTTGAGCTAGTATTTCGGTAGGGGCTATTATAGAAGATTGATAGGAGTTGTCTATTGCAATTAAACAAGATAATAATGCTACAATTGTTTTTCCAGAACCAACATCTCCTTGAAGGAGTCTATTCATCTGAGCATTAGTTGAAAAATCTCTTCTTATTTCTTTAATTACAATCTTCTGAGCATTAGTAAGTTCGAATTCAAGATTGTTGTGATAAAATGAATTGAAAAAAGATCCTACTTTAGAAAAATTAAATCCCTTAAATTTATTTTTATTACTTAAATTTTTTAATAAAAACTGTAATTGAATGAAAAAAAACTCTTCATATTTTAATCTAAATTGAGCTTGGCTTAAAAGTTTCTGATTTTTAGGAAAATGAATATTATATAGAGCTTCATATTTTGAAATGAAATTATATCTTTCATTTATAGTTCTATTCAAATTTTCTTTAAAGGATTTTTCTGATTTATCAAAAATGTTAAAAATTAAATCCGTAAATAATTTATTATTAATACCCTTTGAAAGAAGGGATTCAGTCGAACTATAAATTGGAAGTAAATTATTTTTTAATGACCTATTATGTTTTTCAAGTAGTTCAATTTCAGGATGTATGATTGAAAATTTATTATTAAACCAATTTAATTTCCCATAGATTACATATTTTAGGTTAACCTTTAGTGATTTTTCTATCCATTTAATTCCTCTAAACCAGACAATTTCAATTTCTCCATTGTCATCAGAAAACAAACTTATTAATCTCTTTTTTTTTGAATTATCTGAATGTCTAAAATCAATAAATTTTCCAATTATCTGAACATATGAATTAGTGTTTTCTAAATCTGAAATTTTATGATATTTGGTTCTGTCTATATATCTAAATGGAAAAAAATTAAGTAAATCATCATATGTAAAAATTTTTAGTTCGGACTTTAATAAATTTGCTCTATTTGGACCAACTCCTTTTAAATAATCAATAGGTGTAAATAAATAGTTTTGTTTCACAACACTAATATAATTTATTAACTTTATAAGGTAAAATACCTTAACAAAATCACTAATCAAGTCAAATAATTTTAGTTGGAAGATTACCTAGCTCAATTAAACGAATCTCAAAAATTACCAACAATACATAAAAATGGTCCTGTAATGGTAATTGCAGGAGCTGGATCTGGTAAAACTAGAGTTTTAACTTATAGAATTGCTTATTTAATTGAAATGGGGGTAGACCCATTTTCAATATTAGCATTAACATTTACCAATAAAGCTGCTAGAGAAATGAAGTCAAGAATTTCTCAAATTGTAGGAGAAAGTGAATCGAAAAGTTTGTGGATGGGAACTTTTCATTCTGTCTTTGCAAGAATTTTGAGATCTGAATCTGAATATTTGGGTTATTCATCGAATTTTACAATATACGATACACAAGATTCAGATAGATTAATTGCAACAATAATTAAAGAATTAAAACTAGATAAGGATTTATATAAGTACAAAAGTATTAGAAATAGAATATCATCTTTAAAAAACAGTCTTGTTACTGTAAAAGCATATTTAAATAATTCAGAGCTTGTTCAACAGGATAATGAATCCAGAAGACCCATGTTTGGAAAAGTATACCAAACATATGTAAATAGATGTTTTAAAGCCTCAGCAATGGATTTTGATGACCTTCTGTTAAAAACTAATGAATTATTAAATAGATTCCCTGAAATTTTATCAAAATATCAAGAAAGATTTAAATATATCCATGTTGATGAATATCAAGATACTAATCATTCACAATATTTAATTGTAAAAGCTTTAGCTGATAAATATGAAAACCTTTGTGTTGTTGGAGATGATGCACAAAGTATATATGGATTTAGAGGTGCAAATATTGAAAATATATTGAGTTTTCAAAAAGATTATCCAAATTCTTCCGTTTATAGATTAGAACAAAATTATAGGTCTACCAAAAATATAGTTAATGCAGCAAATTCAGTTATAAGTAAAAACATAAATAAATTAGATAAAAAAGTATGGACTGAAAATGAAAGTGGTGAAAAAATTCAAATAAATCAGTCAATTACAGATTCAGAAGAAGGTAGGTTTGTTGCATCAAATATTTTTGCTAATAAAAATAATTTACAGTTAAATAACGATTCTTTTGCTGTTTTGTATAGAACAAATGCACAATCAAGGTCAATTGAAGATGCATTAAGAAGAAAAAACATCTTATATCAAGTTTATGGAGGGCTCTCATTCTATCAAAGAAAAGAGATAAAAGATGTATTAGCATATTTGAGAGTAATTGTTAATCCAAATGATGAAGAAAGTATAAAAAGAATAATTAATTTTCCAACTAGAGGAATAGGTCAAACAACATTAGATAAATTGTTGGTTTATTCAAATGAAAAGAACATTACCTTATATAATACTTTAGAGATTTTAAACTCAATTGAAATTAACATAAATTCAGGAACTAAAAATAAATTAAATGAATTTTTATTATTAATTAAAAATTTTCAATTATTAAATGAAAAATTAAATGCATTAGAAATACTTGAGGAAGTTCTTAAAAGAATAGGCATAATAAATGTTTTAAAATCTGAAGGAACTCCAGAATCAATTAGTAGGGTTGAAAATATAGAGGAATTAGTTAATGGTATTAAAGACTTTATTGAAGGTCAAGAGGAAGTAGTTGGTTCAACAGGATCATTAAGTGATTTTTTGGAAGATATTGCTTTAGTATCAGAATTAGATAAAGATATTAGTGAATTTGAAAAAAGAGTATCATTAATGACTATTCATTTAGCTAAAGGACTTGAATTCAATCATGTTTATGTAGTTGGTCTAGAAGAGGATCTTTTCCCTTCTGCATTAAGCTCAACAACTAGAGCAGATTTAGAAGAAGAAAGAAGGTTATTTTATGTTGCCATAACAAGGGCAAAAAAGAAATTAACAATATCATTTGCTAAAACTAGATATAGATGGGGGAAATTAAATGATTGTGAGCCAAGTAGATTTATTGATGAAATAGATAAAAAATATACAAACTTGAATATTTCAAATTTATCAATTTCTTCATCACTTAAAATGAAATATACTGATGAAATAAGATATAAAAAACCAAAAACTAAAAAAAAATTAAAGTCCTTAAGAAATAATTCTAATATCAATTATAAAAGTTCAAATTATGTAGATATCCAAAAAGGAGATATTATAATTCATAATCGATTTGGGAGGGGAAAAGTATTACATACTGAAGGTTCAGGTTTTGATAAAAAAGCTGAAGTAGAATTTGAAACTAGTGGTATAAAAAAAATATTATTGAAATTTGCTAAATATGAAGTAATAAAACAGAATTAATATCTATTTTTTTTCTTTTTCTTTTTTCTTTTAAACTTAACATTATCTTTAAAAATATAATTTTTATCTGCTCTCTTTTTTCGTTTCTTTTTAAAAGAAAATGTTTTGTTTTTTTTTCTCTTTAAAAACTTCTTTCCAATTTCTTCATTTGTTTCAATTATTTTTAAGTTAATATCATTATAATCTATTTTTTTTATTTTATTTATTAACTCAGATTTAATTTTAGAATCAATTTCAAAGATTGTATAGGATTCTCTAATATCTATTCCGCCAATCTCAGTTTCATTAGATTTCAAAGCTCTATTTATAATTGATATTAACTCAATTGGAGAAACACCTTGTTTTCTTCCAATATTTATTGAAAAATTTAAAAAAGATTCTTTGTTAAATTTCTTTTTATTATTTTTTAATTTTCTATTGTTATTTATATCTCCTGAATTTTTATAATAGTCTAAAAATCTGTTAAATTCTGCAGAAACAAAGTGTTTTATTAAATCCTCTCTGCTTAATGATTTGAGTTTATCATATATATCATCAAGGAAGGGTTCAATTTGTTTTTCATCAACATCAACTTTTTCAATTTTTTCAATTAATTTAAAGAGTTGTTTAGAACAAATGTCTTTTCCTGATGGGATGTCTTTATTTAAGAACTTTATTTGAAACTTATTTTCAATAAGTTTCATTTTTCTTCCATCTCTAGAATTTATTATTGCAATAGATATTCCTTTCTTTCCAGCCCTTCCAGTTCTTCCACTACGATGAATATACACTTCTGGATCATCTGGAAGTGAATAATTAATAACATGAGTAAGATCATCAACATCTAATCCTCTTGCAGCAACATCTGTTGCAATTAATAGCTGTAATGATCTATTTCTAAATCTAGACATTACCTCATCTCTTTGATTTTGTGATAGATCTCCATGAATAGCATCAGCATTATAACCTTCATTAATAAATTTATTTGCTATATCCTTTGTTTCACGTCTAGTTCTACAGAATATAATTCCATATATATTTGGATTGTAATCAGAAATTCTTTTTAATGCCTCATATTTATATTTAGAACTAACATTATAAATATGGTGTTCAACATTTACAGCTCCAGAATTAACTTTAGACACAGAAATTTCTTTTGCTCCCTTCATATACTTTTTTGAAATAGATAAAACTTCATTAGACATAGTTGCTGAAAACAACATTGTTTGTCTGTTTTTAGAAGTTTTATGTAATATAAAATCTAAATCATCCTTAAAACCCATACTCAACATTTCATCTGCTTCATCTAATACAACTTTATTGACTAAATTTAATTTCAATATTTTTCTATTAATTAAATCTTTTGTTCTTCCAGGTGTTCCTATAATAATTTGTGCTCCTTTTTTGATTGATTTAATTTGGTTTTCAATACTAACTCCTCCATATACAGGAACAGTTTTAATGTCTTTAATATATTTAGAATATGAAATAATATCTTTAGAGATTTGGATACATAATTCTCTAGTAGGACATAAAACTATTACTTGAACTTGTTTAATTTTAGAATCTATTTCTTGAATTGATGGCAATCCAAATGCAGCAGTTTTTCCAGTTCCAGTTTGAGCTAAGGCAATTAAATCATTATTATTTTCCAGTAAAAAAGGAATACATTTCTTTTGAATTGGAGTAGGGGTTTTGTATCCTAATTCTTCAATTGATTTAATCAATTCCTTGTTTAAACCTATTTCCTTAAAACTTGACATCAATTAATTTTGGCTGCAAATGTCGACTATTATATTGGGTATTATCTATTTTATTATTATTTTTTTATTTGGTTAATATTTAATCAAAAAAAAACACACTTTAAAAGTGTGTTTTTTTTATAGTTAATTTTTTAATTTTAATTCCCCGCAGCCTTCATTCCTTGTTCAATTAGATCATAAAACTGATCTAATTTTGGCAGAACAACAATTCTTGTTCTTCTATTTTTTGATCTATTCTCAGCAGTATCATTATCAGCAACTGGAACATAATAACTTCTTCCAGCAGCAGTCATCCTTTCTGGTTGAACACCAAAGTCATTTTGTAATACTCTAACTACAGATGTTGCTCTTTTAACACTTAAATCCCAGTTATCTAAAAGAACCTCGTTTTGAATTGATTGATCATCAGTGTGACCTTCAACTAAAAATTCAATTTCAGGTTTTTCTAGAACAACTTTTGCAACTTTACCTAAAACTTCTTTCGCTCTTTCAGAAACAACATAACTTCCGCTGTTAAATAGTAATTTATCAGAAATAGAGATAAATACAACACCCTTTTCTACATTAACTTCAATATCTTTATCATTTATGTCAATAAATGTTCCTTTTAAACTAGTTACTAGAGCTAATGTTACAGAATCTCTTCTAGTAACAGCATCTCTCATAGTATTTATAGTCAAGTCTTTTTCTTTCATACTTTCAAGAGATTTTTCAAGATTTTCAGCACCTTTTTGAGACAATGTTGTAAGATTTCCCATTGTATTAATTAAATCTTGATTGTTATTACTTAAGAAAGTAACTTGTTCTTTTAAAGACTTAAGTTCAGCTTCAGCACCAGCTTTTTCATCAATACAACTATTAAGCTTAACAGTTGCTGAGTTTAGCAAATCTTTACTTTGCTGATTCATAGCTTCTAATGCTGCATATTTCTTTTGAGAAACACAAGATGGAAGTAAAAATGATACACTTAGTATCAATAAAAAGATCTTTTTCATATTTTTTTAATTTATTTTAATTATTCAAATTTAGTAAAATATTAATATTAATGTTATTAATTTAACTCTTATTTAATTCAGAAAATTTTCTTTTTTTAAGAACTAAATAATTATATAGAATTGATTTAATAACGTAGTGTTTAGGTTTTTTATTGTTTGATCTCAATAAAAAATAATTATTATCAATATTTATTTTATTTCCATCTTTATAAGTAAAAACAGAGAACATACCTTTAAAAATTTCTCTGGAGTGTTCAAGTTTTAGAGTTAATAAATTATAAAATGCAAACCAAAAATTAATACACCGAATTATACTAAATAAATGAAAAGGATTAAAAAAAACATATGGATTAGCATTAGTATTTTTTAATAACATCCATCTATGATTTCTAATATTATAAAAAAGTTTTTTAGGATCATTATAATCTAGAGATGCACCACCTAAGTGATAAATGACACTTTTGTGTATAAATATTTTTTTATAACCTTTATTTAAATTTTCTATTCTCCAACATAAGTCAATTTCTTCCATGTGATTATAAAAATTTTCATCAAATCCTCCAAGTTCATTGAATATATCTTTCCTTATAAAAAAACAAGCTCCTGAAGCCCAAAAAATCTCAACATTTTGATCATATTGACCATTGTCTTCTTCAATTTCATTAAAAATTCTTCCACGACAATAGGGATATCCATAATAATCAATAAAACCACCTGCTGCACCTGCATATTCAAATTTGTTTTTATTATTATAATCAAGAATTTTTGGTTGTGCAATTACCAAATTTTTATTTGATTTAAATTCTTTAATCATTGGATCTAACCAACC
>CEUB01032972.1_pt1 | contig 11381 bp, 8 predicted proteins | sample 356491 | NCBI WGS metagenome assembly CEUB01 (sample SAMEA2623370, study PRJEB7988) | marine metagenome | isolation source: saline water (ENVO:00002010), including | reverse complement strand
CAAGATGGTTGGCAAACTTTAGAAGCGCCGATAGATAACATACCAGAAAACGACCATGAAGAGCCTGTTATACAACAAGAAGCGATTCCAAGTGATGATGATGAAAGGGCAGATTTAGAAGCGGAATTGGCTAAAATCGATGCATCTTGGAAACATCGTAATGAACCAGGTGAGGTTGAAGTTGACTCTGCATTGCTTGACTTAGAATCGAAATTATCTGACTTGGACATGTAGGTGTTAACTTGTCTGGCAAGGTATCAACGACGATTCTTGGCCGCGAAGAGATCAGTGGTAAGAAATATCCAATGATTGTTGAAAAAGTGATATTATTGGCCGGCTTGATTCTATTCATTTTGACCTTTAGTGATGTATTTGGACAATTTGATAATAAATTAATTTCATCATTGGTTGCCTTCATAATTTATCCATTTATGATACTCTTCACAACAGAAATGATTGGCAGAACAATCCAAAAAGTACACAATGATAATTGAATTAAATTTCGATAAATTCTTTTTCTGTCTTAATAGAAACATCTCTTTGGTTTCTCAAATTGTAAATTAGCCCCCAGATTCTTTGCCAAGGTATCAAGAATCTGAATAATGCCATAATTGAAAGGAACATTACTGCTGAGATCACCAGTCCATATGTCAGCGATAATTCAATCGATTCAGAAACTTGTCCTGCCCATTGACTCCCTGTAGAATCACTAACTAAGCCAAGCAAAACACTGTGGAATCCTAAGGCGACCATAGTGGCAATGCCAGTTAGTCCTAAGAATCCGAAAGTATGTTTCAAATGAGTATTGAGCATATTGTCCATCTGTTGAACATATTCAGGGTCTCTCTTACATGACTCAGGTAATCTAAATGCGTATTCTAGGTATCTAATTACTCCAAACGCAGATTCTTGGAAAACAAGAATTAGTACAGCGATTAGAATTAAATCAAGTTGTTCATTGGTTACTAATTTTAATCCAAATAACCCTATAGTTGGCGCTGAAACTTGCGATTCCAATGTTGCAAGAGCGCCACCATATTCACCTAGTTGAGCCTTGATTAATGGGAAAGTCAAGATGGCGTGAATCCCTAAAAAGAGCAAAGTAAAGCCGATAGCCCAAGCAATAGAACGTCGAGAAAGTCCCCAAATACCTCTAGAGCCCATGATTACTGGAAGGAGATAAACGAACATGATAAGTAAAGACATAATCATCAATAAAGGCCATTCTAATGTTTTTAATTCTCCATCATCTGGTAATCTTAAGTCAAAAGAGAATAACATTCCAGTAATCCATGAGAATACCAATCTACCAACAAGCATTGTGATCAAGGTTATGATGAAACCTAACTTGATTCTCTGTTGAACCTTAGGTGTTTGGAATGCAATTAAAGCCATTACTCCGCCAACAATTAATCCAATTACTAGTGGAACAAAGAATCGTGACAAACCGGTTCTTCCTTCACCTGTGAACCAGTCATTAAGCGGTAGTTGGTCACCTATTAGCAATTCTATTGAATCAAAGAGAATTGTATGGTCAATAGAACCAACAACATAAGTTGATACTACTTCCAAGTACATCCCAACCAAAGCCACAGTTGCAACAACTTGTAAAGCAATAATTTGCCATTGCTTTCTCAAGGTCCTTAGATGCAATGTTCTCGCTTTAGCATTGCCAGAGATAGTAACATCACTTTGGAGTTCTACTTCACCTGCCATCTTAGTACCCCCTTACCTGCATTAGAGCTTGTGAAAGGTCCATGTCTGGCATCCAATCAATTACTTGGGCACCTGAACCTGCTAGTGAAGTCAATCGGTTTTGACGTTCTAATTTCAATACCTCATAGGACATTCTTGGAATCCTGCTTACAAGTCTCTCAAAGTCTATACTTGAAGGTGATAATACAGTCACTTCATGACCTCTTCCAACCAAGTCTCTAACCGCTGCAGGAATCGTTCCATCTCCTTCACAAGATGAAATAATGAATACTGGACTTCCTCTACTAAATCGTCCACTTAAGGAATTTGTAACAGCCTGTAATGGCATTTCTCCTCCAGCAGAAACTCCTGAAAGGGCACTTAGAATTTTGAAATATTGCTTATCTCCAGTATCAGGTGGCAAGTATGCTAATTTTTCATCATATATTGCTAAGGAAACAGAATCTCTTCTCTTTAGGAAAAATGCAGCAAGACTTGCAGCAGACACAGTTCCCATCTCTAGCGGATTCTTTAGAACAGTACCAATTCTTGAAATGTCTCTACTGTCAAGAATCAAGTATAGGTCAGTAACAGCATCACGACATTTCTCGTTTACCATCAGTTCTCCAGTTCGAGCAAAAGCCTTCCAATTGATATTTTTGAAAGGATCTCCCGGTACATATTCTCTAAGTGAATAAAATTCAGAACCTTGTCCAGGTGTTCGTAGTGTTGTAGCACCAGTATACATTTTAGGGGTACGGGAGCGCAAAAAGGCATCTTCTATTTCTTTGATTTGAGGGAAGATGACAATATCGCTGTGGTGGTCAACAAACATTTCTTCAACACCAAGGTTGAATGTATTTCTTGAGCGTAATGATACAGGCCCAATGGAATAATGACCTCTTAGAGGGCAACGAAGTACATATCTAATCCTTGCGCTCTCCCCAGGACTTAGATTTAATCTCATATGATTGAGTCCACTTCTTAGTTTCATTTCGTGAGGAATATTATCGTATACTTCGAGAAGTTGTGTCTTGCGGTTTGAACGATTTGTGATTACCAATTCTACGTATAAGTCATCGCCTTTGTATAGATTATCTGCAGAGAGAGTACGTTGGACTTCAACATCTCCGTGGCCTGAAATCCATGAATTGACCACGATAAAAGCGATTAAACAAAGACCAAGAATCATCATTTGATTATTGGAAATCATCATCCCAATCAAGATGAGGGCAACGCCTCCAGTGAAAGTAAAAGCAGCCTTACGAGTCCACATTATATCACCTACTTGCGCCCCCACGCTTTTACCCGTTTAACTACAGAAACGGTTTGTTCTAATGAGTACTTGCCAGGCTCAATCGCAAATTTTGCAAGAACAGGGTCATTGATTAGACCAACCAGTTCTTTTGCAGGCATAGCATGGAATTCTTCTCTAGTCAAACCATTTTGATTACGTACTTTGGATAGGAATACTTGTCGTATTTTCTCAGTTTTTGAATAATATGGGTATCTATTTGCATCACCAAATCCATAGTAAATTATCGAGAATACGTGACGCCATTGGTCAGGGTCTTTCTTCTTGATCAGTACTGCTTCAAATGCTATGAACAGAATCAGGAATAGTACTAGCATAGCAAGTCCTTCACCTGTAAAGTAAACCAGCATGAAGTAAATTGTATTGTAAGAATCAGCGACAATAGCGTTTTGAGGGTGTCTCGATTCATCAAAAATAACCATCGCATTTTCTGAAGGCTGAGCATTCTCATCATCAATACTTGACATTAGCGCTTCTGAGATTAAGTCCAATGCCCACTTACGATTATCATTTTCCGGTATCAGAGTGTCAGTTTCTCCATATTCGCCATCAGCAAATCCTTGATAGTCGTATATGGCGTTGATTAATGGTGAGCCATCTGCAACGAAGATAACTCTGCCACCTTCATCGGGATTACAGGTTACCTTTGCACATGCCTCGATACTTAGATTGAATTTACCATAAAGGTCAGGGCTTTCATCACTTTGTTCACTACTTACCCATAGTTCACCATCACCATTAACGTCTATACTTGCTTCATTACTAGTTACAGCTCGTATCGATATTTCAGATAGAGGATTTTTATTTCCAGGAATTATCTCAAGTGAAGTAATGTTATTGAGAAGAACTCTATATGTGCCGTTATATGTTATTTCTCCATCTTTCCAATGATGGGCACAAACTCCGGCTTCTTCAAGAGTCATTGCTTGACCACTCATCAATGCACATGGGTGAGCACTTAGAGGTGAGTTGACATCTGCCCAGCGGTCATGAGTTGACAGAGTTTCAACGTCTATGACGCTTCCATTCATACTACAAGGAGTGGATTGCACGCACATCCAAACATAATTAAAATTCAAACTAGGCTCATATGTTGTATCAAATAATTGATATCCACTATAGCGAACTCCAAATGCTTCTGCAATAGTTCCTGCAAAACCATAGTCTTCTAGAATTAGAGCAGTTCCACCATTTTCTACAAATTCTACTATAGCATCAATTTCAGATGGAGAGTATCCATCTTCAGAGGCTATTGTGATAAAACCATCATCATCGAATTGAGGCAGAGATAGAGTGTCTCTTTCAACTCCTGCGACAATATATGTTGTATTCCTAGGGTCTTCAATATCTGCTAGAAGCAATGGACTACTGACCAAAGAACGAGTTTCGATGCCCATATCCTTGATATCTTGACGGAATGCAGACATATCATTCCAGTCATCATCATAAGCCGATAACTGATTTGTATTAGATAGGTTGACGAAATTGCTTAAAATCATCAGTAAAAGAACGCCCATAACCGCCCAAAAAGCAGCCTGTAGGCCGAATCTACGATAATTGAAAGACCTCCAACCCGACATTTCGCCACCTACTGGAACATAATTCCGACAATACACGCGCAGCACTTGGTTTAGAATGTTGTCTTTTGCTGAGAACAAAATGCTCAGTGATTATTTGATAAAATTACTTGTTCAAATGGATTTTTTTAGAGAATCTAGAAACATCGTCAACAGGAATCATGACCTTTCCACCTTCTCCATCCCAAGGTAGCATATTAGGATTCAAATCGCCTTCTAGAGTTACAATAATTGTGGTTATTGATCCAGATTGAACATCAAAAACGATGTCTGTCATCTTACCGAGGGTTTCATTGTGGGAATCAACAACATCTTTTCCAATCAGTTCCCGAGCAAAAATCGCCATAACATTCACTCTCTACTAAATGCTGGAAGATTAATTCACTCCTTGAATGCGTCGCTTCAAAACCCTCGAATCACATTGTTTCCATGCCATGACCAAAGTCTCGGGAACGCTTGATATTAGACATTCCAGAAGTTAGCCTTGTTTCCATCTTTTGATAGTAGTCAAGCATATCAGGAGTTACCGTAGGTCTAACTCTACTTATCGCTTCTTCAAAGTGAGTCTTAGTGATTTTCTTCTTGTTTGCCCTCATACAGATAAGAGCAGCTTCTCTACAAACAGCCTCAATATCAGCACCTGTAAATCCATCAAGTCCACTCAAAATATCCTTCATGGAGAACTTAGACAGTGGCATTCCTTGACAGTGAATATTGAAAATAGCCTCTCTTGCCCCAAGGTCTGGCGGTGGTACGTGTAGTACTCTCTCGAACCTTCCACTTCTAAGTAGTGCAGGGTCAATCATCTCTGGTCGGTTGGTTGCAGCTACTACAATTACTCCATCGAGTGATTCAACGCCGTCCATGCTGGCTAGTAATTGATTTACCACACGGTTAGAAACATCGCTTCCTTCAGAAGAAGAAGATGAACGCATACTTGCTATGGATTCAAATTCATCTAGGAAGATAATAGAAGGTGATGATTGTTTGGCTTTCTTGAAAATCTCTCTTACAGCTCGTTCTGATTCACCGACCCATTTCGAAATCATTTCAGGACCTTTGATGCTGATAAAGTTGGCCTGCGCCTCATTTGCAATGGCTTTTGCAAGCAGTGTTTTACCTGTACCAGGTGCGCCAAATAGGACAATTCCTCGAGGTGGCTTAATTCCAAAGTGATTGAATAGTTCTGGTTTGGTAAGTGGCCATTCAACAGATTCTTTCAATCTGTCTTTGACATCCTCTAATCCACCTACTTCATCCCAAGTGACTTCAGGCACTTCTACGTAAATCTCACGAAGAGCGGAAGGTTCGATATCCTTGATTGCATGCTTGAAGTCATCCATACAAACTTCCATCTTCTCCAAAACTTCAGGTGGTATTGTATCTTCTTCTAAGTTAATTTCCGGAAGGTATCTGCGTAGGGCCTTCATTGCAGCTTCTCTTACCAAAGCGGCTAAGTCAGCACCTACGAAACCATAGGTATTATCTAGAATCCAGGTGATTTCAAAATCATCTGAGATTGGCATTTGACGAGTATGTACATCCATGATTTCACTTCTTCCATCACGGTCAGGTACTCCAATCTCGATTTCTCTATCGAAACGACCAGGTCTTCTAAGAGCAGGATCTAGTGCATCTCTTCTATTGGTTGCACCGATTACTACGACATTGTCTCTACCTTGCATTCCATCCATCAGGGTGAGCATTTGTGCGACAACACGTCTCTCGACTTCCCCACTAACATCTTCTCTCTTAGGACAGATAGAATCAATTTCATCTACGAAAATTATCGCAGGAGCGTTTTCACTTGCTTCATCAAAAATCTCTCGCAATTGTTTTTCAGATTCACCATAGTACTTACTTATGATTTCTGGACCATTAATACTCTTGAAGTGAGCATTTGTTTCAGTGGCAACTGCCTTTGCAATCATAGTTTTACCAGTACCTGGGGGTCCATGAAGCAAAACACCCTTTGGAGGGTCTATGCCTAACCGGCGGAATAATTCAGGGTGTTTTAGAGGAAGTTCAATCATCTCTCTAACTTTTTGTAATTGTTGACCGATACCTCCAACGTCTTCGTAGGTAATACCTTCAGATTGACCTACATCTTCATCATCGATTGCTTCATCTTTAATGACAATATCAGTATCTTTTGTTACCTTAACTACACCTTTAGGAACTGTTTGAATAACAGCAAAAGGCAGTGCTTCGGCAAATAGAGTCATACCAGGAATAAATATTCTATCTCCTTGAACAACTGGTCTATTAGACAATCCTCTTCGAGCAAATCCTTCAATTCCAGGGCCAAATTTTACTTTCTGTTTATTCGCCATTACAGGAGATATTACTAATTTAGTACATTCTTTTGCCTCGACTTTACTGACAATCACCTTGTCTCTAAGACTAACTCCAGCATTCTTTCGAATAATTCCATCAATTCTAATTATTGCCATTTTATTATCTTCTGGACGACTTCGCCAATAAATGGCAGCGGTTGAACGCTTTTCACCCTTGATCATAACAATGTTGCCAGGTTTCAAATCCAGTCCGCAATCACCCGAAATACGCGCCCTTCCATGGCCTACATCGGAGGGAATTGATTTTTCTACGGTAAGGGAAATAGCCTCTTCTTCATCACTCATGAACTCACTCTCTTTTTGGGTTGGCCGATTGATTCTAAATAATACAGTCGGACATTCTGCCCAATAACTTGTTAAATTCGACCCGTATTAAACCCTACCAAAATAAGAAATTCGATTTTTTGATTCAACCATCATCTTCAAGAGATGAATTTGATTGGCCCGAACATGGTTCATGTACTAGAAGCCGGCCTCGAATTTATGCAAAACGATAATCCACATGGTAAGCCATGTGTCAATGGATACAATATTATCAATGGACAATTGACTAAAGCCAGTGATGGTGGAAGTTTTGACTCTATCAATCCAGCGATTCTTTCCGATAAACTCGGAAACTTTCCACTTTCAACAAAGGATGACATCAATTCTGCTTTAGATGCTGCACATGCAGCTTTTCCAGCATGGGCTGCCACACCAGCTCCAACCAGAGGACAAATCATCGGTAACATGGGCAGACTTCTAATGGAACACAAGGATGCAATTGTTGCTTTGGAAACCAGAGAGATTGGAAAAACTTTGAAGGAATCTGCAGGTTCAGTTCAAGAAGCAATAGATACCTGTCTTTTCTTCCAATCAGAAGGAAGGAGACTCTACGGTCAAACAGTCAACTCTGAATTGCCTGATAAAGAACTGTTCACTTACCGAAGACCTCTAGGGGTATGTGGAATAATCAATGCTTGTAACTTCCCTGCAGCGGTACCATTTTGGAAAATGATACCGGCTTTGATGTGTGGAAATACCTGTGTTTGGAAGAGCCCACAAGACGCACCTCTTCTTTCCTTTGCTCTTGCTAGAATTATGCATGAAGCAGGTCTACCAGACGGTGTTGTCAATCTTGTTCATGGAAAAGGAAGCGGCGCAGGTCAACATCTAGTAGACGCTGTTGATGAAGGAAGAGTAAACAAGATTTCCTTTACTGGTTCTACAGAAGTGGGTAAGATGATTGGAGAAGTCTGTGGACGTAATCTAGTCTCCTGTTCATTGGAATTAGGCGGCAAGAATCCTTTGGTTGTAATGCCATCTGCTGATATCAATAACGCTGTTGAAGGCGCTTATTGGGGCGGCTTTGGAACAGCTGGCCAAAGATGTACATCTCTTGGAAATTTGATTCTGCACAAAGACATTTATGATGAATTCATGGATAAATTCATGGCAAAGGTAGAATCGACAAGAATCGGTGATTCATTACACAATGATGGTGTTCTATACGGACCTATGTTATCTGAAAAGTATGCTAAGGATTTCCTCGTTGGAGTAGAAATGTGTAAATCATCTGGAGCAAAACAGATTTGGGGAGAAGGCAGGATAACTAACCAAAACAAGCCTACTAACTTCCTTGGAGATGCTGAAGAAGGAGTATACATGTGGCCTCACGTATTCGTCGATGTTACTGAAGATATGGACTGTTTCCATGAAGAAGTCTTTGGCCCCGCAATCACTGTTTGTAAGGCTGATGACTTTGACCATGCACTTCACCTTGCAAATGCTAGTCCATACGGTTTATCAAGTGCTATTTACACAAATGACCGACTTGAAGCATATCGCTACAAGATAGGAATCAAGGCTGGAATGACAGGGATCAATAACAGTACTACGGGTGCTGAGGCTCACTTGCCATTTGGTGGAGTCAAAGGCTCAGGTAATGGAACAAGAGAGTCCGGTATTTGGGTTATTGAAGCATATTCTTACTGGCACGCAGTAAATGATGAATTGTCTGGAAAGTTACAACTAGCCCAGATGGACGTTGAAGAAGTCGAAATGGTTGAGGCTGAAGTCGATTGGTCACAACTTGCTTGATTGAGATTTTAATATTGGAAATTAACAGATTGAATACTAGAGTTCAAATATCAAAAAAACTCCCTTTATCTGTTGTCGGACTCAATTCTCAACAGTGGTGAACAGTGATGGTATCAATTTTCCTTCTAAATGAAGAAAAAACGCATACTATTGCACAAAAGCTAGAAAGTGCCTATCTTGAATGCGAGACCATTTCTAAAAATGCTTCAAGCTCTTTCTACCGTTCCTTCCGCCATCTTCCTTCTGTCAAGAGAAAGGCTGTGAATGCTCTGTATGCATTTTGCCGCAGAGTTGATGATATTGTTGATGGAGACTGGTTGCCCAATGTCGATCTAAGTTTTCTAAATGAAGAAGCAAAACAAAGGATTGAAGAACTTTCACAGAGTCATGATACTGAGCCTGCAAATAAAGAACCAGGCCATACCAACAGGGTCAAAGCACTGTTATGGTTTAGAATAAACTTAGATAAAATCGAAAGAGGCGAATATGTCGAGGAGCCGATTTTCCTTGCTCTTGCAGATTCCATCAATAGGTTTGCAATAGACCTTGCACACCTTCGAGACCTCATCTCTGGTATGGAAGATGACTTGTACAAAATCAACTATCAAAATTTTGAAGATTTGCGACAGTATTGTTATAGAGCAGCCTCAACGGTAGGACTATGTCTTGTAGAGATTTACGGATATGATGACCCTAATGCCAGAAGACATGCTGTTGAGATGGGCAAATATCTGCAGATGGTCAATGTGTTACGAGATATCCAAGAAGACTTGGATAGAGGTCGAGTTTATCTTCCTCTAGAAGAGATGGCCAAATTTGGTATTTCCAGGAAAGATCTGTATGATGAGAAGTTACCTCAAACCGAAGGTTGGCAAGAGTTCATGCGTCATTACCTAGACCACGTTCTGGCTCACAGAAAGAATGCAATTGGATTACTTTCATTACTCGATAAAGATTCTAGATACTCTCCATCATTGATGTGCGCAGCATATGACGCAATTCTTGAGGAAGCAATGAGAAGAAATGGAGATGTACTATCTCGAAGACTCAAAATGGGATTATATCGAAAGTTACAATTTGCTCTAGGCATGATTAGAAAGCCAAGAATTAACTTATTTTCGAGTACGCCTTAGTTCCATAATCCAAGACTATCTCTCAGTGCTGGTTCTAGTTCAGAGTGCTCAAAAACATAACCAGAGTCAATCAACCTTTCAGGTATTACTTTGGTACTTTCAGTTGTTAATGCCACTCCCATCTTACCAAATAGGAAGCGTATAGCTAGTGGCGGGGTTGGAATAAAAGCAGGCCTTCTTAGGACTTTACCAAGATCTTTTGCGAACTTTTTTTGCCTTACTGGGCTTGGAGAAGATATATTGTAAACTCCTGCACACTCTTGTTTCATCATCAAGTGATGCATAGAATATATTTGGTCGTCCATAGATATCCATGAGTACCATTGCCTCCCTCTACCAATTGGACCTCCAGCGCCCAATTTTGCCGGTAATAGCATTTTTTGTAATGCTCCACCAGTTGCGTCCAAGACTATTCCAGTCCTCAGATTGATAGTTCTAATTCCAGATTCTGTTACTGGTTTGACCGCATTTTCCCAATTTCCACAGATTTGGGGTAAGAACCCTTGACCAGGGGTAGAGTTTTCAGTCAAATTTTCATCGCCTCTATCTCCGTACCATCCCATCGCACTAGCAACCATGAACAACTCTGGCTTATTTTTCAGATTAGTAATTGTTTTTGCCAGTAAATTTGTACTGTTAACACGACTATCTTCGATTAATTTCATTCTTTTCTTTGACCAGCGCTTATCGCCGATTCCAGCCCCACCTAGGTGGATAATTACATCGAATCCTTCTATTTCTTCTGAGTTAATTTCGCCCTTGCTTGGAGTCCATCTTAATTCGTTTTCACCTTTCTTTGGTTCTCTTCTAACCAAGCGCCAAATTTCGTGACCACCAGTATCTAAGAAGGCAACTAATTGTCTTCCAATCAAACCAGAAGAGCCAGCGATAAGGATTTTCTTTCTCGCTAGATGGGCAAATTCAGAATGGCGTTTAAGGTCACGTTCTAATCTGATTTGCCGAGCGTAAAACATTCTTTCAATACGCTTTCGAACCATTCTTCCAGCGACCAATTTACCAAGAGGCCCGAGTGGGAGTTTGTAATTTACTTGGTCAAAAACTATGGAAGAACCATCATCATTTTGTTGGAACTGGTGCTTATGGTGCCATGATTTGAAAGGTCCTTTTAGCATATCATCTTCAAATGAGTGAGGAGGATTATAAGCAGAATGTCTAGCAATCCATTTCATTTTCACAGGACCCATTGGGAATTTGAAAATTCTTT
>CEUB01022492.1_pt1 | contig 11392 bp, 4 predicted proteins | sample 356491 | NCBI WGS metagenome assembly CEUB01 (sample SAMEA2623370, study PRJEB7988) | marine metagenome | isolation source: saline water (ENVO:00002010), including | reverse complement strand
GATGAAACAGATAAGATGTATTCTCATGTATGGTCACAAAGTATAAATGAAATACTACCTATTGTGGCTTTATTAACTCAAAGTTATAATCACATGAGAAACACATCAACAGTAATGAGAAGAGTATTTCAGGAACCATTACCAGAGGAATAAACTATGGCAGGTTGGACAGGTGACGGTGGTAGAGGAGATCAACAAAAAGCTATTGAACAGCAATACGAATACAACAATAAAATGTGGTCGTATAATTGGGCTGAAACACAGTCTAATTATGCATTTCAACAAGAAAATATTGCTATTCAAAAGATTAATGAACAAGCACTCCGTAACTTCCAGAACCAAACTAACTTTAACGGTTGGTTAAATAGAGAAAATATACGAATGTATGAATACGGCAAAGATGTGGAAGCATACAATGCCAGTGTAGAATCATACGAGAAACAATTAGATTATAATGATATAGCATATGATATAGCATTGAATGATGCTAACCGTGTATATCAAGATCAATTAATAGGCTTTGGCTTTCAAAACCAAGACATATTAATGAAGTACCACGAAGGTGGTGAGCAAGCATCTCTAGATACTAAAGGTTTAACTAATAAACTTAGCCAAGCATCAGCTTTAGCTGGACTACAGATGGATGAGACTAAGTTAAATAAGGCATCCTTTGAAGCTGAGAAGGCAATGGAAGATGCTGGTTTAAGGCATAGCTTAGCAGCTGGTAAAGCTGAAGCTGCTTTTAAATCACAAGAGCAAAGGATAAGTTATTTAGGTCAGGAAGGTAAGCAAAGGAACTTAGGTCAAGCAGGTAGATCAGCAGCGAAATCCGTACAAGCGTTATTAGCAGGGTATGGTTCAGCTCAAGCAGCTATGGCAGATAGCATCAGTAGAGCTGAGTCTAAATATATGCTAGATAAACGTAAGATATCTGAATCATTAGTACAGAATGCTAAGATGACGAATATCAGGATTGATCAGATTGGTAACAATCTCATGAATACTAAGATGGATGCTCAGCATCAACAAGATCAGATTGGTCTTAAGTTCAGTCAGCTTAAGGATCGCACAGACTTTAATAGGCTACAACTACAGCAGTCTATGATTAGTTCTGGCGAACAACATGAAGCTAATAAGACTAAGCTTAGCATGGATAAATATCAACAAGATCTTAATGCTGCAGCTAATCTTATGCCTAGACCTGATGCACCTCCAATGGAGATTAAACCACTTAATATTCCACAGACTACTTATCAAGATCCTAGACCACCATCTGAACCACCTAAACCTGAGAAGGCTGTTAACACTGTACAGAGACCAAACTTCTTTAATACAATGTTACAGATTGCAAGTATTGGTGCTAGTATTTATGCTGGTAGTGGTAGTGATATAGCTTTGAAAGAAAATATAATGAGGACAGGTAGGTCTCGTAAAGGTATACCGATTTATGAATGGAATTATAAACACAGACCTGACCAAAGATACCAAGGTGTCATGGCACAAGATCTGGTAGAATCTTATCCATCAGCGGTTAAAACTGGACCTAACGGTTACTTAGAAGTAGACTACAGTCAAATAGACGTAGAATTTAAAGAAGTTTAACTATGACATCATTCCAAGGGTACGCCCAATCTAGTAGTGTTGAAGCAAATACTATTAAGGTGCATGATCCTGCTAAAAAGATCCTCGAAGAAAAGAGGAGAAAGTCTGACCAGATGCGTCGCCAAGGTGAAGCAGAAACTAAAGTCAGACAAGACTGGATAGCAGCAAAAAGAACTTCGTTTGAAAAAGAAGATGCAGTAAGACGCTCTAACGAAGTATTAAGAAAAGGTTTCTCTGCAGATTGGCAGAAAGGTTTTTCAAAACAATGGGAAACACGTATTGCCAATGCTGAAGCACAAGCCCAAGCAGCTCGTAATAAGAAAAGCACCTTAGAACAAGTAGCTCATCTACTTCCTAAGGCGATGGCGATTGAAGAGCAGATAGACGGTAAAAGACGTAAGGATGGTATGGCATTGGGTAATGCCTTATCAACTAAGTTTGGTATTGATATAGAGAATTTAGATGCTATACAAAATGTTAAAGGTAATCTAAGAGATCTTTACGCAGCAGATACTGGAGCTATTGCAGAGCTACGTGAAAAGGGTGCTTCATTTGAAGAGATCCAACAGATCCGTAGGTTAAGTGGTTATAGAAGATTAGGTGTACAGGAAGCTCAGCTGATACGAGGTAAACAAAGTATCACTAATTTCTGGAACAATCTAAATGATAAGCCATTAAAATTAGGTGGTGGTTTAGGTGAGCACTCTTTAGTAGGTGCTATGAGATCTGGTAATAAAAACCAATTAGTACCAGCTGTCAACCTTGAAATAGAAAAACAGTTTTTAGCACAGTTTGAAGGGTTTGATCAAGACCTTATAAAACTACATCTTTCAGACGCTATTAATAGGCAGAAAGCAAGGATCAATGCTTATACTCATGAAAATGATATGAAGCGTGCTATTGCTGATCAACAGGAAGAAGATAAAACGTTACTTGAAACACAGATAAATATAGATGGACCACAAGCTTTTATAGATGCCATACATATTGGGTCTGGACCTAATAATGAATATATGTCACACTCTGTAGAACAGAATGGTAACTTAGTTGCATCTTTAATCGAAGAAGGTAGGCTTGGTGATGACTTTATATTAAAACTAAAAGAACATCCAGTCTTACCTAATGGTGAAAAGGTTGAAGTTGCTTATGGTAAACGCTGGGGTAAGTGGATTGATAAATTTGAAGCTTCTTCAGCTAAATTTAAAAAGAATCAAAGTGCTGAAATAAATGCTAAGTTAGCGTTAGAAGAAGCTAGGTTTAAATTACAAGCTAGTCAAGCTGAAGATAAAATCATCGCTGAATATGAGAATATAACTGAAAGTGATTTTGTCGAAATGTATAGGATGGCTACTGAGTTCAATCCTAAAAACACACACCTAAAAACTACTATAGATAAATATCTTGGTATGAAACGTGGTGGTGTTAATGATGAGCTTGGTGAACCAATTTTATTTAGATTGGAAAATAACAATATGCTTACTAGAGCAGCTGTTATTAATCAACGTATGTCACCAGAGAAAACTAATAAATGGTTAAAAAAAGCAGATAAACTAAATCCATATAAACCTTCAGATGAACACGATAAAGGTTTTAAAAAAGAAGCTGAACTAGCTGTAGAAAATATCCTAACTAGATACGGTACTAAATCTGAAAAAGTTCAGTCATCATCTATGGCAAGGCAATATGGTGTCAAAATGATGCGTATGTATTATAAAAAAGCTATCATTGATGGTAATTCTCCAGAGCAAGCTCAGCTAAATGCTATATCAGAATTTAATAAACTGTTAACTACAGACTCTTATAAAATATCTGAACGTAGAAATGTAGATGGTAAGCTTATACAAGAACCTCATTTCCCTGCTTTTCAAGTTACACCTAAGAAATTTGCTTATCCATTTAGCCAATATACTACAGAAAAGTTCAGAAAGAATCCTAATATCTTTAAAGAAGAATTAATGGGGCCAGCTGAAGATCTTATAGAATGGGGTTATGGTGTTGAATCAGGTACCAGTAAAGGTATACCACCTTGGATTTATCATCTTACCAGTAAAATGGGTACCAACCCTGATGGTGGGCAGAAGATATCACCAGCTCTTGTAGCTTACGAGCAGTTAGTTTTAGCTGTTGGAAGAAAAAGAGCAGATGAGTTAATACCAAGAGACTTACTTATATCTGCTGTTCAAGTAGAAAATAAGATAGACCCATCTTGGAGATCTATTATGTGTCTAGGTCCGAATGAAGCTCAGTGTGGTTTATACTGGAGTGAACAGACACAATCTAATACTATTAAACCAAGACCTGTGACGGGCAATGTTAATACATTTAAGTCTGGTTCTATTTATAGAGACGAATCAGGTTTAAGTGACGATGCATTGGAATTTGTTAAATTAAGGAGGTAACTAATGTCCGACTATCAATTAAATGCCGGACAGGATTACAACCCTAACCGTGCACAAGAAGAATTTGAAGCATCAGAGAATGCAAAATATCAATTACAATTAGAAGAGGAAGAAGCTAAAAAAGCTGAAGCCGAAAGGATTCAAAAAGAAGCTGAAGTTAAAGAAGCTACTCCTACTACAACTGACAAAGCTGTTAAAGGTGGTAAAGGTGACTACTCTTGGGGTGGTCATGAAGATCAAAAGAAAGCAGCTGACGCAGATGGTGATGGCATACCTGATGGTAACCAGACAGGTGCTGTTAAAGCTTTAGAAAATATAGTACATACAGGTGCTGCACCAGCTTTAGGTGTGATGGATTTTGCATCTGATGTTGCTGGTCTTGTACCTTGGTTAAAACCTGCTGATGAATGGTGGGATAATAATTCACCAAGATCTGATCATCCTGTACATAAAATAATTAGAGATGCATCTTCAGTTATTATTCCAACTATGTGGGGTGGTGGTGTTATAACAGGTAGTCTTAGAGCTGCTACGGCTGCTAGAAGCATACCTCAAGCCACACGTGTACTAGGTACTATTGCTGCACATGCTGGAGTAGATACTACAGTTACTGCTATTTCTTCTCATTCTAAAAATCAAGATAATATAGCACGTACTCTTAATGATTGGCTAGGTTGGGATATACCATGGGCTACAAGAGATGGTGACAGTCCTGATGTAATGAGAAAGAAAAATATCTATGAATCTGCTGGAATGAGTTTCGGTGTAGATTTAATACAAGCTGCATTTTCATTAGGTAAAGTAGTTAAAGCTATACCTGTAGATGAAGCTGCTGAAAGAAGCTTAGCTAAATATGCATCAGGTTTTGAAGGTCAAGATCCTATATCTGCTAATGTATTAGGTAGAAGATCTAGTAGAACTAATGCTCAAAGAGCTGAAACCTTAGAGCGTTTGATTAAAGATCCTGAAGGTAAGAACTATGATGCCTTTATTAATGAACCTATCCCTGCTCCTAACTGGAGAGCAGTTACAGATTTAGATGTCAATCCAGTTATGGCTAAGATTGATAACTATAGGATTCAAAATAATATTGGTACTACAAACGGTAGATCAAGACCTGTTGTTAATTCAGGGTTTATGAAAAGTGTAGCTAATGCTACTGCTTCTATCCGTGCTGGTAAGTTTAAAGAGTTATTTGATAACGATCTTTCAGCTAATATTGGAGCTAGTATTAAAGGTAAAAAGGTTGCTCCAAAGCAATTAAACCAAGCTATAACCAAGCTATATGATCAAGTATTTGATCCTGATATCAACCTAAGGCAGATGGAAGATATTGTAAATGACATGAAAAATAATGTTTATAGTCAACAAGCGTTCCTCGGTGCAGAAGAATACAAAGTTGTCAATCAAGCATTCCAAGATGCATTTACAGATCTTTATGATCCTAAAGTAATGAGAGCTTCAGCTATGGTAACTAACCAAGCTGCTGGTACTATTGCTGATACATCTGCTGCTATTAACATGATAGGGGATATAGCACATACTGGAAGACAGCATGAAATTATCTTAGATAAACTTAAATTCTTAAGTAATGAAGTTAAGATCAATAAATATATAGCTAACAAAGCTGATGAGTATAAGCGTATTGCTACGCAGAACCCATCAACATTACAGCAATGGGTCTTAAATCAGAAAGGTGAATTCAATAGAGGTGTGTCTAGATCTATATTAGAGAGTAATAGAAGATTCGATATCTTACATGACATAGCTAAAAAAAATCCTAATTATCTAAAACCCCTAGCAGAAGCTATGGAGGCAACAAACGGTGATGTAGATCAAATCTATAAACTTAACCGTTACATGGAGAATAGGATTGGTTTAATTAAAAAAGGATTCTATGATGCAGAACCTGAAATACCTAGTGCAGTTGTACAAGGTTTAAATGGCGTACGCTATAACCATATTCTATCTGGTCTTGCTCCACTACGAGCTATGGCTGGTAACATGACATTAACAGCTCTTAAACCAGCATCCGTATTAGTAGGTGCTAAGTTAACTGGTGATGCAGCTACCTTCCAAAAAGCATTATGGACATATGGTGGTTTCTCTGAAAACATTAAACGTGCTTATAAAGTACTAGGTGATGAATGGAGACTAGCCAAAGCTAAACCTGAGGAAGCTATGATGCGTGGTCGTGCAGACTTGCGTCAGTCTCGGATGGAAGACTTTGATGCCATGGAAGCTATGATAGAAACTTGGAGAAAAGAAGGTGCTAATGGTAAAGTAGCAATGTGGAATATTGCCAAAGGTTTGACATGGTATAACAACAACCCATTTGTAAGATGGGGTACAAATGCTATGTATGCTATTGACGGATTCACTGGTTCTCTTATGGCTAGTGGTAGTGCTAGAGCTAAAGCTTATGCACAGTTAATGGAAGAAACTAATGGAGCCTTTAGTAAATCTGCTTTCAATAAATTACAGCAAAAATTATATGATGAAGCTTGGGATCCTTCAGGTGTATTGAAAGATAAAGCTGCTAAAAATGCTACTCAAGAAATTGCTTTACAAACTGATAGCGAATTAGCTAACAGATTGAATAAATTTATTGAGAAAGTACCAGCTGCTAGACCTTTATTCATGTTTCCTAGAACTGGTCTAAATGCTTTAAATGTTACATGGTCATTTACACCCGGATCTAGCTTATTACCTGTTTACACTAAAGCTCGTAAAGTACTCTCTGCTCAAAGTATCGGAGAGATGACTGAAGCTTTAGCTGAGCATGGTCTTGAATACAGTGATGAAGCATTTGCTACACTTAAATCTGAATACATTGGTCGTCAGATAATGGGTGGTGCAGTGGTAACAGCTGCTGGTTTATGGGCATTGGAAGGTAATTTAGTTGGTAATGGACCTCATAGTGCTGGTGAACGTAAGAGGCTAGTGCAGATGGGTCAGGAATTCAATGTCATTAAGAACCCAATTACAGGTCAATGGCATAGTTTTAAAGGATTTGAACCATTTGATAGTCTATTAAGTACAGTAGGAGATCTAGTTTACTATTCTAATAGGATAGATCAATCTATTACTGAACAAATGTATCAAAAACTAGCGTTCTCTATTAGTATGAACGTAGCTAACAAGACATTCCTTAATGGATTTGAACCTCTTGTGTCTATGTTTTCTGGTGACGAAGGTGCATTTAAACGGTTTATCGTAAATCAAGGTGATGCTATGATCCCCGGTGCTCCATCTGGTATCAGAAGTATACTTAATAATGCTGTAACACCACAGCTAAAAGACGTAGAAAATGATTGGGGTGCTTTAATTAGAAATAAATGGAAGTTCTTAGAACGTAGTGGTACTGAAGAAGATGGTTTACAAGATCAATTAGATATCTATACTGGTAAACCTATAAGATTCCAAGAGCCTATTACAGCTGCAGTTAATGCTTTCATGCCTTTTGGTAAATCAAATGGTAGTATGGCACCTTGGAGGCAGTGGTTAATAGCTACTGGATGGGATAGTCAACCAGCAATGGAAAAGAATCCTATCACTGGTGAAGACTTATCAACTCAAGATAGGTATAAAGTCAGTAACTGGATAGCTAAGAACATGGATCTTAAAGGTCAGATAGAAGATATGATGAATGCTCCTGATGGTTTTTGGACCAAAAAATTAAAGGAGTATAAAAAAGCTAGAGGCTTAAAAAAACAATCTGACTTTGCTTTAAAAGAATTAGTAACACACCAAGAACTCACAAGAATTCATAGGGAAGCTATGAAGTTTGCTTGCTCTTATCTCGAAAGACACCTCGAAGGATACTCCGAAATAGGTAGGCAAAACGAAATGATTAAGAATGCTTTAAGAAGAGGTGATATACCTGCAGCTTTACAAGCAGATAAATATAAACAGGACATTAAAAACATCCTAGATTTCCAATAAGTAATGGCAACAACTGAAAATTTACATAATGGAACGGGTTCACAAGACACGTTTGCATTCACATTTCCATATCTTAAGGACACTGACATTAAAGTTAGTGTCGGAGGTATTTTAAAGACAGTAACCACCCATTACACTTTACATACTCCAACTACAATTAAATTTACTAGCGGGAATATACCTGCTAGTGGTACGAGTAATGTCAGAGTTTATCGAGAAACAGCTGATACTGCATTACAAGCTACGTTTTATCCGGGTTCAGCTATACGTTCAAATGATTTGAATGATAACTTTACTCAAAACCTATATGTTATTCAAGAAAATAACAATAGAGTTGATAGTGCATGGCAAACAGGTGATGAAACAATCATCAGTACTGAAGCATGGCATACAAGTGATGACACTCGAATAGCTTCAACGAAAGCTATTGAAAATCGTATAGCTGCTCAAATAGATACAGCAATAGAAGGTGATGTTTTAGCTGGAACTGATCTAGCTAAAACTCAATCTGGTGGTCAAGTTACTCTTAATCATAGTGTTTCTGGTGCTAATAGTACAGTTAACAATAGTAACGGTACGGTTTTACAAGATATAACTATAACTGCTCAAGGTCACGTAACTTCAATAGGTTCTTATAATTTAGATGGTAGATATTATACTGAAACTGAGTTAGATGCAGGTCAATTAGATAATAGATATTACACTGAAACAGAATTAGATGCTGGTCAATTAGATAACAGATACTTTACAGAAACTGAGTTAACTAACGGTGCTCTAGATGGTAGATATTTCACCGAAACGGAAGCAGATGCTCGTTATTTTAATATAAGTAGTGGAGATACTATTAAAGATGGTGATGCATTTCCAGATAACGACACATCAATAGCTACTACAGCTGCTATTAATGATAGAATTGTTGATTTATTAGATGATGTTGGTGGATTCGTACCTATAGCAAATGAAACATCTTTTCCTAACGCTAACCCTGACGTTAATAACGGGGCTGGAACTCTTGTATCTATTAAAGCTCTCAGCAGCAACCTTACCTCCAATGGATCTGGAGTGGCGACAATTGCTAACGGCACTGTCGGTAACTCAACAGTCACCATTACTGGTTTAGAGAATAGTACCACTTATGGTGCTACATTAGGTATGATTTTAGAGACTACCTCTACACTTAATACTTATGCATTCCATAGGGTTACACCTAAAGCTACAGAGGTTACAACCGTAGCTAGTAATATAAGTAATATTAATGCTGCTGCAAATAACAGTTCTAATATTAATGCTGCTGTAGCTAATGCTAGTAACATCAACGCAGCTGTATCTAATGCTAGTAATATCAACTCAGCTGTGTCTAATGCTAGTAATATTACTACAGTTGCAGGTATTGATGGGAATGTAACTACAGTAGCTGGTATTTCAGCTAATGTAACTACAGTAGCTGGCATCTCTAGTAACGTAACAACAGTTGCTGGTGTATCTGCTAATGTAACAACTGTAGCTGGTATAGCTAGTGATGTAACAGCAGTTGCTAACGATGCAACTGATATAGGTGCCGTTGCAGGTAAAGCTACAGAAATTGGAAGATTAGGAACAGCTGATGCTGTATCAGATTTAAACACTCTTGGTACAACTGCAATTGTTTCTGATTTAGATACATGTGCTACTAATATTACTAATATTAATAATGTTGGTGGATCTATATCTAATGTTAATACAGTAGCTACAAATATAACTAGTGTAAATGATTTTGCAGCTAGATACCGTATTTCAAGTTCTCAACCATCTTCTAGTTTAGATACTGGAGATCTTTATTTTGATACTTCTGCTAATGAATTACGTGTATATAATGGTAGTTCATGGCAAGGTGGTGTAACAGCTACAGGTAACTTAATTTCTAAAGCTGACATTGGTGCATCGTCTGGAGTACCCGGAGCTGGTTCTTCAGGTCAATATCTACAAACAAACGGTTCTGGTACCCTTAGTTGGCAGACAATACAAAACGTTGTAGCTGAAACAGATCGAATAATTGCTAGTAACTATACAATAACTACTGGTAAAAATGCTATGAGCGTTGGTGATGTAACCATTGCAAGTGGCGCAACTCTTACTGTACCTAACAATTCTATTTATAAAGTAATCTAATCATGGCATACGGAAAAATTAAAGCTGACGCAATTATTTATGATAATTCTGGGTCAGATGTCGAAAAAACAATAGCTGTATTAGCTGACCCTACTCCTGAAGGTACAGCTATTAAATCAACAGGTGAAGCAGTTACTACAAAATTCCTAAGAACAGATGGTGATGGATCGTCTTCATGGCAAGTAGTCCCTGTTCCATCGACTATTACAGTTGCAGATGAGTCTTCAGATACAACTTGTTTCCCACTATTCTCAACGGCTGCTACAGGAGATTTACCTCCAAAAACAGGAACAAATTTAACTTTTAATTCTTCATCAGGATTATTAACAGCTACATCGTTTAACGGAGCGTTAACTGGTGATGTTACTGGTAATGCTGATACAGCAACTGTCGCAACAGCAGTTACTGTTACAGATGAATCTACAGATACAAGTTGCTATGTTTTATTTGCTGATGGTGCAACAGGAAACCTTTCTGTTAAATCTGGAACAAATTTAGCTTTTAATTCTAGTACTGGTTTACTTTCACCATCTGCTTTAACTACTACAGGTAATGTTACTGTTGGAGGTGACCTTACTGTAAGCGGTTCAACTACTACAGTTAATACAGCAACACTTGAAGTAGAAGATAAAAACATTGAACTAGGTAAAGTCTCATCTCCTTCAGACACAACTGCTGATGGTGGTGGTATTACACTTAAAGGTGCTACGGATAAAGAAATTAAATGGGTAAATGCTACAGATAATTGGACTTTTAATCAGAATATAGAACTTACTAAGAGTGGTGGAAGTGATGCCGCTAATCTTACTGTTGTTGGTGGTGAAGGAAATGTTGCAGCTCTTTATCTAATTTGTGACGAAGGCGATGATAATGGTGATTACTGGACGATGCAAGCTTCTCCGGGTGATAATAACCTTTATTTTCAAAATAAAACTAGTGGATCATATGTCACTAAAGCACAGATAACAGAAGAAGGTGAAGTACATGATGCAATTGGTGACTTAAGAGCTATACCTCCTAACGCTACTACTTCTGCTTATACATTAGTAGCTTCTGATCGTGGTAAATGCGTAACAAACACAAGCGGAGGAGTCACTATTCCTTATAATGTTTTTGCAGCTGGAGATGCAGTTACAATTATCAACCATAGTGGTTCTGCTATTACTTTAACTCAAGGTAGTAATCTGACTCTTTACCATACACTAAACGGAGCTACGGGGAATCGTACTCTAAAACTGCGTGGTATGGCTACTGTATGGTATCAAGCACAAAATGTTGCATATATTGGTGGAACGGGG
>CEUB01046339.1_pt1 | contig 11400 bp, 9 predicted proteins | sample 356491 | NCBI WGS metagenome assembly CEUB01 (sample SAMEA2623370, study PRJEB7988) | marine metagenome | isolation source: saline water (ENVO:00002010), including | reverse complement strand
ACGATTGGATTAGTTACAGTCAATTTGCTTCAACCTGGAAATAAAGTCCCATATGAAATGCAAGAAAAGTTGCAAAAAACATATGAAACCGATGCTTCATATCGAACAGATAGTGCAAAACAAGTTAAAGAACGAGGGCCTCTACAGTTATTTATAGATATGGTTCCAAGTAATTTTTTTGAGGCTGCATCAAATAATCGAAATATGCTTCAAATCGTCTTTATTTCTATGCTTATTGGAATAGGACTAGTTCAAATCCCAAAAAAGAAATCCAAACCTGTATTAGATTTTTTTGAAGGTTTAAATGATGTAATTATCAAGCTGGTTGATATCATTATGCTAATCGCACCATTAGGGGTTTTCTCTTTAATTGCTCAAACAATTAATAAAGTTGCGGGAGATGACCCGGAGCAAGTAGCTGAACTATTAGGTGCTTTAGGTTTTTACATGCTTGCCGTAATAGTAGGTCTGATTATACATCTGTCAATAACATATACCGCTCTCTTAAAATTTTATGTTAAGATGCCTTTAAAAACGTTCTTTACTGGTATTGGACCTGCACAATTACTGGCTTTTTCAACAAGTTCTAGCGGAGCAACTCTCCCAGTTACAATGGAACGATGTGAAGATGAATTAGGAGTAAGTGAAGAAGTTTCATCCTTTGTTCTTCCTTTAGGGGCAACAATCAATATGGATGGAACAGCTCTTTATCAAGCTGTTGCTGCAGTCTTTATATCGCAAGCAATTGGTCTTGATCTTAGTTTGCTAGATCAACTTACAATTGTTGTAACAACTGTTCTAGCTTCAATAGGAACAGCAGCTGTACCAGGTGCAGGTATAATTATGCTGGTTATTATTCTTGAAGCAATAGGCGTACCAAGTACGGGCATTGCATTAATTTTAGGTGTTGATCGTATTTTAGATATGTTGCGTACAGTTATCAATGTTACTGGTGATGCAACAATAGCTATTACAATTGCATCATCTGAAGGTCAGTTAAATGCACCTAAAAAGGTTGCAGATTAAGAAGCATCCCAAGATACATCCTTTGACCCTCTAAGCCAAAGCTGTTTAGGGTGAAATTCAATTATTGCCGGAGTTTGTAAACATGGTTCTCCATCAACATTTATTGGTAAAGGAGGGCTATGAGCGATATCAACGGGTTCGTTATTTTGATTAACAGATTTTATTTCAAGAGTTTTACAAGCATCCAAAGTTATTCCCCATTTTCCAACATGCTTTCCTTTTCTCAAAGGTCCCATTAATAATAACATTTGTAATCTAGTAAGATTCCACGCTTTACATAAATATGCATGGTCCTTTATTGGTGAAGCTCCTGGAGCAACCCAATATCCCCCTCCAAAGAATTCTGATAAAGTAAAAACAAAAAGTGAAAAATTTATTATAACAGGACTTTCATTATCGATTTTAACCCAAGCATTTCTTTTTTTCCATTTTAGAATTTCGGTGATTCCTAAGTAAGTATATTTCAGATTACCTTTTATCCATTTTCCTCTTTTGAGTTTTGCTCTAGAAACCAAAGAAGTTATTCCTGAATCTGCTTCATGAAAAATCCAACGAACAATTCTATTTTTTACTTTAGCAGTTCCATTCCACTTTGAATCTGCAGAGGGAGAAGGATAACTATCTTCTTTCGGCATTGGTTCTGCTTCTATACGTAAAGCTCCAATATTTCTATCTACCCCATTAATAATTATATTAATTGTGTCATCTAGATCATCTAATAAGTAGCCATGAACTCTAGCAACATCATTACCTGTTCCTGCTGGAATAACTGCTAGAGGTATATTACTTCCTCGTAACCCTGATGATACTTCATGAACTGTACCATCGCCTCCACAAGCAACTATAACTTGAATATCTGCTCGTTCTCTTAATGAATAAGCTATTTCTGAGGCATGTCCAACTTTTTCTGTAATATATAACTCTGTAGATAACCCTTCTTTCTCAAGCTTATTCTTTACTATTTCCCATATTTTTATAGACTGGCCATCCCTAGCAGCAGGGTTTATAATACATGAAATTATTTTTGAATTGTTAAATGATGATTTAATAGGGTTATTATCAGTTTTCATATCAATGAAAACTATTTACTATAAATAAGATATCAAATTTTATTTTAGCGGTATTTTTCAGGTTTATAATAAAATTGTTTTCCTTTTGTACCCGGTTGAAGAATCATTTGTAGATATGGAACTCTTTCTTCATCAAATAATTCAAGCCCTTTCAGAAAAGGATGATTATTTATTATTCCAACCTCACCCTGCTCTTGATGTTCAAAAAGAGCAGCCTGCAAATACAGATCTGCAATATATATATCATCATCTTTAGATACAAAAGCCTGAAAATACCTCTCATGTCCAAGATAATCTCCAATATCATTACAACAATTATTCATTGTTAGAATAGAACCATCACTATCTCCAAATTCCACTTCATTTTTATCACGATTAACTTGGCCATACTCTAATTTATTATAAGAAGGTAGTTTGTAATAATCAGCACTATGGTCTAGATGATCTTGCGATGTGCTACCAAGTGAAAATACATACATTGCAAATTTTGGAACGCCTCTAGATAAATCAGGCGCCACAACAATAGCAGCAATTAATTCCTGAAAATTTGGAAGATGCCCAAGGCCTCCTTCAGGGAAATTGAATGCAGTAATATTTAATAATGAAACCCCAGGAACAATTTCCATTGGGCTTAGTTCCTTGGGTAATAAAGATGATATTTGATCAGTGTCTACTTCATAGAAGGTTGTCATTGCATAATCAAATTCCCAAATAATCAAATTATCGCTTTGAATATGTTTATTCATAGTATTAGTCCTTATATACCAAAATTAAATTCCTTTGAAGCATCAATTAAGGCTTCGGCACACCCTTCTAGTTGTTCTTTTGTATGCTCTGATGTAACAAAAGCACGAATAATTGATTTATTTTTCTTTACCGCAGGAAACATCATAATTGAAAAATCATACCCTCTTTTCATTAAATAATCACCAAGAGGAAGCGATTTCCTCTCATCACCAAAAATAATAGGGATTACCCATGAATGAGAAGTTCCAATATCTACTTTATCTTTTAATAATGATCTTAAATAATCTGCATTTTCAATTATTCTTTTCCGTTTTTCATCTCCATCATTACCTGAAGCTAATTCAAGAGCTTTTATTATACCTCCAGTAACAGCTGGGTCTAAAGCACAAGAGAACATTCTTGATCTAGCATAATAATTCATATAGTTAATTAAATCATTTTTTGCGTAGACACATCCACCTATACCTCCAAATGATTTACTAAATGTTCCAATAAGAAGATCTACATCAGCTAAAACATCAAATTCTTCAACAACACCTTTACCTGTTGCCCCAGCGATTAGTAAAGAATGCGCCTCATCTACAAGTATGGATGCACCATAGTTTTTCGAAACTGTAACAATATCTTTTAGATTTCCATAATCCCCATCAGTGCTATAAACTCCTTCGACACAAACCAACACTCTTCTATTTTCTTTAGAAATCCTTTTTAATATTCTTTCAAGAAATTCTGCATCATTATGTCTAAATAATTTTACTGTACCTTGAGACATAACTGCACCATCTATTAAAGAAGCATGCGATGAGTGGTCTAAAACAACATAATCTCCCTTATGGATATAACTGGATACCACACCTATATTCGCACCATATCCAGAAGAAAATAATGAAACACCATAACCTTGCTGACCAAAAAAGGTGGTGAGAGAATCTTCTAAATGTTTGTGTATATCAAATGTTCCATTTAATAATGGGCTACCCGTAGCACCCAATCCATAAGTATCTAGCGCTTCTTTAGCTGCTTGTATAACCTCAGGATGATTTGCATAACCCAAATAATTGTAACTTGAAAAATTAACTAAGTTATGTTCATCACCATGAATTCTACGCACACTAATTTCTGGGGTTTGAGCAGTTAAATGAGGAGTTTCAAATGTGTATTTGTCTGCTTTAATTATATCATCACGCCACTGATTAAATTGTTTTATTTCTGAATGGTTTTTCCCTGAACTACGGGAAAACATATCCAAGGTGAACTCAGTATAAGATGGCCTAGTTTCTTTTGTTTTTTTATCTGACATAATGATATTCTATAGCAGCGGAAAGATTATGAAATATAAGTTCAAATACCAATTAAATTAATTCATTGAAAAATACTTATATGCTAAATGCTTTTTTATAATACCTTGAAAGAAAAATTACTATTTTTAACATTTCTTTTATTTTTAAAAAATACGAAGGTGATCTTGATATTTCTCTATGTTCAAATAATTCAGATATAAGCAAATTACTATTCTGTAGTTCGTGATGTAACTTGATTGATTCTGTAAATGGTGACAATGAATCGTTTTTTCCATGAATAATAAAAACACTATTAGTAATTTTATTGCACCATGTTCTTGCTGAAAAAAAATCAATTTCAGTTGAGCAATCGTTAATAATTAAATTCATAACCCTTTTTAATTCATCTGAAATATTTAATTCTAAAGCATCATTTATTAAATTTTTCTCAATATTATCTAATTTATTAAATGCTTGATCAAACTTTTTAGTTTTTTCATGTATATAATAAGTTAATGCTTGTTCGATTCTTTTAGTATCATATCCAGTATTAACTTTATTTAAATAATTGTGGAGCATTACAATAATACTCCAGGGGTCAGGATTTATTTTAATAACTTTATCATTATATATTATTTTTCCATTAAACATAAATTCCATCGTAGTTCTTGCATCAAATGATGTTCCAAAAACAAGAACGGATTTTGGTCTATTTTTTATTAAAAATGGATCTAAGCAAGATTTTAATACTATAACGCCTCCAAAACTTACCCCTGCTATATTGATTTGATTATGATTCTCACAGTAATTATTAAATACCCATTTATAAAAATGCACCGTCCAAAGTAAAATATCTTCAGTTAGTTTTAAATCAATTAAAGGTGGGATTCTAGGTAAAAAAACTTTTACACCATTTATTGCAAGAGAACGCGCTAAAGTTACCATTTTAGGATGAGACTCTCCTTTTATGGTTGCCCCAGGATATAAAATTAATAAAGAACCATTTGGGTAATTTGGATGGAATGTTTTTAAAGGAGTTTTTTGATTATCTAATCCTGGATAAAACATATCCTCTACAACAATAGATGAAGAGGATAAATCTTTTTGGTTACTCAATCCATTGATTGTTTTAATAACTGAAAGAATACGATGTAATGTATTCATCAAAATATAATTAGATTTATTCCCCTAGTTCTGCGCGGTTTCTACAAAAGGCAGTAATACCTGAAGCTCTTGCAAACCAATTGCCAAAATTCGGAAATAAGGCATCGATTGCCAATAAAGGCCTTAATGGTCCTGAATTCACAATAACATCAGGCTTATTCTTTTTTATTGCTTTAACTAAAGCCTTAGCCACTTTTTTTGAAGGAATTGTACCTAAAACTAATGGAGCTTTAACCTGACTATCAGAGAACATTCCAACATCACTAACTAATCCAGGAAATAATGCAGAAACACCTATCCCGGTTCCATGTAGCTCTTGTCTTAGGGCATCTGAAAACAAAGCAAGGCCTCCTTTTGTCGCTGAATAGGTAGCATTAAAACTTTCTCCTTTTTTTGCTGCTAATGAACAAATATTTACTATGTGTCCATTATTTCTTTGTAATTCAGGCAAAAACTGTCTTGTAATTTCCATAGGAGCGACTAGGTTAACTGAAGTTATCTTTTGAAAATAATCCAAAGTATAATTAGAAAAATAATTGTACTCTTCTATACCTGCATTATTAATTAGTATATCTATTTCACCTACTAGATTTTCAACTTTAGTCTTTAATTCTGATAAGTTGGACAGATCTGCTATATCAAATGAAATACTATGGAACTTACCTCCATGAGATTCAATATCCATTTTTGTCTTTTGCAATCCTTCTTCAGAACGAGCGATTCCAACAATTTCAACTCCTTCACTTGATAGTGATTTTGCAATTACAGCACCGATTCCTGATGATGCTCCAGTAAGAACTCCAACCTTATTTTCTAATTTCTTCATTAAAACAAATTTAATTTTTAATCGTTAATCTTATAATCTAACCACTTTTTAATTTAAATCCATCTTATTGCCTGTATGATATTAGTTAGATAAATTCCATTAAGTTTTTTGATATACCTGCTTTTGAATGGTTTATTTTAGGATCTACAAATTCAATCCTTGGAGGCTAAGCTCCATTCTTAAAAAACAGGCCTTTTCTTTTTAAAGAATCAAGGAAGTTTGCTATTTATGGGAGGCCACCACCGTTCTATAGAGCGATCCTAAAAAAACATTCACTGCAGGTAGTTTTAATAAGAAGGCCTCATAGAATAAATGAGGCCTTCTTATTAAGATTGATTTAAAATTTTTTGTATCTTCTCTTTTGGCCCTTTTATTTTAAGATTAATTCTATCATCTTGATAAATGCGATCTAATACTTCGACATCTCTTTGTGCCAAAGATATCTGTCTAGCTTCAGTATAAGGAAAGCTAATCTCAATTATCTCATATTCTTCATTCATTATAGTAATTATTCTATTAATTAATTTATTAATACGTAAATGATCTGTTGCAGAAATCATTATGGCATTAGGATAATTTGTCTTTAAAAATTTTATTCTTTTTTTTGTTTTTATTAAATCTATTTTATTCAAAATAATGACAGTTTTAATATCTTCAGATTCTAATTCAGTTAATACATTATTTATTGTATACATATGTTCCTTAATTTGATTTGACGAGGCGTCTAAGACTATTAAAATTAGGTTTGATTCAATTACTTCAAATAATGTACTTTTGAAACTTGCAACTAAATCATGTGGTAATTTTCTTATAAAGCCAACTGTGTCACTTAATAATATAGAATGATTTTTATCTAGGTCCACCCTTCTTATAGTTGTATCTAAGGTTGCAAATAATTGATTCTGTATATAGACATTTTCACCAGATAAACATTTCATTAAGCTTGATTTACCCGCATTTGTATATCCGACTAATGATACTCTATATTTATTATTTCTCATCTTACTCTGAATTTTTCGTTCTTTTTCGATCTGAATAAGCTCTTTCTTTAATTTAGAAATCCGTTGACGTATTAATCTTCTATCTATTTCAATTTGTGATTCCCCCATACCTGCACGAGTTCCAATTCCACCCATCTGCCTTTCTAAATGTGACCATTGTTTAGTTAAGCGGGGTAACATATACTCTAAATGAGCTAATTCAACTTGTGTTTTAGATTCTCTAGTTTTTGCATGTTTGCTAAAAATATCTAATATCAATCCATTACGATCAATTATTTTTATTTCTTTTGCAAGTTTCAAGAAATTTTTAATCTGACTAGGAGTTAGTTCATCATCAAAAATAATTAAATTTACTTTAAGCTCTTTAGCTTGCTCTATGATCTGCAAAGCCTTTCCTCTACCAACAAAATATTGAGAATGAACTTTATTTATTTTTTGATATATTTTCCCAACTACTATAGCGCCTGCAGTTTCAGCTAAAAGCTTTAGTTCATCAAGATGCTCACTTAAAGTTTCAGAATTCTGCTCATTGTTTATAACGCCAATAAGCAGTGCCTTTTCATAATTGATAATATCGTTATTCAATAATTACTCTAAATCAGTTTTTAACCTGTCTCTATTTGGAATCCCAAGTATCGATTCTAATACTAGACAAGCTAAAGCAATAATTAATAAAACCCGCCAAATTGATTTTCCATACCTCATCTCTTTCAAGACGCTACTGAAATTCTTTTCTGAATCAATAATTCTAATATTATCAAGAGATAAATTGCTCAAATTGTATATTATCTCCTTATTTTTGGAAAGCAATTCTTTAGGGGATAATATTGTTGAAAATGATGAAAAGTATTCTCCATTGGTATATATATTATATGATCCTAATTCTTTAGTATATACAATCTGTAATTTTTCATTAGTGTAATCAGGTATTAATTTAATTTCTTTATTACTAGGAGTAGTTACTGTCCAGTCATCATTAATATCTTGCCCTCTTATATCTATGGTTTTTATACCGCCAACTATGATGGACTTTGTATTGAATTCCTTGGTTGCAAGTAATATAAGCATCCGATGTAGAACAGGAACAAGCAACCCTTTAATAGTAAAATCATTCCATCTAAGATCTAATTTTGAAGTAAAAGTAAACCCAGTACTACCAAACGAACTAGATTCAATTAATAATGGATGTCCATTATTTAATTTTATAAGAGGCAAATGATTTGATTGCAAACGCACTTCATTATAAGAAAAGATTTGTGGCAATTCATTTTCTAATTTTAATATATCTAAATCAGCGAATAGGGGGTTCTTCTTTCTTACAATCGTTGATGAAAAGAAAGATTCTCCATCTAAATTTACCTTTTGAAGTAATTCTGGTAGCTTTAGTAAAGAAGGCCATTGCAGAGGTTCCTCTTGCTCTAATTCATCTCCAGCAAACCAGATTATTCCACCTCCCTGAATAAGAAATCTTTGAATATCTTCTATTGCACTAGGAGTTAATTTTGGACAATCATGAATTAATAATATATCAAAATTATTTAAAAACAATCTATCTATATTAGATGTTAATTCTTTATCCACTTGTAGTAATCCCGTATTACCGCTTATCGCATTTAAAGCTAAGTCAAGTAACAATAATTCGCTTTCTGATTTTCCAATAATTTTTATAGCAATTTGATTTGGAATAACTAAATCAAAGTTCCTAGAATTATCTAATGAATAATCATCATCAGGAATAACTATTCTTCCATTTATAATCCCAGTTTTTCCTGGAAAAACTTGAAACATAAAATCTTTGTACTTATTTGGTTCAAACTGACTAACAACTTGTCCAACACGTTCATTATTTAAAAATAATTCAATAGGAATATTTTTTACTTCATTTATTCCATTGTTGCCAAGATTCGTATTTAATTTTATTAGATGATTAGGTAATTTTATTTCGCTTAAAATATTTACGCTTTTTATAGAAATATTATTATTTACATCTGGCTGGTCGATACAGTAAAAATTCCAATTTTCATAATTTAAAAGGGTGTCTATTTTTAATTTAGGAGTAGTTTGAAAATCACTAAAAATATAGCATTCCAGGTTAGACTCAGTAGCTTTAATATCTTTAATTAATGAATCAGAAAATTCCCAAATATTATCTGTTAAATATGTTTGATCTATTTTCTCAACTTTTGATACAACTTGTGATTCATTTAAATACGAACCTTCATATATTCTCAGAGGCGGATTGGTCTGATAAATCTCTAATATAGTCTGACCTTCTAGAACTTTTAGTAATTCTGGTATAGATGATTTTACTCTATCAAGCAAGCTAATATCATTTATTTTAACGGCCATACTTGCTGAATTATCAATCAATATAACTGCTCTAGATTCTATATCACCTATAAAGCTATTAGCAGAATCTCCTTTAATTAATGGCCTTGAAAAAATTAGGATTAAACACAAAATAGCAATAGTACGAAGTAGAACAAGTAACCACTGATTTATTTTCAAATTTCTTATAGTTTTATGCTCTAATAATTTTATAAATCTTAGAGAGCTAAACTCTTCATATTTTGTTTGTCTTAAACTAATCAAATGTATTATTAAAGGAATAGATACAGCAAATAGAGCCCATAAAATAGATGGAGATAAAAATGTCATATTAAACTATACTCATAGCATACATAACTATTCCAGAAAATAGTGGGATTCTGAGATTATCATCAATTGACATTGGTAAAAGCTCTATTATTGTGGCTGATAAGGCACCAATAGTCAATATTGTTTTAGAAAGACTCAAATCAATCATCCATCCTACCATTAAGCAAGCAATAAATCCTGCAAATGCCCCCTCAAGTGTTTTATTATAGATTTTTATATTTCCAAATTTTCTTCCGATTAATCCAGCAGCTGTATCTCCAATTGACATGTAAATCAAACTAATTATGGCAATATCTTTTGGAAAGATACCAATTGATAGTGTTGAAGATATAAATACCCAAGTAGCTCCTGTATATTTTCCGCTTTTCTCATGATTTCGAAGCATTAGAAATAAATATTTATCAAAAAATAATTTTACTAATGTTGAATTTATCCTAAGATACTCTATTAATAATGAAAATAAAGTTATAGGTAATAAAACAATAAGAGCTTCAACTTTAGAATTGAAATAGAATAAATAAGTAAATGGTATAATTAAGTTAGAAAGATGAAGTAATTTTCTAAGTAATTCGCTAATGTGAATCAATTATGGCTCATTGTTCAAATTATTAAAAATATCCTGTATATCAAGTACACTAACAACTAAATTAATTGTTGCTATAGCATCTAGCACTGTTCCATTTTTTATAGATTGATCTAATACAGTATATGGAACTAAATCTTGATCTTGATGATAAGAGATCTTACCTACTTTTAATCTAGATTTAAAGATAAGATCTTTAGCTTGATTAATTGAAAGTCCAATTAAATTTGGTACTTGAAAAAAATTTGGGGGCATACCTTTACTTACAGTAATCTGTATCCCCATTCCCTTCTTCCTTCGATCTCCTGCCTTTGGATACTGCCAAGCTATTGTTCCATTTGGATACTCAGGATTATACTCGGTATAAACTGTATCAATAAGTAGTCCCATTTGATTCAACTCAAGTTCTGCACTTCGTCTTGATTGACCAATAAGATTAGGTATTGCAACAGATTTTTCTGGCTGGGCAATTTTCAATCTCACAGTCCTACCAGATTTTACTCTGGTATTAGGTTTTGGATATTGGTCAACAATTGTTCCTAATTTAAATTTATTTGTATAAAGTGTATCTGATATCTCATATTTATAATTTTCAGATTTTAGAATCTTTATTGCATTATCTAGGTTTCTATTTTTTATATCTATCATGATTCTATTTTGATTTTTCCTAGTGTATGCTGGCATTACTATATATTCAGCAACTAACGAGAAGATAACTATCATTCCAATTATTGATAATATTATTCTGATAACGCTCATTATCCTATATTCCGAAGACGAATAGCAAACATTCCAATTAATTTATCACGAGGAGGAAATATCTCTATAATATTTTGTTTTTTGAACCATAGTTTAGGTAAATAACTTTCTGAATTATCTATTTTAAATTTTTTATTCAATTTAAGGAAAGCATCTATTACATCCCAATTTTCTTCTTTCTCTAATGAACAAGTTGAATAACATATTATCCCTTGAGGTTTAACATATTTAGATATATTAAGTATAATACTTAGTTGTTTTATCTTTAATTGTTTTATCTGATCTA
>CEUB01149014.1_pt1 | contig 11404 bp, 19 predicted proteins | sample 356491 | NCBI WGS metagenome assembly CEUB01 (sample SAMEA2623370, study PRJEB7988) | marine metagenome | isolation source: saline water (ENVO:00002010), including | reverse complement strand
TTACAGATGGGGGTGCAACGACAACACAAACAGTCGCGTTTAATAACACGACCACAGGTTTAACGTCTGCGGGTGATATAGATATCGCCGCTACGAAACAAATCGATTACGCGGGTGATGTTTTAATTAAATCGTCGGCAGGTGCAATAGCATCGTTAAAAGTCGATAACGCTATAAAACTCGACCCAAATCATGCATCGCCTACAAATAACGTTTTATCGTTTAATACGTCCACTGGTGAGATTTACGATTCGGGAGGACAAGGTGGTTCATCATTCACTAATATACGTGAAGAAGGTTCAAATGTATCAATTGGTCCAACTGCGGCATCTGCAAACCTTGAAGTAAATACATACGGATCTAACGTACTCACGGTATCGGGAAATGTGTCAGCTGAAAATATTACTATCGGGGGTTTACATGTCGCTGTATCACCATTTAATTTTGATGATGTTGTAAGTGCATCTACAGGCGCAAACGTAACTTCAAATGTAATTACAGTTGGGGGTCTTGTCACTTCAGGGAATGTCGAGGCTGATAACATTACAGTCACAGGGAACGCAACTTCCCAGAACATTAAATTAACAAATACAGATATATCCGCAGCCATTTCTTCCGGAACAATAACAATAGATGCCAGAGAAAAATCATATGGTACAGCACCTTTAGTCACATCTACAGATGATGTTTCGAATCTTGTATTCTCGAATCTTATATCAGGGTCCCAAATTGTAGTTCCAATTCTCGCGAGTGGTGGTACTATAAAAATTTCAAAAGAATTGACAAATGTAAATTTTTATGCAATGACCACTGATGTTTCTGTCAACCAAGACAAACATGCACTCATGACATTATCAAATGTATCTGGAAATATTTATATGAATGCCTTAGCATTTGCCTAGGTTAAAAAATAAAACCTATGTATAATATAATAAAATATGTCTGGAGGTATTGCCCAACTCGTTGCCGTCGGTGCACAAGATGCCCATCTCGTCGGCCAACCTGAAGTTTCTTTTTTCAGGTCCAACTATAAACGTCACACAAACTTCGCCCAAACTGTTGAGAGACAGGTTATCCAGGGCAACCCAGCCAGAGCTGGTATGTCGACTGTCAGATTCGAACGTAAAGGTGACATGATCGGATACGTATACATTTCCAATAGAGCTGGTGACGCCACCGATTGGTCTCAGCAAGTATCCAAAGTTGAACTCTTGATCGGTGGTCAAGTCATTGATGAACAAGAATATGCATTCTCCACTCTTCTTGCGCCAACCATTTTTAACCAAACGTATTCGAAAACAACTTACGCTGGTGAAACATTCTACCCACTCAGATTTTCGTTTTGCGAAAACGCTCAGTCCGCTATCCCATTGATCGCTCTTCAATACCACGATGTGGAATTGAGAATTACATGGGCCGATGACGCAGCTTTGAAGGGTGACCTTGAAGTGTACGCCCAATTCATCCATCTTGACACGGATGAACGCACGGTCTTATCCAGTCAGCCACAAAACATGCTTGTTACACAAACACAAAAAGCTATTGCATCTGCTTCTAAAATCCAAGAATTGAACTTCAACCACCCAATTAAATGTTTGGTTGCCGAAGAAGGTAGAGATGCGAATACAAAACTCAAACTTCAAATAAATGGTACGGATGTTGGTGATTACAAAACAGTTATCCCACACTTTACATCTGCTCCAATCTATTACCATACATCGGCCGGTAACTGTACTGCCGATAACTTGACATTGATTCCATTCTGTCTCGACACGTCGAAGCTTCAGCCAACCGGTTCGCTCAACTTCAGTAGACTCGATTCTGCAAGAATCGTTTCCGACGGCGCCGCCTTTGCTAAAGACGTCTACGCGGTCAACTACAACATCCTCCGTATTGAAAATGGTATGGGTGGTTTGATGTATTCCAACTAATTTAATTTTAGCCACTTATTATAAATGATTTGGCAATTAATATTTCTCATAGGATTCGTCTTTGTTTTAACGTATGATCCATCATCCGGTGGTTTGGATCACTTAGTCGGTAAAAAACCCGAAAAACCTCTACAAAACGCAGAGTGTAAAGAAGGTCATTACCAAGAAATTCAATTTGCAAAAATGGGGTACCCATGTTCAGAGGAAAAGAAAACACACATGGGTGCGATTATAGGAACTTAAAAAATTGACTCGTATTTTTATATATAAAATGTTTGCATTCGATCGCGATACAGCGACTATAGTTGCCGTGCTCATGTGTATTGTAGCCACAGTGTACATGTACAGAGAACTTAACAAAACTAAAACGGAAATGGATAACGTCAAGGGATTTTATGGAAATCTCATGACTCATTTATCCAGACCACCGCAACCAAAACCGGTATGTGAAATTGAAACCAAAAAGGAGGAGGTTTTAGACACCCAAGTTGAAGAAACCGAAGAAGAATCTTCAGAATAATCATCTTATTCAATTATAACTTGCTTATTAGCAATGATAAAATATAAAGCGATCGCAGTTCCCGTCACTTTTATAGGTGATAAACCACGGTTTCTAACTGTCAGGGATAGAAGATTCAAAGATTGGATTTTCGTTACCGGGGGGTGTAGAAGAAGAGAAATACCAAATCCATTAAGATGTGCATTAAGAGAATTGGAAGAGGAAACAAGGGGGGTTATTTCTTTAAAAAAAGGTGAATATACAACTTACAAATTTACAGTAAAAGAAAGTCCAGGTGTTGATTTAGAATACAATGTTTTTGTATTCTTCGTCGATTACAGTATACAGCAGCAAGCAGATCTTATAAAAAAGTTTAACGATGAAAAACAGAAAATGAATCTTCGTAAGATTCAGAAACAACCAATTAAACGTACACACGACGAGAATGATTTCATGAATTTTGAAACTCTCGCTGAATTTAGTACAAAAAAGCAATGGGACCGTATAGTTAAAAACGTACTCAATAACCCAGAATTTTACGCGTGTGTAACTTCTCTCGATAGAAAAACCTTCTCTATTAAATAATGAAGTCGAAGAACTATATTTTATCTCAAATACGTGAACTTCTCATTGAAAGACACGCATATACTCCAGAACGCGCAGACAGGTACGTAGAATTACATAAAGACGATAAGGTGTATGAACTCCTTGTTTTAAAAAAGAATTTATCAGAAGAAGAAAATTACCCAGAAATTTCATATAGACGTTCTATTTGGCATCATGAATATGAAGATGAATGAATATATATAAAAAAATAAAACTAATATTTGGTAAGTATGTTTAAACGTTGGTGTAAAGACCAGGGTTTTGCAAATAACTCCGATCTATCACATGTGCTCATGGACGGTGGCGTTCTCTCCGTGCCTTTTGATAGATTGAATAATTTTTATGAAAAATGTGTAGAAGCCTATACTTTAGGTGAAAAGATTTTCGTTGTAGAACAGAAAACAGAAAATTATAACTTTTTCATGGATTTAGATTATAAAGATGATGATGAACTATCATTTGAACAGATTAAAAGTATATGTAAGGTCATATGTGATAAAGTCTCTAAATTTGGTGGTAAAGATGCATTAATATCCGTCGCAGAACCTAAACCTATTGATAACCTTATAAAAACAGGTATTCATATTAACTGGTCGGGTTTTGTTGTAAATAGATCATCCGCATTGGCTATTAGAGAACATGTTATAAAAACATTAAATTTGGCGTATGGGTCACGTGATTGGAAAGACATTGTAGATATATCAGTTTATGGAAATTCTTCACGTAACACGAAGGGTAGTGGATTTCGTATGCCATGGTCACATAAAAAAGGAAAACACGAGGCATGCGCCGGTCAGGGGTGTGAGTTATGCAATAACACAGGTAAAGAAACACAAGGTGAATATCTACCAGTATTCATATACAGACATGGCCCTCTTTCTATACTAGAAAAGACAGAGCAGAAACCTTCTATAGATATGTTACATATGGCAACTTTACGTACAGAAAGTACTAATCCAGTTATAATAGAAGGAATTTCTAATACACACGAAGGAAGTAATTTTACAACTATACAAACAAAAAACGAGTTCAAGAATCAGGAAGCTCTTTTACTCGTAGAAGCATTTGTACGTAAACATGTAGAAGGACAGAATTCAGCGTCAATCACTAAAATGTTTAAATATAAAAACCAGTTTCTCGTTTCAACAAACTCCAAATATTGTGAAAATAAAAAATGTAATCATAACTCTAATCACGTTTGGTTTCATATAACAGGAGATACTATATCCCAAAAGTGTTTTTCTACTACTAACATATTAAGACAGTATGGATTTTGTAAGGATTTTTCAGGTAGACGGCATCAGCTTACTAAAAAAATAACAGACATCATTTACGAAGATGGCAAAGTTGAAAAATATGTACCTAAAAAGATTACAACTATAGAACCAGAACAGGATTTACTTGAAAAGTTTATAAAAAAATATATCATCAAAAATGAAACATTCTCAATAGAAACACTCAAACGAAATGGTGTTAAAAAATATACGGTAACGACTAAAGAAGTATGTAGTACGTGTAAAGAAACTATTTACTTCAGCATCTTAAAAAGACAGATACAGCAAGTATGTAATTGCAAATGTCGTGCACATAATCTCACAGATAAAATTGTAAGTACTTTATAAAATGTTAGCTGTAGTCTTAATTATAATAGTTGTCTATCTGACATCTTCTTTAATGAAAAAAGATACAGGAACTAAACATATATCAGAACTTATTCGACAAACATTACCTTACTCGGGTTTAAATAAAATTTTATACAAGGAATTTTTAGCCAATATGAATATGGCTATAGAATACAAGTCTGAGATTGTTATTGCAGAAAAATTATTAAACCGCGCACTTGAAAATTTACGTGAAATTGCATTATACACAGTTTCTACAGATACAAGTGTTATAGAAGAAATAGATGAATTAGCCAATAAGATAGAAGCCGAATTCGGTCTTGTTTTAATAAACGAAACACTTAATGCGAAGTAATGTATTTAAAAGAATAAAGCAAGAAACTTTTATACTATGACAAAAGCAGTTGTTGCAACACGTACACGTTCCGGGAGAATTTCAAAAGTCCCAGACCGTTTAGATCCGTTAGAAGATTTACCCGAAGATGATTATTCAGACAATGATTACGAAACAGAGTCTGATCCAGGTAGTGAAGATGATATAGATTTACTCCAGACAGACGATGAAGACGATTTCGAAGATGATGACGAAGACATGGATGAAAATGGAAATTTAAAAGGGTTTGTTGTTGATGACGAGGACGATGATGAGGAATAATAAGCTTAAAAAAATAGGTTTACATCTTATAAATGGAAGCTGAAGTTGGAACTCCAATTGAATATAATCCAGACGAGTTTGTAAATAAAGAAATGGACGAACAGAAAGAACAAGAACCGGAAAACAACGAACAGTATTATTTTCCACCTCCACAACAATATTATGAACCACCGCCACAATATCAAAAAGATGATATTTTTTCAAATCTCGATAAAACAGCGTATATAATAATTTTTGTATCATTTATTCTAGGGTTTTTCATGGGAAAAACCATGCAGCCAGTCATTCTTAGACCCGGATAGGTTTACCACGTATCCATAAATGTTCCGAGGATGTTTGTTGACCTTTAAAATCGCCTATGGGTCCATATGTGGGTTCTGTAAAATACGCTCGACTCACGATAAGTGGATCTTTTAATATATCTTGTGCTACATCAGAAGCACTAATATTTTCGGTATCCGATTTACTTTTGCGAATATTATACACTCGTAAAAATAAACCAGACATAGCTAAAACAATAAGAATGGTGATTATGTTCAATATAATACTCAACATACTTACATTTATATAACAAAATTAATTTACGCTTCCTTGGATTCTACCTCTTCACCTTCTTCGACTTCACCTTCACCTTTCGTATCCTGAGCTTCTGTAGACTCCTCAGATTTAAAACCTTTTTCAGAATCAAACTTTTGCATGGCTTCAATCGAATTAAATCCTCGTTCTTTCGCTTCCTTTTCAAGAGCAGCATTCGCGTCCTCTTCACGTTTCTTTTGCATTTCCTTGATTTCCTCGGCAACAATAGCATCCGCCTCTTTGACGAGGTCTTCCATCGATGTATCGGGTTTTTCCTTTTGAAGTCGTTCCAAAACTTCCCCGGGGTGACTAATCGGTGGTTCATCTGGTTTCGTATAATACTTTGAGTTTTCATCACCAGGTTTCATCATAGAACCATTTTCAATTAGGTCACGCTTACGTTCCGCAAACATGGCCGCAGCTTGAGCTTGATTTTCTCTGTACCCCGTCATAAGTTCCTCGAGCTTTTCATTCGAATAATGCGCATCTTCAATTTTAGTCGGATCCGGTGGAATCAACAACCATTTATACATATCGACCACGTAAATATCGAAAGTCGCATCTTCTTTTTGAAGACGTTTTGCGTGTGAAGCCGCTTCATCGCGTGAATTAAACGCTCCTCTAATCTTGATACCAAACTTATCATTCTTTTGAGGAGCTTCCGGTCCCACTACAGAGAGACACGCGTAGAGTTGACCTGGTACGGTCGTGTAATCTTGTTCGAGAGTTGACATTTTATATGTAAAATAAGCTTAAAAACTTTAAGCTAGTTGAATATAATAAATGAGTGAATTCTGGTATAAACAACCTGTACCACAAGATAAAGTTATTTTTAAAGAAGACGGTGAAATAGATTCATCGAGAGAACTTAGGTATGAAAAAAACCCTTTATCAGAGGGATACGAATGGAGTTCGTGTACTATCGACGAAATTTGTATTTTTTTAAAAGAAAATTATATTAGAGATGATTCTTTCGAATTTCATTATTCTAAGGAACTCATTGAATGGGCTTTGTATCCACCGGGATATCGCGATGAATGGAATCTTGCTATTCGTGAAAAGGTAAATGGTAAGCTTGTTGCTTTTATATCAGGTGTACCTTTAGACGTCTGTGTTAATAAAAAAATAATTCAAATGTTACAAATAAACTTTTTATGTGTATCCGAAAACCTTAGAGATACAAAATTTACACCCATGCTTATAGGTGAACTTAAAAGACGTATGAATTTACAAAATAGATGGCAGGCTGTATATACAGTAGTAAAAAGGCTACCTACACCCATCTCTAAAGTCAAATATTGGCATAGACTCATAAACGTTAAAAAATTAAATCACGTAGAATTTTCAAATGAAAGGGAACAAGCGCATCGTATTTTAGGTACATCTCATTTTAGGGAAATGACTGAAAAAGACATACCTAGAGTAACGAAAATGTTACAGGAATATTTAAAAGGATTTAAACTTTCATTATATATAAATGAATCCTATGTCAAGTATTGGATTCTTCCCCGTAAAGATACTATATATACCTATTTGAGTGACGAAAAAGATCAATTTACAACATTTTATAGTTTAGATTACGTACATAAAAAAAGTGGTGAAACTGTAAAACAAGCCTATACGTTCTATAATGTAGGAAATTGTCTAAAAGACGCTATAATTATGGCACGCAATAGAGGATTTGACGTCTACAATTGTATTAATACAGGTGTAGACGAAGAGGAACTCCGGAAAAATAAATTTATAGAGGGAACGGGATGTAACCATTATTACCTATGGAATTGGAAAATTAATGAAGAAATTAAACCAAAAGATATTGGATTTGTAATGATATGACGCCCTGTACCGAGAATTATTGATATTAAGTCTCGGTTATAATTTAAGAAAATGTGGTAACATAACTAAACCACCAAGTAATATAATTGCATCTATAAAAAGAACCTTATTTTTGATTTCGGGACACCAATTCTTATATTTGACAATCTGTTCCGATTCTTGAGGTTTTATCCAGTGGTAAAACATGGCAAGATACGTTGGTCCAAGATTTCTTTTACAATCATACCAATGATCGTAATACGCTAAAGCCACGTACGGTAAATATAATAACGATAATAAAACCCATTTGTTTTTATGTGGAAGATACCAATATCCACTGGCTAACGCTAACGTGAACCATATACACTTCCAGTTTGCTACGGGTTGGGTATCATCACACTTCTTATCTTCCATTTTATATATACTGATATTTTTTTCACCTTAGTCGATATGTTACATGTATAAAATTAATAAAATGATCCAAAACGGAAAAGGAGGTGAAAAAACAAATAAATGGGGGAAGGTCTTTGAACGGGAAACGTCTGATTTCGAAGATGGTGAGGTTATTTGCATTCACGGGTACGACTATGTATATGTAGAACAAGATAAATCTATTTCATATCTTGAAGAGTTTAAAGGTGATAAGGAATATGTTAAAAAATTAAAACCAGATGGTTTATTTCGTCGATTATGTGATAATTATATACATATCATTGAAAAAAAGCATCAATTAGGTCCGGGTACAACCGATGAAAAGATTGGTCTAGGTTCTCATAAACTTAAACAATACCTGAAAAGATACCCAAACGCAGATTTTCGTTTTTCATATATGTTAAACGAGTGTTTTTGGAACTCTTTGAAATACGAAGATACGTATGAGATCATGAGTGAAGATGGAATCGGGTTTTTCTTTGTAAGAGGTAAGAACGCATCCATGCGTAAAACAACACTTACAAACAAGAGTAAGAAAAAAGATGTTTATTTTCCCGCTAAATATGAAACTGATTGGGGACCTATATTCGATCATATCCATGCACGAGCACCTCCGTTGTTATAGACGAAGGGTCTTTGCTATTTATCGCACGTCTCGCGGGGACGTCTTCTATTTTATAATCTTCAAAACTATTGGTTACGATATAGACTTTTGCATTTGACATTACAAAATCAATTTTAGAATGTTTTAATAAATTAAATAAATCTTTATGATCATCCATAATAAATCCATCTTTCGTATACCCTACAAAACTCTTAACATTTTCCGGTGCATATGGTGGGTCCGCATATATAAAATCACAGTCGTTTATAGTTTGTGCAAATGCGGCCCTAAAATCACACCATTTAAAAACCACATCTTTTATAAGCTCTTGTATTTTTAATAACTCTTCTAAAGATATTAATACGGGTGTAGTTTTATAATGTCCGTATGGTACATTAAACCCATTCGGACCTTCTCTATACACACCTCTAAAACACGTTTTATTTAGAAAAATTAATGTTGCGGCATGTATAGGTGTGGTTGGAATCAAATTATTATATGTTTTACGTACCCAATAATAATAACTTTCCTTTGATGTAAGACCTTCTTCTTCAGTTTCTGGTTTACGGTTTACTTCCGTACCTGTTTGAGTATCATATGTGGTAAAGAGATTGATTAAATGTTCGTGTATTTCATTTGGATTCGTTTGAATTTGTCTATACATGTTTATTAATTTTTGATTTTTATCGTACGCGTATACTTTACCTTTCACGGTAATATCCTTACTCTCGAGTAACCCAAATAGAACACTCCCACCACCTACGAATAGTTCATGATAATTTTCTATTTCCCGTGGAAAAGTTTTCAAAACCTTATCAAGAATTTGGGTTTTACCACCTACCCATTTAATAATAGGTTTCATTTATATTAATTATAATCTTCTTTTTAACCTTAGTAACTCCATTTAAAAAAGAAAAACGTCTATAAATAAATGGAGGAGATACGAAAGTACCATAACGAGTCTAAGCGTCTCCTCATCCAATCGGCTACCCGCGAAGGCGACAGTATTTTGGATGTAGGATGTGGATTCGGTGGAGATCTCCAAAAGTGGCGACATACCGGAGCGAATATAAGCATGTGCGAACCAAACCTAGACTCACTTAAGGAGGCTAAGTCTCGCGCAAAGAATATGAAAATACGTGTTAATTTTTACGAGGGTGATATATTCGCGTGCCCCCAACGAAAGTACGATGTTATATGTTATAATTTTGCTTTACACTATATATTCGAAACGAACACGTTATTCGAAACGTCTTTATTAGCAATTAAGAATAGAATGAAACCCGGGGGCCAATTTATAGGAATTATACCAAATTCAGATAAGATTATTATGAACACACCTGTAAAAGACGATTTAGGCAACTATTTTCTAATGAAACACACGAGTTCAGGGAATTTCGGTGAAAAGTTATACGTTCATTTAGCTGATACACCGTATTACGCCAGTGGTCCTAAGGTTGAACCCATAGCACACAAGGATATGTTTTTTACGCGAATGGAGGATTTGGGGTTTACTTTAACACTGTGGGAAGATCTTAAAGGGAACCCGGTTTCGGATTTGTATAGTAAATTTAGGTTTGTGTATAAGAAATAATTATTTTTTATTATTCAAGTTTTTTAATTTTTTTAAATTTTCCATTTTCGTTTCATAAAGTAGTCTACCTTCTTCACTTAATTCATCCATTTCCTTTTGTACTGATTGTAATGAATTCATTAAAGTGACCTCTTTAGCACGAAGTTTTTTCATGGTTTTTACCATTACACCCTCCCTGGCTCTAATTTTATTTACTCGGTTTTGTAATACTTTTTTATTTGTTGGCATCGGTATATACATTTACCTGACATTTTTATCACTTGTGTTCATGTTTATCAAACCATTTTTGAGTTCCCATATACGATCCCAAAAATGAAGCTATAGACATTGTAGTTACTTTCAGTAGTAACTCTTTCATTTCTTTAATAAAGATTTTCGTTTTTAACCTAAGTAAAATTTCTAAACTAATAAAATTAATTTAAACAATGAATACATTTGAATATTTAAATAATAAAATCTCAGAATTTTCTAAAAAGAAAAACATTTGGAAAGGTACCAGATTTGAAAGTGTGCGAGATTTAACGTGTGATGAAACGGGTGAAGTGGGAGAAGATATGATACATTCAATATGCAAACAAAGCTCTATTGAATGTATATGGGATAATAAAAAACTTTCAAGTTTAAACGATGACGGGAAGGTATATGACATGCTCATTGGTGGGAAGAAAATCGAAGTGAAGACAGCAAGACTTGGAGAACATGGTTCATTTCAACATGAAAGTCTTAGAAATACAGGTGAAAGTGATTTTTGGTTATTTGTTGATATTGCTCCAAATGATATATACATAACAGTTTTAAAAGATTTTGATCTTTCGTCAAATGATAAACACCCTATTTTAGGGAAAAAACCTCATTTAAGGAAAAAAGCAATCGATCAATATAAACTCGATTTTTCTAAAAAAACGTTAGAAAAATGTATAACAGCTGGTATAACCATTAAAATATCCGAAAACGAAGACAATTCTAAAATTGGTGAGTTTTTATACACTAAAATTATAGCTGAACCAGTTCAATTAGAGATTGATGAATTGACGAAGTCCTTAAATTATAAGCTGAGTTTGTTGACATGA
>CEUB01109759.1_pt1 | contig 11428 bp, 15 predicted proteins | sample 356491 | NCBI WGS metagenome assembly CEUB01 (sample SAMEA2623370, study PRJEB7988) | marine metagenome | isolation source: saline water (ENVO:00002010), including | reverse complement strand
ATCTCTGGTGGTAATACCAATGATGGAAATGGTACTTTAAGAATTAACACTGGTGATATTACCGTTAACGGTAACACCATGTGGCACGCTGGTAACGATGGTAGTTCATCTCAGCTAGATGCTCATTACTTAGATGGATTCACCCAGTCTACTGCTGCTAGTGCTAATACAATTGCACGTAGAGATGCTTCTGGACATCTTACAGTTAACGATTTAGTTGCTGACCAAGGTACGTTTGCAAATACAGGTACTGATATTCTTGATCTTGCAGATGCTAATGGTATCACTATTGGTAAGTCAAGCACTAACGTTCTTGCTATTACAGGTAAGGCAGATACAACTAAAGGTTACATCAACTTTGGTAATGATGCGAATAATTTTGGATACAATGGAACTTACTTATCATATGGTAATGTATTCTGGAAGAGCAGCCGTTTAGGTATTGGAGTTAATGATCCATTAGGAAACTTACACATTGCCGAAGGTGGTAATACAAGTGATGGTGATGGATCAGCTGGTTTAGCAATGACTGGCAATGAATCAATTGTTCTTCAAGTTGATACTGCATTTACTGTAGGACATACTTTAGGTTCTATGGTGTGGAATGTTGGAAGTCGTAGACGTGCAATGATCACTGGTGTTTGTGAGAACACTGATAGTGATTACTTAGGTTTAGCATTCTATACACGAGGCACCGATGGTCCAGGTGACTTCTTTGAATCCATGAGAATTTCACATGCAGGTAATGTTGGAATCGGAACTACTGGGGCAGTGTCTGGTGCAAAACTAGATGTTGCAGGTAATATAAGAAGTGACAATCAACTTGTATCTACAGTTGCAACTGGTACTGCACCTGTTGTAGTAACATCAACAACAGAATGTACTAACTTAAACGCTGGTCAACTTCAAGGTTATACAGCACTAGGTCTTCCATACTTCGGATCATCTAACAACACATGGTTGAATGATGCTGGTGGTCAACCAAGATTCTACTTTACTAATAATGCTGACACATACTTCAGAACAGGTGCTGATTTCTATTATAGAAATGATGCTAACACTGGTATTGGATCTCTTAATGATAATGGTTGTTGGACATTCTACTCAGGTAGTGATCAAGTACAATCAACATATGGTCTAGAAGTTATCCAACTAAATGGTATTAACTTGAATGCATCTGAAGCACTATCAAGTGGTCAGAAGTCTACAGTATTAAGAGCTAGTGGTGACAAACAGTGGATTGATAGTTACGGAGTATTCAAACGTAATCGTCAAACAGTCAGTGAAAGTATAATCGTAACTGGCACAGATAATTGTATGTCAGCTGGTCCTATTACTATAAATAACGGTGTAACAGTTGAGATTCAATCTGGTGGTAATTGGAGTATTGTATAAGTTATGAGTACGTTAAACATTCACGATCTACAAGGTATCTCTGCATACAGTAATGTAATCAGAGTACCCACTGGACATAAGTTAAATACTGTTGGCGACTTCACTGCTGATGGTAGAGTTGAACTCAATGGTTCACTAAAACTACCTGTATGGGTAGATGCAGGTAGACCATCAAGTCCTGTTGCTGGTGACATGGGGTATAACAACTCAGCAGATAAAAATTACACAGAAGTATACAACGGTACTGAATGGGTATCTGTTGGTGCTACTTCTTCTACTGGTGTCTATGCAGATGCAACGATATATGCTCCACTAGAAGATAACAGCATTTATATCAATGGTAGTCTTTCGGGAAGTGCAACAGTTAATACAGTTAACTATGGTTCGTTTGGTACAGACGAAGCTAACTCAACTTTAACAGTATTGAAAAATAATGGAAGTGGATCCCAAACAAAAATAACTGGTCAAGGTAATCCTGGCACTAGTCATACTATCTCTCTATGGTTTAGAAGTGCTAGTAGTGGTGATAGCGGTATGCTTCTGTCAAAAGCAAATGATTCTGGAGACACTCAGTATAACGTAGACATCTGGGATGGTAATGGAAACAATAACATCTATAATAATAATGGTGACGGATATAATAACCCATTTGGAGGAACTAGTGGATATAGATTTAACCACTCTGATTGGAAACATTATTGTTTTGTAAATGATGGAAGTACAGCAAAACTGTATAGGGACGGATCACTAATAGGTAACTCAAGTTTCTATAGAAGTTTTGTAAACCATCAAGGGTCATGGGCACTAGGTTCTTGGAGTGGACAATACTTTGGAAGTTATGCTCTATCTAACGGTAGATTTAGAAAATTTGCAGTCTGGAATAACACTGCCAAGAATGCAGGAGATGTATCCTCAATATATAACGCAGGCATTTAATTATGATTGAAAATTATTTTTCGTTACCTCTATTCATGGAGGTAAACGAGAAGTATGATTTGTTTTATGAAGAGACTGAAAAAGCAATATCATCAGCACGTAAAGATAACCATAAATTTATATCAAGATTACTAGGTGGTATGGAGAGGGAAACTCAACCCCAACCAGCTGGAATAATTGATGGTGGGTTTATGTCACCATACGAGAAACCAAATTTCTTAGAATTCTATGATCTATTTCTCAAAAAATATATTGAACACTGTGTGTCTCGATATGTTTCCGAGACTAGATGGTCTTTTATTAAACCTGATACTGACTATGAATCTGTTATAGATGAATCATGGATTAATATTGATGGGAAAGGTTGTTATCAATCTGCTCATACACACCCTAGATCTATTATTTCTGGTACATATTATCACCAATGTGATGGTGATGAGGGTAATTTAGTTCTTTATAATCCAATCCCATATATACAATATGGACAATTCCCAGAAAATATTTACACTTGTGGAGGAGAACTCCCAGTTCAAATACAAAAGGGAAAACTAGTTCTGTTTCCTTCTTGGTTACAACATCGAACAGATTGTAATAGAACTGATAAGGAAAGAATAAGTATAGCTTTTAATGTATCGGTGAAAGAAAAATGATTAAAGATGATCCAGCTCATTTAGAATATGACTATAAAAAATCTAGACAAGCAGAATATCCATCTCCAGAAGAATGGATTATTGCTCTTGTTCAGAAAGAGATTGATGATGATTCAACAGAATGGGATAGACTTGTTGAAAGGAGAAGTGTGGTAAAAACTAAATACCCACCTGTTGAAACTATATAAATAAAACTGTATCTACCAACATATAAATGAGTAAGCTTAAAGTAGATCAAATAACTTCAGTATCTGAAACTGGATCTCTCCAGTTGACAGGTAATGTGAAACCTGATTTCTCTAGTTCAAATACTGGACTAGTACCTCCCAGTGGCACCACTGACCAGAGGGAAGCTTCTCCTATGATGGGAAGTATTCGGATGAATACTGAAACAAAGATCTTAGAATATTATGATGGAAGTAATTGGTTAGCATTTCAAACTACTATTTCTGCGGAAAGTCAAGTAGTTGCTATGCACTATAAAATATATGGTAGTTCTTTAAACACCAGTAGTAGTGGTAATCAGAACTATGTAAATCATCCTGGTTCAGAGATTGTTTTTAATACAAAGGCAGCAGGTACTTCATTCTTATTATATGCAGATCAAGCTGGGTATCAATCTGGAACTGGTTCTGGTGTTAACATAGCATTTAACTTTAATGGTACAATGTATGCTGGTCAGAACACTAATAATGGAGACACTTGGATGGGTGCTTGTCATAGTGGTATATCTTCAGGATCATTTAACCTAAAGAAGATGTGGTTGGTTCAGCCCAACTTAGCAGCTAATACATCAGTAACTGCTTATATACAATGCGGTCATTGGAGTGGTAGTGGTAACCATTACTTTAACTATGATGGTTACACTCCATCATCCACTTTCGTTATAAAAGAACTAGTGGGGGCAGCATAATGGCAGGTCATGTATTCGCAGCATCTGGAAGATGTCTTCAGGTGGTTGTTAAACAATCAAATCTTTGGCAGTCTCCGACTGGACAATCAGCATATAACTATGTTGAAATTCCTAATACATCTAAAACTTTTACTATTAAAGAAACAGGATCGTTACTTATTGTAGAATTGTATAATCAAGGATGGATGGGTGGTTCTGGTGGTGGAGTAAATAGTTGTATTAAATGGAATGACAATCTATTAGGAAGAGGATCTAGTAGTAATGGTGATGGATGGGGTAGAAATGGCGATGGTGGTGATGCTTACAGAAGTTTTAACACCAAAAGAACCCACAATATAGATCATGGATTGGCTGCTGGTGCGAGTATTACATGTTCATGTTACCTTGGTGCGTGGAGCACCACTGGGGCAACTGTTAATTACTCAACATCATATAGAGCACCAATGATTTGGATAGCTTCAGAATTTAGTAGGAACGGACTCTAATGGCTAGTACAGGAAAATTATTACGAACATACGCAAAGAAGTGGGGTAATTCTGGTAAATCGAATACTGCAGATTCTTATACAAATAGAAGTGGAGATCAACTTTACTTAAGTAGTGGTTCGAGTACGACTTATTACGACTGTCCTGGTAGTGATATTACTTTTACTACATCTGTAAGTGGTGGAGTTTATCTACTATCAGCTGATCCTCAAGTTTACATCACTAATCCTGGTGGAGGTAATGGGGTCAACGCATGTTTTAAATTCAATGGAACTCAATACGGGGGCACAAACGGAGGTAGTGGAGATACTTGGCAACGTGGTGGTCATGGAGATAGTGACCATATTGGTTGTTTTAGTATAGGTAGAATGCATGTTGTATCACCAGGATTAGCAGCTGGCGTTACTGTCACTGCAAATGTTATGATGGGACATTGGGGTATTGAAATGTATCACAACTATCCTAGTTATATGAATGTTAGCGACTTCTATATACAGGAGTTTTCTCCTAGTTAATTAATTTTTGAGGTAATTATGAAATACTTGAAATCTGAAAGGCCACCTTGTCCACCTACTCTTGCGGATGCTATAACTTACTATCGACCTGGTTTAGGTTGGTGGTGTGATATTGATGAAAATGTAGTCTTCATGGATGTTGATGGTAATAAACATCCTGATAATGATTCATTACAAGTAACTGAAGAAGAACTAAAGACCTTTTATGTGGAAGCGGAAAAGGAATGGGTTGTTTTAAAACAACAACAAGAGTTAAGAACTCAATTTGGATCTTCTCAACAGATATGGTATCGTCTTTGGAAAGATATGCATGATGATATTATTCCTGGTAAAGATGGTTCTTTTTACCAACACGTTCATAGTGTCATTGCTAAATACTCAGAGGGCAAGGACTCTACTTTATATCCTTATGATTAACAATGTCAGAACTTAATGTAGGAAAATTAAACGCCACGACAGGAGTACAACTTCCAAGTTTCACTACTGCTAATCTTCCAAGCACAGGAATCAATGCTGGATTCATGGCATTCGATAGTACCGATGGCGTTGTTAAAGTTTATAATGGAGAGAGGTGGCAGAAGCTAACAGATGCTTCTATGTCTGCTACTGGTGGAGATGAGGTATATGATAGTGGTAATTTTAGAGTACATAAATTTTTAAACTCAGGAACCTTCCAAGTAACAGACGCTGATGGTGCTGCAACAATGGATTTCATGATCGTCGGTGGTGGCGGTGGTGGAGGATGCTCTGATGGTAACTGTAGTAATGGTGGAGGTGGAGCAGGTGGTGCTGTATATAAATCAGCAATCACTCCATACAAAGGAACATTCCCAATAGTTATTGGTGCAGGTGGTCAAGGGTATTATAATACAGATACAAAAGGTGATGATGGTGGAGATAGTTCTTTCTTTGGATATATTGGTTTAGGCGGTGGCGGTGGTGCTGCTGGAGGTAACAACGACGGTGGACGTGGAAACAACGGTGGATGTGGAGGAGGTGGATCTCACCCATATTCAGGACCAAGATCAACTGGACTTCAACCATCATCCACTAGTGGTGGATTTGGATTTGGTGGTGGTGCTGCTAACAACTCTTCTCCTGACTGGGGTGGAGGCGGTGGTGGTGGCATCGGTCAACAAGGTATTGATGGTACTGCACCTGTAGGTGGTGATGGTGGTGATGGAAGATTATTTGATATTGACGGAACTCAAAAATGGTATGGTGGCGGTGGTGCTGGTGCTAACTGCGATAACCCTAACGCATCTATTGTACCTGGTGGATTAGGTGGTGGTGGATATGCTGCTGCTAATATCGTAGGTGCAGGTGGTAACGGATATGGTGGAGGAGGTGGCGGTGCTGGCTATCCACAAAGACAAGCTGGTAGAGGTGGTAACGGTGTTGTTATAATTAGATATCCAATTGCCACAGGAGATGCTACTGTTGGACAGTCATCTGGTAATCCCGCACAGAATGCTGCACATGTATTATCTGTTAATAGTGGTGCAAGTGATGGATTGTATTGGATCAAACCTGCAGGATATAGTGGTTCAGCACAACAGGTTTATTGTTGGATGAGTGGTGGTGGATGGATGCTTGTTGCATCTAACGATGCTGGTTCTACTGTTATACCTTCTGGAACAAGTAGAAATAGCTTGTCATATGATTTAAGTAGGAATGGTACTCAAGGTGCTCTAGGAACTCCTAGTCCAGATGAAGATTATATTATGGGTTCAATGATAGATAACCTAAACTTCCAGTCTGTACGATGTGTTGGATATGGACGTGACTCTACTAACAACACTTATAGTTGGTCTAACTGGGGTACATATGTCGATGTTCAATGGTTACTATATACTTCAGGAGTTGCCAGAAGAACTGAGGATGTTTGTCCTAGATCTCAAATCTCAGTTACTGGAGAGTTAAGTTCATCAGCAGGATACTTTGCTCTTGATGGTGTTGCTCACGATAGTGGGTTAAATGCTAACTCAAACCAGACTACAGTTGGTGCTGTTGGAACTAATGGTAATACAGGTGACCCTTCAAGTGGATGTTATCTAGGTCATGGATCTAGTGAAGGTCAATTTGAAGGATGGTATAGTAATAGTGGTAACCACAACTGTCAAGGATATACTACATGGGTTAAGTAAATTATGGATAGGGTGAAAATGAATAGAGAATACGACAACAAAGACTTTAATTATTTTGCATACGTAGAAGATGGTGTAGTTAAGAATGTAATCACTTGTGATTCCAGAGAAAAACTACAGGCAATTTTTGCACAGTCTCCACAAGCAATGGGACGAGGGAGGTGGATACAAGCATCTAAACAAACTAGGATGCCATCTAAGAATCTTTTATATGATGAAGCTGCAAATATATTTTACAAACAAAAACCATGGCCTTCGTGGGAATTAGATAAAGAAAATTGGGAGTGGGTTGCTCCCACACCTATGCCAGAAGGAATGAATTGGCAATGGGATGAAGAGAAGAAAATTTGGAATGAAGTTGATTGTCCTAACTGCGGTTGGGCATCTGAGGATGTATGAATTTTATAGAAGTATACGAGAACGTAATATCACCTGAAACCTGTCAAAATTTAATAACACTCTTTGAAGTCAATAAGGACAAACAAGCTAAGGGTGTTACTAGTGGTGGAGTGAATCCTCAACACAAAGAGGATACGGAGATAACTATTGATTTTTCTTTATTTGGACAGAAAGATTGGGGACCTAACCTACAGGAAGTGATTTATGGGTTGGGGACTTCTTTGTCTAAGTATAAGAATAAGTATTCATCACAACATGATGATTATGAATATGCAGGTATCAATGCTATAGATCCTTGGAGCTTAGAAAAGAAATTTAATTTCCAAAGGTTTTTACCTGGTGAAGGATATAAAGTATGGCACTGTGAATCACCTAGTGCAAAATACTCTCAAAGAGTATTGGTATGGATGTTATATCTAAATGATGTTACTGATAAGGGTGGAACTGAGTTCCTACATCAAGACGTGACACTTCAAGCAAAAGGTGGTACAATAGTAATATGGCCACCATGGTGGACACATTTTCACAAATCACAAGTAAGTCCCACACAAGTAAAATATATTATGACAGGATGGATGGAGTATGACAGTTAAACCGTCTGGTAATAATTTTGTCTGGTTTGAATCTACATTGGCACCTTATGTCATTACAGGTTTAACTGCAGAATTAAAAACCTATGAAGAGAACATGGTAGATTCCCAAGTAACAAATGGGGACATTACTACCAAACTTAGGAATAGTAGAAATATGTGGATACCTCAAAACCATTGGGTAGCAGGTATGTTAAGTCACTATGTTCATGGTGCTAATAAAGAACATTGGCAATATGACCTTTCTTATGGTATAGACAATGGTATGATTCAATATACTTATTATGATAAAGGTATGCATTATAATTGGCATGTTGATTCATTCGTCAATCATAAAGAGACTGACCATGATAAAATGGGGTATAGGAAACTTTCTGTTACAGTACAACTATCTGATCCTGGTGAATACGTTGGTGGTGAATTGGAGTTCATGGATGCAGAACAAAAGAAATGGGTTGCTCCTAAGTTAAAAGGAACTGTTGTAGTATTTGACAGTAGGTTGAGACATAGGGTAACACCTGTTATTAGAGGAACAAGAAGAAGTTTAGTGGGGTGGTTCAATGGTGCTGCTTGGAAGTGATCGTATTCATCCACATGAATCAAATCCAATATACGAAAATTTATTAAGTTCAGATTTTCCTTGGTACTATCAACCAGTTACTGTGTGGAGTGATGCTAAGACAGGTACAAAATTACCTCCTGAGGAAGCTCAGTTTACTCATATGTTTTATACTGACAACCAACCAGTCAGTAAATACTTCCCTTTACTCAAACCCATACTAGAAAAAATAGATGCTAGATCTATTATTAGAATAAAAGCTAATCTAAAACTAGGTTCTAAAATCCCTATGCCATCAGGAATGCATACGGACTTTGATTACACAGACAGTAAGACTGCAGTGTACTATGTGAATACTTGTGATGGATACACTCAAATGGAAGATGGATCTTGTACTAAGAGTGACATGGGAAGAGTTATTTGGTTTCCATCTAATACAAAACATCAAGGATGTACTTGTTCAGATGAGCAGGTCAGAGTTGTGATTAACTTTAACTATTTTTAATTATGCTTCCAAATTTACAATTAATAGAAGACTTCTTTCCTATTGATTCTTTTATCGAAGAACCTCCAGAAGGAACTGGACAGTTCAGATACGATAGATATGGAACTGTGACTGAGGAAGAACCACATATCAAAACTGCATACTCTAGATATAGACATCCAAAATATACTAGGTTATGGTTAGGTGTAAAGAATATGTTGGAAGAAGTTTATGAAGAACGTTTATATCCAACATATAATTTTGATAGATTTTACTATGAGGGGAGTGTGCTACCTAAGCATAGAGATAGACCTGCATGTGAAGTAAGTGTTTCTTTGCATATTGGATCTAGTCTAGAGGAAGAGTGGCCACTCTACTTTGACTATAATGGTAGTGTGGAGAACTTTACTTTAAAGCCTGGCGATGCTGTGCTATATAATGGTGTAGACATGTACCATGGCAGAGACAAAATGCCAGGTGGTAAAGATGACTACTTTCATAATGTGTTTCTGCATTATGTGAGAAAAGACGGAGCGTATCCTGAATTTGCATACGACCGATTTAACGCTCAATTTAAAACAACAGGTACTTAGTATGGACGCTGAAACAATGGTGAAAGATTTCACCGATCAATTGAAAGAACAAAAAGCAACAATTGTTGAACTTGAAAAACAACTTACTACTCGTAAAGATCAGGTTCTAAGATTAGAAGGTGCTATTGAAGCACTCAACATGACACTCAAGAAACCAGAAGAAACAGATGGCACTGAAGAAGTCAAGTCAACTTAGACAACAGGAGCATGTAAGTTCTACACAATTTCATACAGCCTTTGATGGAACTTTGGACACCTGCCCCTATAGGGTGGGTGATCTTTATGATGAACGTCCAATCATTTCTATAGGATTTACCGAAACTGTATATGGAAAATATTACCATATAATAGTAGAGAGAGGTAGAGCACATACTCGAATGAAATTTGAGTTCGATTCAAAACATGATTTGAAATTCAGTAAACCTACCGAAAGGATGGGAACTCAGGCTACTGAAGACATACAAAAATATCTCAAGTTAGCTGATACTAATAAAGTTTAAATCCAAAATCAACTTTTTGATTCCAAATATCCCGAAAAAATTTTTCGGGTATTTTTTTGCGTGTAGGATTTGAGCTAAATAGACTTGAAGGATAATAGTGCCAAGTTAGAATGAAGCGTATAGTCGTAAGAGTAGCTGATCAATATAGTTTAGATTCTGCGACTGCGGGTATCCTAAACATATATGGTTACTTAACATATGTAACATCCTATAGAAGTTTCTCAATCATAACTTTTGATTGTCCAGAGAAGTATGAGACTGGAATGATAGAAAGGTTGAGAGCTCTTTCGGTTGTCAAGAAAGTAACATGGGATGAAGAAAAGTTTTCTCTTGACCCAGTAGATACAGGTGCTTTACAAATTTCTACTAGTGGATCAGCATCTCTAAACACAAGTGGAGAAACGAATGTTCAATCCAATACTAGAAATTTAACAGGTAGTGGAACTGGTACCATATATGTAAAGGTACAGAATATTTCTGGATCTAACTACTACACCTTCTCAGCAAGTGCAGGTGGTACATATAATAGATATAATAATCAAATGGGATTCCTACAAGGATCCACTTATACATTTGATCAGTCCGACCCTTCAAACGCGACTCATCCATTAAGATTTTCAATAACTCCAGACGGAATTCATACCACTGGTGGTGCGATAATGTCTACAGGTGTGACTGCAACTGGTACACCAGGTCAGGCAGGTGCACAAGTAGAAATAGTTATTGGTGCATCCACACCCGCTATCCTCTATTACTATTGTACTGCCCACTCTGGAATGGGACGTTACGGTGCATCCCCAGATAGGTTTGGTACTATCAATGTACATGACTACTGGCACTTAGATAGAATTACAAAACAAGACAGGCAATATTTAAACGGAACATATAGTTACAATCAGTCAGGTGATGGTGTTGACATCTATATTCTTGACACAGGTGTTCGTGGGGCAAGTAGGCCAACTGGTATAAACGCTGGTCTTCACCCCGAACTGTACGACCCAGACTTTATAACTGATCTAAACGGACTGTCAGAACAACAGGCATATAGAGTTTATGAGGTAACTGGTTACACAAGTCCATATAGTACTAATGAAGATGACAATGGACACGGTACATTCTGTGCTCTTATGGCAGCTGGAAGAACGGCTGGTATTGCTAGGCAAGCAAAGATATATGCACTGAAGTGCTTCAACTCATCTTTATCAGGTAGTTACTCTGATATCCTAGGTGCTTATCAGGCAGTTATAGATCATAATGACAGT
>CEUB01161232.1_pt1 | contig 11480 bp, 12 predicted proteins | sample 356491 | NCBI WGS metagenome assembly CEUB01 (sample SAMEA2623370, study PRJEB7988) | marine metagenome | isolation source: saline water (ENVO:00002010), including | reverse complement strand
AACCTCTTCGATATAATATGGGCCTAACTCTTCCCAGCCATTATCAAAATTTGACTTATTTGGAGTTGAATTTTTAGCAAGAAAATCTTTAAATCCATCAGAAACAAAATTTGACTTAACTATATTTCTTTCTCCGCTAGGATAATACTTAGGTTCATTTTCATAGAGCCATCTTTGATAAGCTTTCCATCCAGAGCCTTTTTTTGTTTTATTAATAGTTTCAAAATATGCTTCTGCTTCAGCAACAACATCATAAATATTTATATTAATATCATTAGCCATTTCTTTCCACTGTTGTGAAAATGCAGAATTGGCAAATAGCGCTAAAAAAATTAGTAAGAAAAACCTCATATATTATTTTAATGCAAGATACTAAATTTCGTATCTTGAATTTAAATCAATCCTAAAACTTACTTATGAAAGAAAGTAATGAAAACCCATTAGGCTTAGAAAATAAACTATATACCTCTGAGGAATTTGGTTCTCTTTTAAGGAATAAATTTGGTGCAGATGGTAGTATTTCTAATGTCATTTTAACTGAAATATTTCTTTCTAAATATCCTTCATATTCTTGTAGAATTAAAAAATCTGAAAACCATATCAATCAAAAAAGTTGTGGCTGTTGTTAATTGTGAATTAATTATCTCCCATAAATATTGAAGCGATAAGCATTGATAGAAAGACGACAAATAGGATTACAATAATAATTTTGGTTTTTCTTTTTTCTTTTTTACTTCCCGCATTACTTAGATCAATTTTTCCAGAATTAAAATGTGAATTATCATACATGACTTACAATTTACAATAATTTTAAAATAAGACGATTTAACTATAAAATCAATAACTTTTTTTATATTTAATTGTTAACCAAAAAAAATATAAAATGAAAAAAATTCTCTATTCGATATTATTATGTGTTTTTATTTTTTCATGTGATTCTACAGATGATGCTTCATCTACCAATCAATCTTTTGAAGAAAATTCAAAAACAATGCAAGCATTGCTTGATAGTTATGCAAATGAAAATGTTGATTATTCTCGTTTTGCTGATAATGTTGTATTCAAAGGAACGGTGTTTGGATCTCCAGATTCTTTAAAATTAGATCAAATTAAAGCAATTCATAAAGATTTTTTTGAAAAATACGATGTAAAGCATATGGCTCCATTTAATTTTCTTCAAGGTGTAAATCCTGAAACTGGAGAAGCAGATGGTTCAGTTAGGTTTTATTATGATATGCAAGTAACTAATTCTTCAAATGGAAAATCAGTTGTAGTGCCTATTTATGAATCGTTTGATTTTGACCAGGAAGGTAAAGCAATATATGTTCAATGGTATTGTGATTGGACTGCTTCAATATCTTCTTTAGACTAAAAGCTTATAATAAAAGGGTTTCTAAATAGAAGCCCTTTTATAAAATTCTCAATAAACGACTATAGTTTTATTGCTTTCAATATTATGGATTCCATTACTGCATATCCATCGCTATTTGGATGAACTAAATCTACTGCAGAAGTATATTCAGGTACTTTCAATCCACCCATACCATCTTCCATTTTAGAATAATAATCAACATAAACTATGTTGTTTTTTAAACAATATTCCCTTAACACATTATTAAGTTTAATGACTTTTTTTGCTGGCTCTATGTTTGGTGACCATGGAAAATCTTTTGCAGGAAGCACTGAGCATATATAAACCTGAATTCCATATTCCTTAGCAATCTCAGCCATTGAAAAAATATTCTCTGCAATATTTGAAATTTCCATGGGGCCAGTATTCCCAGCTATATCATTGATGCCTGCTAAAATTACAACAGACTGTGGGTTTAGATTAACAACATCAGGCTTAAACCTAATTAACATTTGTGGAGTTGTTTGACCGCCAATGCCTCTATTTAAAAATGGATTGTTTTTAAAAAAATCTGGGCTATGTAAAGACCAATTCTCCGTAATTGAGTTACCCATAAAAACAACAAGATTATCTGTGGGTTTTTGGAGGATTTCTAAATTATCCGATTTATATTTAGATAAATTAGCCCAATCATCAAGAGTACCACCTCCCTGAATAAAATCAACCTGAGAATTCATGTTAATAAAAATTAAACTAAATAATATTGTAATAAATCCTTTCATTGGATTAACCTCCTCTTCCTACTTTTCTGACACCTCCAGACTTTGCTTTATTATTTTGATTACTAGCTTTATTTTTAGAAGATTTTTGGTTTGAGTTTTTGGATTTATTATTTGATTGTTTATCAAATCTATTTCCGAAAAATTTACTTGGCATGGCTTTCTTTTTATTATAAATTTTAAGTTATTAAATTTTTGATTAAATTCAGACAATAACCAAAGTTAAATGGCAAATAGCTTAAAATTTTTAATAATATTTTCTTTACTATTAACTGGTTGTAAGGATATAAATAAAATGCAAGACGTATCCTTAGATGCGCCAGAAGGTATGATTTGGGTTGAAAGCAAATCATATACAAAAGGAGCAAAAAATCAGGATGGATATGCAATGATGAGAGAAAAACCATCTCACGATGTATATATCGATGGGTTTTTTATTGATGCTACTGAAGTTACTAATAATCAGTTTCAAAAATTTGTTAATGAAACCGGATATATAACAATAGCTGAAAGAAAAATTGAATGGGATGAAATTAAAAAAAGTCTACCTGCCGGTACTCCAAAACCACATGATTCACTACTTCAGCCTGGAAGTTTAATTTTTAATAAAGAAATTAAAGAAATAGTTAATATGACTAACTATTTTCAATGGTGGAAATGGCAACCTGGAGCAAATTGGAAATCTCCAGAAGGACCTGGATCCAATATAAATGGTAAAGGTAATTTTCCCGTTGTTCATGTTGCTCTTGAAGATGCTTTAGCTTATTGTGATTGGTCTAATAGAAAACTTCCAAGCGAAGCAGAATGGGAGTCGGCAGCACAAGGAAATTATAATCAGGCTATTTATACTTGGGGTAATGAAGTCGATTTATTAAATTCTAATGCTAATACATGGCAAGGTAATTTTCCTGTGAACAATGAATCTATCGATGGATTTGAAATGATTGCACCCGTGAAATCTTTTCCTCCAAACACTATTGGGATATATGATATGATTGGAAATGTTTGGGAAATCACTAATGATCTTTTCAATGTCAATTATTATTCTGAATTAAGTTTAAATTCAGACTTAAAAAACTTAAAAGGTGCTAGTAGTTGTTACAATCCCAGTAACCCTTATGAAATTCAGCATGTAATGAAGGGAGGGTCTTTTTTATGTCATGATTCATATTGTGCTAGTTATAGAATTTCTGCAAGAATGGGAGTAAGTATTGATTCGGGTTCTGACCACACTGGATTTAGAACCATTGTTACACCAGAAATGCTGCTAAATAAATAAGTGTTTTGTTAAGCTTTAATTCGCTATTTTTTTATATTTAATAAAATTAAATTAAACAAACTCAATCCAAATGTATTACCTAGGCTTAGATGTTGGTAGTTCTTCAGTAAAAGCTGCTATAGTAGATGCAAAATCTGGCAAAAGTGTATTAAGTGTTCATGAGCCTAAAAATGAGATGAGTATCAATTCAATAAAAAATGACTGGGCTGAGCAAGATCCTAATATGTGGTGGAACTATGCATGTGATGCTATAAAGAGAGTTTGTAAAGAATCTAATATTGATTCAAAAAAAATTATTTCTATCGGTATTTCATATCAAATGCATGGGTTAGTTGTGATTGACAAAAACGGTAATCCACTTAGAGATTCTATTATTTGGTGTGATAGTCGAGCCGTTAAAATTGGTAATGATGCATTTGAAAATTTGGGTCAAGATAAATGCATGAAAAATCTTTTAAATTCCCCTGGCAATTTTACTGCTTCAAAATTAAAATGGGTTAAGGATAATGAACCTGATATTTACAATAAAATTCATAAGTATATGTTGCCTGGCGATTTTATTGCATACAAATTAACTGGTGAAATTAATACAACAAGAAACGGATTGTCTGAGGGCATGATTTGGGATTATAAAAATAATTCAACTGCCGATTGGCTTCTTGATTATTATGGAATCGATACAAATTTAACACCTGATGTAGTAGATAATTTTAGCAATCAAGGTGTGATAAATTTAAGGTCATCGGAGGAAACAGGATTAAGTGTTGGTGTGCCAATTACATATAGAGCTGGAGATCAGCCAAATAATGCTTTGTCTTTAAACGTTTTTGATAATGGTGAGGTAGCTGCATCGGGTGGTACTTCTGGGGTTATCTATTCTATTACCAATAATCTTAATTCTAGTGAACCTTCAAGAATAAATCATTTTGCTCACGTAAATTATAATGACAATAATAAATCAATCGGAAAATTACTTTGCATAAATGGAGCTGGAATTCAATACAGATGGCTTAGAAATCATAGCGTTGAAGATTCCTATGAAAGGATGAATGAAGTCGCTGATAAAATACCTATAGGTTCAGATGGAATTTCCGTAATTCCTTTTGGAAATGGTGCTGAAAGAATGCTAAACAACAAAAATATCGGTACACATATATGTAATATAAATTTAAACAAGCACAGTCATGGGCACCTTTACAGGTCATCATTAGAAGGCATTGCATTTTCTTTTGTATATGGTATGGAAATTTTAAAAAATGATAATGCTTCAATAAATGTAATAAGAGCAGGTAATGATAATCTGTTTAGATCTAAAATATTTGCAAATACTGTTGCAACATTAATCGGTCATGAAATAGAAATATACAATACAACAGGTGCATATGGTGCGGCAAGAGCTTCAGGAATTGTAAATAATGATTTAAGTTCATTCAGAGAAAAAATTACAAAGAATGATCACGTAATGACATTCTTACCACTTAAAAATAGATCAGAATATGAGGATGCATATTTAAGATGGAAAAAAGATTTACAAGGAATTTTAAAAAATAAATAATTTAATTATGAGCAAAGAATATTATAGAGGTATAGATAAAATTCAATACGAAGGGCCAGAATCGGATAACCCTTTAGCATTTAAATATTATGATCCAAACAGAGTAGTAGCAGGCAAAAAAATGAAAGATCATTTCAAATTTGCTATTGCTTATTGGCACTCGTTCTGTGGGGTTGGTTCAGATCCTTTTGGACCTGGAACATTGAATTTTGAATGGGATAAAAATCCTGACCCGATTCAAGCAGCAAAAGACAAAGCAGATGCGGCATTTGAATTTATTCAAAAAATGGGGTTTGATTATTTCTGTTTCCATGATTTTGACTTGGTAAGAGAGGCTTCAACATTTTCTGAATCAGAAAAAAGACTTGATACTATAGTAAATTATATAAAGGATAAAAAAAGTGAATCTGGAATTAAGCTTTTATGGGGAACGGCAAACTGTTTTTCAAATCCAAGATATATGAATGGGGCTGCAACAAATCCGAATTTTAATGTAGTAGCAAGAGCTGGTGCTCAGGTAAAACTTGCTTTGGATGCAACTATCGCACTTGGTGGTGAGAATTATGTTTTTTGGGGAGGAAGAGAAGGATACATGTCATTGTTAAATACCGATATGGGTAGAGAGCTTGACCACATGGCTCGTTTTTTAACAATGGCTAAAGATTATGCTAGATCACAAGGATTTAAAGGAACTTTTTTCATAGAGCCAAAACCAATGGAGCCTATGAAACATCAATATGATTTTGATTCTGCTACAGCAATTGGATTTTTAAAAGAGTATGGATTAGATAAAGACTTTAAACTAAATATTGAAGTGAATCATGCTACTCTTGCCCAACATACAATGCAGCACGAACTTGCTGTTGCTGCTAAAGCAGGAATGTTAGGTAGTATTGATGCCAATAGAGGTGATTATCAAAATGGTTGGGACACTGATCAATTTCCGAACAATATTTTAGAAACCACGGAAGCTATGTTGGTTTTCCTTCAAGCTGGTGGTCTTCAAGGAGGTGGAATAAACTTTGATGCTAAAATTAGAAGAAATTCAACTGACATGGAAGATATATTTTATGCTCATATTGGAGGAGCTGATACTTTTGCAAGAGCACTAATTACAGCAGACAATATTATTAATTCATCATCTTACACGGACCTTAGAGAAAAGAGATATCAAACGTTTGATAGTGGTCAGGGAAAAGATTTTGAAAATGGGAAATTAGAATTAAATGACTTATATGATATTGCAAAAGAAGCTAGTGAAATAAATCCTGAAAGTGGAAAACAAGAGTTGTTTGAAAATATTTTAAACCAGTATATTTAAATCATTTTGAATACAGTTTTAGAGGGTTTAGATTGGGTTGTATTAGGAGTTTATTTTCTTGCATTAATAGTTGTTGCGGTTTGGGTTGCACTACAAAAACACAACAATACTGAAGATTACTTTTTAGCTGGAAGAAATGTTGGGTGGTTTGTAATTGGTGCATCAATTTTTGCTTCTAATATTGGTTCAGAACACGTCGTTGGGTTAGCCGGAACCGGATTTGAATCTGGAACACCAATGGCTCATTATGAGCTTCATGCCTGGATAGTATTATTGCTTGGGTGGCTTTTCCTTCCATTTTATATAAGAAGTGGTGCATTTACAATGCCTGAGTTTTTAGAAAAAAGATTTGATTCAAGATCGAGATGGTTCTTATCTCTATTTTCTCTAATTGCGTATGTTTTAACAAAGGTTTCGGTGACTATATATGCTGGTGGTATTGTAGTTTCTGAACTACTTGGAATTCCTTTTTGGTATGGTGCAATTGGTGTTGTGTTGTTCACAGGAATATATACAGTGATTGGGGGTATGAAGGCAGTAATATACACTGAAACACTACAAGCGGTAATACTAATATTAGGTTCTATAATAATTACTTATTTAGGTTTACAAGAAGTTGGAGGATGGAATGAATTAAGAAGTATTGTTATTGCAGAAAGTCCTGAACATTTTAATATGTGGAGACCTATGAATGACCCTGATTTTCCTTGGACTGGATTATTATTTGGGGGTACAATTGTAGGTATTTGGTATTGGTGTACCGACCAATATATTGTTCAAAGAACACTTGCTGCTAATAATATTAAAATTGGTAGACGTGGTGCAATTTTTGGGGCTTACTTAAAACTTTTACCCATATTTATTTTCTTAATTCCAGGTATTATAGCATTTGCATTATCTGTTCAAAATCCAGAAGTATTTTCCATTGAAAAAGCAGATAGAGCATTTCCTATGTTAGTAAAAACATTATTGCCTGTTGGGCTGAAAGGTTTGGTGGCAGGTGGACTTATGGCTGCCCTGATGAGTTCTCTTGCTTCAGTATTTAATTCATGTTCAACCATATTTACTATTGATATTTACAAAAAACTTCGGCCAAATGAATCTGAAAATAAATTATTAAATATTGGTAAAATTGCGACAGCAGTCATTGTAATTCTTGGAATAATTTGGATTCCTATAATGGAAAAAATTGGAGGTGGAGTTATGTATCAATATCTTCAAAATGTTCAATCATATATTGCCCCACCAGTAGCTGCCGTCTTTTTGCTGGGAATTCTATGGAAAAGGGTTAACTCAAAAGCTGCAATTACAACTCTTATGGCAGGACTTATACTACTGATTTTAAGACTTGGTTCAGAAATTTATTTTCAGCCTGAAATATCTTCAAATCAAATAGTTGACGGGTTCATGTTTGTGTTTGCAACTATCAATTTTTCTCATATGGCGATACTAATGTTTGTATTTTCAATCTTATTATGTATTGGTGTTACGCTTTCAACATCAGAGCCAAATTATAATGATATAATAGGGCTTTCATTTGGAACATTAACAGAAGAACAAAAACATGAAAATAGAAATAGTTATGAGTTTTCTGATGTATTATTATCAGTAATTCTTGTAATACTAATTATTGGAGTGCTCAGTTATTTTACTGGCTAAGACCTAGATTCTAATATTGTTGCTTAATTGTTGGTGTACCTTCTAAATACCAATTTGATTTTAAAAAAATATCTGATTTTAACACAGTATCTATAAAGTCTTCCCCTTTGTTAAAAAATGCATGTTCTGCGCCCTCATACAAAATAACATCACATCTACTACCAACTGATTCCATTGTTTTTTTGTAATTCATTATGGTTTCCACTGGAACAATTTTGTCCTTAGTGCCTGTTAAAATAATAGTAGGCGGAGAGCCATTTGAAATATTATGAACTGGTGAAGCGTCTAAAGGATTGTCAATCCACAACCACTTCCTTGAACCTAAATCGATAACTGGATTATATAAAACTAAAAGATTTGGTTTAGAACTTATACCTAAGTCCTCATTCACATTATCGAATAAATCAATGTTAGCCGTAACTGCAGCTAAATGACCTCCAGCAGAGCCGCCTGCTGCTGCAATTCTATTGGGATTAATAAAAAATGATTTTGCATTTAACCTTAAAAATCTTATTGCTGACTTAGCATCTTCCATTGCTTGAATTGGAGTTGTTCCATGTTTATTCTTAATTCTATATTCAGCTGAGATTGCTATCATACCTCTTGAAGCAAAATACATTGACTGTCTTTCGAATTGTTTATAGTCTCCCGAATTCCAACCTCCTCCATGAAAAAAAATTATACAATTATATGTCTTAGATTTATCAAAATCTAGTGGTCTATAAAAGTATAGATTAAGATCTCCTTGTTTAGTAGATTTATATAGTACTTTTTCATGTTTTATAAAAACTTTATCATTTTGAGAGAATGATATGTAGCTTAAAAGAAGAAAAAGTAAGACGAAAAAGAATCTAAATTTGTACATTTTTTAAAAGCTTAGTTTCTTATTTGATTCATTTTTTGTCTTTCTAATTCGGTTATTCTTTCAAATTGTTTTTTGGTGAATTTGCTCATTAATTCTTGCGAAGCAATAGAAAAATTTTCTTTATAAATAGATTCAATTTTTTCCTTTGATAATTTTTTACCGACCGTCAATTCATTATTTCTAGCATATTTATCATAAAGTACCTGTTGAAGAAATTTTGTTTGATTTTTATTCATAAGCATTTCCGTCGAAATATATTGACTTATAGCTCTTGATCTTTGATTAGCCCATTTATTATTCGGTGCAGGCTTTGCTACTTCATACTTTATTTCTTCAATTACTGGCTCCGGATCATTGACAATTTGAGAATTAAAAAATCTAGCAGCTAATGTTTGAAATGTTGTCTTAACTCTCTGTTGATCTGGATGATTAATAATATTTTCTGTTTCTAAAGGGTCATTATTATAGTCATATAATTCCTCTGCATATATATCCTCGATATAAATTGGTTCAGAACTCTTTTTATTATTTACCCAAACTGTATACCTGTGCCTTTTGGTTCTAAAACTATACCCCATAATGTTTCCACGTCTTGGATATTGACTTACTGCAAATATTTTTGAAGTTGTTTGTTCGCCCATTAACTGAGGTTTTAAACTTATCCCGTCAAGAACCTCAGGAGTTTCTATTTCTGCTAATTCACATAAGGTTGGGAAAACGTCAATAAACTCTGTAGGTGTGTTAACCTTTACTGTTTTATTAACTCTTGGGTCTTTGATTAATAATGGGGAACGAGTTGATTGTTCAAAGTTTGTGTGTTTTGTCCATTGACTGTGGTCTCCTAAATGAAAACCATGATCACCCCATAAGACAATTACGGTATTTTTATCAAATCCTTTTTCTTTAAGTTTTTCAAGAACTATTCCTATTTGAGCATCAATATAGCTAGTTGCAGCATAGTATCCATGAATTAATTTTCTTTGAATATCATCGGGTAGAATTAAAAGCCCCTCATCATTTTCAATATATTCAATACCAGGCGCCTTATATGTATTAATTTCCCACCCACCCTTATAAGCTATGTCAACGGGATTTTTACTTTTTGTCCTAAACGAAGCGAGCTGAATTTTATCTTCGTTATACATGTCCCAATATTTTGTAGGTGCATTAAAAGGCAGGTGAGGTCTTAAAAAACCAACTGCCAAAAAGAATGGTTTTGAAGTATCCATTCCATCGATTAATTCAACTGCTCTATTAGCAATTGCACCATCCATGTAAGCACCATCAGGAACATCAGCTTTTTCATAAGGAGGCTTATACCTGTCAGACTCATATTTATTTAAATTGCTAACCCCTTTTGCTATTGCTTCTTCTCTAAGTTTAGACCTTATTTCTCTATTCTCTTTACCTTGGTAAAAACCTCCTGATGGAAAGCTATAACCATCAGAAAAAGTTAATTGATTCTGAGTAATAAAAGGAACTGACCATGAGCGTCTATCCCTTCCGCTATCTACAGCTCTAGGGTCATAAATTTTACCGACGCCAATTGTTTGATAGCCGTTATTTTTAAAATGTTCTGGTAAGGTTAAAACTTCAGGATTAACATCTCTCATTTTAGTTTTTAAATCCCAAACTTTAGTTTTATCAGGTCTTAATCCAGTTAAAAAACTAACTCTTGATGCAGCGCAAATAGCAAGTTGCGTATGGTTATTTAAAAAAACTGTTGAGGTTTCAGAAAGCTTATCAATATTTGGAGTCACAGCAAATTCATCGCCAAAACTACCAATGGTTGGCTTCAAATCATCAATAGAGATAAACAAAACATTTGGTTTATCATTTTCTTGAGAATAAGAAGTTGTTAAAGTTATGACGAGAAAGTAAAACAATAATGATTTTGATAAATTCATAGTAGTCATTTTATTTTTGAATTATTCTAAGTATTAAAATCGCCAGTTTAGAAACAGAAAAGGTAAAAAGTCCAAATAAAGGAGATAATAAAGCTACTTTTAAACCTCCTGCAATTATTGCTGGTTCAGCTGCTCCACTTGCTTCAAGCACATCAAAAGCAGTTATTAATCCTAAAAATGCGCTCATTACGCCAAGAGCTAAACCTAAAGTGCCGCTATCACTTATATGTTTAAGCATTTTTGTTGAAACTTCATTGTTTGTTTTGAGATTTAAAATAGATTTCACTGTAAAGAATATTGATACTAACAGGCAGATAAGAATAAGAGACATAAATAACGCTCCTCCTTCCAAAAACCTATTAAATAATGTTGCTACTAAAATTGTCATAATTTGTTATTTGTTATTTGCTAAATATCAATAAAAATTAATAATTATCATAACTTTAGCACAGGTTAAATAACAAATATGAAAAGATTAATTATTCAGTATTCAATAATCATATTATTAGTGACAAGTAAAATGTTTGCTCAAGACTACAATAAGGATGCTTTTCTAAAAGACTATTCTGGTGAGATGATAATTACTACTCAAGTTAGGGGTGAAAGAAATAAGGCAATTTTACGTGGAACAGAGGCAGATAAAAATAGAGAATTTGTGTTAAGAAATTATACCGGCATCCAACCATCTATATACCCGGCGTGGGATGGAGGATTTTGGCCTAAGAAAAAACCTAGTTCATTGGAAAATTTTAAAGTTGAAACGG
>CEUB01026810.1_pt1 | contig 11571 bp, 7 predicted proteins | sample 356491 | NCBI WGS metagenome assembly CEUB01 (sample SAMEA2623370, study PRJEB7988) | marine metagenome | isolation source: saline water (ENVO:00002010), including | reverse complement strand
AGGGCAAGAATTATTGTTAATGGTAGTAATGTAGAACATTGGTTAGATAATATAAAAATGTTAGAATTTAATAGACATTCACAAGTTTTTAAATCTTTAGTAAATTATAGCAAATATCAAAGGTGGCCGGAGTTTGGGCAAGCTGAAAGTGGGCATATCCTTTTACAAGACCATGGGGATGAGGTTTCTTTTAAAAATATTAAAATCAGAGAGTATTGATAATTGTATAAATAATAAATCATGAGAAAAAATAGAAGAAAATTTTTAAAAGATCTAGGTTTAGCATCAACTGGTTTAGCAACTACATTTGGAAGTTTATATGGATCTCCAAATAAGCTTTCTGCAAAAAGTTATTCCAGGGTTATTGGGGCTAACCAAAGAATTGGTTTTGCCTTTCAAGGATTAGGCAGAAGATTACCAGGTTTATTAAGATCAACATTAAAATTAAAGAATGTTGATATATTATATTTCTGTGATGTTATGGAAAAGCAAATATTAAATGCTAATAAACAACTAAATAACTTAGCTGGGTTTTCAACAAAGTCAGAATTTGATATTCATAATATTTTTGATGATAAGAATGTAGATGCTGTTATTATGGCAACTCCTGACCATTGGCATGCATATGGAGCATGTAAGGCTATGGAAGCTGGGAAGCATGTTTATTTAGAAAAACCATGTAGCCATAACATGATGGAGAGTGAGGTTATTGTTAACCATCAAAAATATTTTAAAAAGGTTGTTCAGATGGGTAATCAACAAAGGTCATCTAAGCATACAAATTCTATTATAAAAAAAATTCATGACGGGATAATTGGAAATGCATATAATGCTGTTGCATTTTATAATAATGATAGGGGAAGGGTTCCTAACCAAGTAATTATGAATCCGCCTGAGGGATTAAATTGGGAATTATTTCAAGGACCTGCACCTAGAAGAAAATATACTCATGATACTTGGAATTATAATTGGAGATGGTATGGATGGGATTATGGAACAGGAGAAGCAGGGAATAATGCAACACATGAATTAGATATTGCTCGATGGGCATTAGAAGTTAATTATCCAATTGAAGTAAATGTTTTTGCTCAAAAAAATCATTTTATAGATGATGGATGGACGATGTATGATAATATGGAAGCTAAGTTTAAGTTTTCAAAAAATAAAACAATTAATTGGAATGGAAGAAGTAGAAATGCTTTTGGAAGGAAAAGAGATGGTGGAAGAGGAACTGTTATTTATGGAACAGATGGATCAGTTTTTCTTAATCGTAAAGAATATATACTATATAATATAAAAGGAGATGTAATTGAGAATGTTAAATCAAATGATAATGAATCAGGTGTTTCTCTAGGAGGAGGTGATATGACAACAATACATATGCAAAATTTTGTAGATTCCATTAGAAATGGCACTACCCTTAACTCTCCTATTGATGATGCAGTAATAAGTCAAAGTTTAGTTCATTATGCAAATATCGCATACAGGAGCAATAAATCTTTTGTAGTTGATGATAATACAGGTAAAATAAAAAATAAAAAAGCAAATAAGTATTGGTATAGAGATTATGAGCCTGGTTGGAAAATTGAAAAAAAATAACTCATTAATTTATAAAATTAAAAATATGAAAGAATTGTTTTGTTTTCTTAGTTTATTTATTGGTATAAGTGCATTTTCTCAGAAAAAAGTTTTAGATCATTCAGACTTTGATATTTGGAATAAAATCCAAAGACCGTCCCTTAGTGCGAAAGGTGATTTCGTGATGTATTCTATAGAAGAAGGTGAAAAAGATAGTCATTTAATAATTAAAGATAATAAGGGGAATTTGATATTTAATCATGAACGCTCCGAGAATGGTCAATTTACATATGATGGGAAATTTGCTGTTTTTATGATAAAAGCTTGGAAGGATAGTATTGTTGAAATGAAAAGGAGGAAAGTGAAAAAAGATAAAATGCCAAAGGATACAATAGGTATTTACAATTTACAAAATCAGTTTCTCGAAAAAATTGCCAATGTGAAATCATATAAATTTCCTGAAAAATGGTCAGGCTATATTGCTTATACTTATGATAATTTTAATGGTGGTTCGCAGAAAAAATTAAAAAAAGCAAATGATACAATTAAAAATAAGTTAAATAAAAAGAGAAAAAAATCGAGTTCTAAAAATGGTTATCCACTTATCATTCGTAATCTAAAGACCGCTAAAGAAGATACTATCCCCTTTGTTACTTATTACAATTTTGCAAAGGAAGCAGAGACCTTGATATATACGACAACTGGAATTAAGGATACATTGAAACCTGGAGTTTTTGTAAAAGATTTAAAAAGAAATTCTACTAAACATATTTTTAACTCACATAATAAAACAAAATATTTTAAGCTTAATTTGAGTGATTCTGGAAATAATCTAGGTTTTATTGTAGATGCTGATTCTACTAAATCATACAAAAGACCATATGAATTATATACTTGGAATTCTTCTAATAATAAAGCAAAATTATTGGTTAATGATAAAAATGTACCTGAAGGATATCGAGTATCTTCAGATGGTGCAATTACATTTTCTAAAGATGAGAGTAAGCTTTATTTCGGTTTGGCATTACCTAAGATTGTTAAGGATACATTATTGTTAGAAGAAGAAATTGTTAATGTTGAAGTGTGGGCCTATGATGAGCCGCGTTTGTATACTATTCAAGAAATTCAGGCTAAAAATGATAAGAAAAAATCATTTCAAACGGTTTACAACTTAAAAGATGAAAAACTTACACAAATAGCTACTAAAGAATTTCCGAATTCAATTTTGTCTGATGAGGGTAACGGAGATTATGCATTAATAAGTACTAATAAGCCTTACCAGTTAAGTTCGCAGTGGACAGGTCAATTTTCAACCAATGATTTAGCCATTTTAAATTTAAAAAATGGTATTTCTAAAATGGCTATTAAAGCTAATCCTAGCTTAGCAAGATTTAGTCCAAAAGGGACGTATGCTTATGGATATAATGAAATTGATAGTACCTGGTATACTTACAACATAAAAACAGAAAAATATACAGAATTAACTAAAGGAGAACTGTTTTATAATGAGTTGAATGATTATCCAAATTATCCAAGATCATATGGTTCTGCTGGTTGGACCAAAAATGACAAGACTATTCTTATCTATGATCGCTATGATTTATGGGAGTTCAATCCCGAAAATAAAACAAGCAAACGTCTTACAAAAGGACGTGAAACATATACCACTTATAGAATTGTAAAACTGGATCAAGATAAAAGGTATATTGATAAATCTGAAAAAATACTCATGACTACTTTTGATGAGCTAACAAAGAACTCAGGTTATTTTGAATATAGTTATAAAAAAAATAGTGGAATACAGTTGTTAAATGGTCCATATCGATATTCTGTGCCCAAAAAAGCTAGATTAAATGACATTGTTATTTTCACAAGACAATCTTTCGTAGAGTTTCCTGATATTAGAGTGTCTGATTTAAGTTTTAAATCACAACATGTTATTAGTGATGCCAATCCACAACAAAGCGATTATAATTGGGGAACTGCTGATTTAGTGCATTGGTCATCTTTAGATGGTTTACCATTGACAGGAATGCTAATTAAACCTGAAAATTTTGATCCAAATAAAAAATACCCTATGATCGTAAATTTTTATGAAAAAAGTTCCAATGGTTTACATGCTCATAAAGCTCCCTCACCAGGAAGGTCAACGATCAATTATAGTTTTTATACTAGTAGAGGATATTTAATTTTTAATCCTGACGTCTATTACAGGGTTGGTTATCCGGGTGAAAGTGCATTTAATTGTGTTATTCCTGGAATAACATCACTAATAGAAAAAGGATTTGTAGATGAAACTAATATTGGAGTTCAAGGTCACAGTTGGGGAGGTTATCAAATCGCATACTTAGTAACAAAAACAGATATATTTAAAGCAGCAGAATCTGGTGCTCCAGTTGTAAATATGATAAGTGCTTATGGTGGAATAAGATGGGATACTGGTTTGAGCCGACAATTTCAGTACGAACATACACAAAGTAGAATAGGAGGAACACCATGGGAATATCCTCAGCGTTACATTGAAAACTCGCCCATTTATAATATTGATAAAATTAATACCCCCCTATTAATAATGCACAACGATGCAGATGGACATGTACCTTGGTATCAGGGAATTGAATTTTTTGTAAGTTTAAGACGGTTAGGAAAACCATCATGGCTATTAAACTATAATGGAGCTCGTCATTGGCCTCTTAAAATGCAAAATAGAAAAGATTTTAATATCAGAATGCAGCAATTTTTTGACCATTATTTAAAAGGCGCTGAAAAACCAATATGGATGGTCAGAGGGGTTCCGGCTATGGAAAAAGGAATCAATCAAGGATATGAATTATTAAAAAAACCCTTGTAAATCACTGACTTACAAGGGTGTTGGTGGAGTCGGAGGGAATCGAACCCTCGTCCAAACAAGCGACAAAATAGCTTTCTACAGATTTAGTTTTCAATTAATTTTCGATAATATTCTGACTGAAAACTATCCAAATATTACTTAGCTTTTTTATTTTAAAATCTTACCAAAGCCTTAAGATTTCTATGTTGACTTTAATGGTATCTCATAATGAATCGCCGTCAACAAAGGCTATTCTGAGATATCTTACCTTCCCGCCTAGCGGGACAAGGCCTTAACTTACTATAATTCAGTTATTAGGCTGCAAGAGCGTAATTGTTTTCGCCATTTAAAGTTTGGTACTAGAATATTTACGAGCTATAGTCCAGAGCTCGATCTGCTTACCATTAAATCGGACTCGCTGTCAAAACCAGTCGACCCCAATTTTTTTTCAAAGAACAAAAAATTTGCAAGCGCAAATATATATTAATTTGATTTATTTAAATGAATTAATTGCTTTTTTGATTGCAACTAACTTTTCTAAAAGATTTTCTAATTTACTAATATCAAGCATATTAGCTCCGTCACTTTTGGCATTTTTAGGATCAAAGTGTGTTTCAATGAAAATACCATCAGCTCCTGAAGCAATTCCTGCTTTTGCAATTGTTTCTATCATTTCAGGCTTTCCGCCAGTAACTCCTGATGATTGATTGGGTTGTTGAAGAGAATGTGTTACATCAAGAACAACTGGAGCATATTCTTTCATTACTGGAATTCCTCTAAAGTCAACCAATAGGTCTTGATACCCAAACATACTTCCTCTTTCGGTAATTATTACATTATTATTTCCAGAATCTTGTATTTTTTTTATAGCATGAGACATGCTTTCAGGACTCATAAATTGACCTTTTTTTAGATTAATATGTTTTCCAGTTTTAGCTGCTGCAACTAATAAATCAGTTTGTCTAATAAGAAAAGCAGGTATTTGAAGAACATCTACATAGTTTACTGCAAGATTAGCGTCTTTTATCTCATGAATATCGGTAACTGTTGGAATTTGGAATTTCTCACCAATATTTTTTAAAATATCCAATGCTTTTTCATCACCAATTCCTGTAAAGCTATCAATTCTACTCCTGTTGGCTTTTTTAAAACTTCCTTTAAAAATAAATGGTATTTCTAACCTGTTGGTTATATCTAATATTTTTTCTGCAATTTCAAATGCCATTTCTTCACCTTCAATTGCACAGGGTCCTGCCATTAAAAAGAAATGGTTTGATTTAAGATGTTTAATATTTTTTATTTTATCAATCATAGATCAAATAAATTTATGCTAAATTAAATAATAATCTCTAGTTCTTTACTTTTGATGTGAATAGTTATTTTTTTTCAGATAATTCAAAAAATTTATTATTCTCTATTCTTATAGTTTTTGCTGGAAACTTTGAGATGATATCATAGTCGTGAGTAGCGATCAATATAGTAGTTCCGCTTTTGTTTATTTTTTTTAATACCTCCATTATTTCTGCACTGGTAGCAGGATCAAGATTACCAGTTGGCTCATCTGCTAAAATTAGTTCAGGTTTATTAAGAAGTGCTCTTGCAATAGCAATTCTTTGCTGTTCTCCGCCAGACAATTCATGAGGAAATTTGTTCTCAGTGTTTTGTAATTTTACTTTTTCTAAAACTGTTTGAATTCTATCTTCTATTTTTTTCTTGTCTTTCCAATCAGTTGCTCTTAAAACAAACTCAAGATTTTTCTTAATAGATCTATCTGATAGAAGTTTAAAATCTTGAAAAACAATACCAAGTTTTCTTCTTAAAAAAGGGATTTCTTTTTTTTTAATTTTAACAATATTAAATCCTACAACATTAGCTTCTCCATCCAAAATTTTAAGATTCCCATATAGTATTTTAAGTAAACTGCTTTTTCCACTTCCTGTTTTACCTATTAGATAAATAAATTCTCCTTTTTTTATTGAAAGAGATATGTCAGAAAGAATGTTTTTATCATCATGATTTATGTTAATGTTTTTTAAATCAACGATAGGAGTATCCATTTTTATAGCAAATATTTATAAAATTCAATTTACTAAATCTTTCAATTTATAAGTATATTTTGTTGTTTTTTATATAAAAGTTTTAAATTATTATAAATATTTTAATATATATAATAATATATAACTAATATTAAAAATTAAGTTTCATTTATTTATATTTTTATCATATTTGCTTAAAAATTTTATATGTGTGGAATAGTTTGTGCATTGGATATAAAGCAAGATTCAGAAATTCTTAGAAATCAAGTTTTAGAAATGTCTAAGAAAGTTAGGCATAGAGGCCCAGATTGGAGCGGTATATATTCTTGTAAAAATGCTTTATTAGCACATGAACGTTTAGCCATTGTAGATCCAAAATCAGGTAATCAGCCAATATTTAGTGCAGATAGAAAGCTTATTTTAGCTGCTAACGGAGAAATTTACAATCATAGATCATTAAAAGATAACTTAAGTATTGATTATGACTTTCAAACTAATTCTGATTGTGAAATTATCCTGGCTTTATACAAACAAAAAGGTATTGATTTTTTAGATGATCTAAATGGGATATTTGGATTTGTTTTATATAATGAAAGTACTGATGAGTATTTAATTGCTAGAGATCATATGGGAATTATTCCTCTCTATATTGGTTGGGATAAGTTAGGTACTTTTTATGTTGCTTCCGAATTAAAAGCTTTAGAAGGTATTTGTAACAAAATTGAAATTTTTCCTCCAGGTCATTATTTGTCTAACAAATCTACCATACCAGTAAAATGGTATAAAAGAGACTGGATGAATTATGATACAGTTTCTAATAATAAAACAGATTTTATTGCTTTACAAGATGCTTTAGAGCAGGCTGTTCATAGACAGTTAATGAGTGATGTACCCTATGGAGTTCTTTTGTCAGGAGGTTTAGATTCATCTATTACTTCTGCTTTAGCTAAAAAGTATTCTAAAAATAGAATTGAAACAGACGATCAAAAACAAGCTTGGTATCCTCAATTACATTCTTTTGCAGTTGGTTTAGTCGGCTCACCTGATTTAAAAGCAGCTAGACTTGTTGCCGATCATATTGGCTCTATTCACCATGAAATAAATTTTACTATTCAAGAGGGATTAGATGCAATTAAGGATGTTATTTTCCACCTAGAAACGTATGATGTTACAACTGTTAGAGCTTCAACTCCGATGTATTTAATGGCTAGAGTAATAAAATCTATGGGTATAAAGATGGTTTTATCTGGTGAAGGTGCTGATGAAATTTTTGGAGGGTATTTATATTTTCATAAGGCCCCTAGTGCTGAGGAATTCCATAAAGAAACGGTTAGAAAACTAGAGAAACTTTATCAATATGATTGTTTAAGAGCAAATAAGTCCTTAGCTGCATGGGGAATAGAAGGTAGAGTTCCTTTTTTAGATAAAGAATTCCTTGATGTTGCAATGAGAATTAATCCTCGTGATAAAATGATTAATAAAAATAAAATGGAAAAATGGGTTTTAAGAAAATCTTTTGAGAATTATTTACCTCCATCTGTTGCTTGGAGACAAAAGGAACAGTTTAGTGATGGTGTTGGGTACGATTGGATAGATAGCTTAAAAGAATTAGTTGATAAAGAAGTTTCAGATGAAATGTTTAGCAATGCTAAGTTTACTTTTCCTTTTCAAACTCCAATGTCGAAGGAGGAATTTTATTATCGATCTATTTTTGAATCTCATTTCCCCTCAGAAACCGCTGCTAAAACAGTTCCGTCCGTTCCATCTGTAGCTTGCAGTTCTCCAGTTGCACTTGAATGGGATAAGTCATTTAAAAACATGAATGATCCGTCAGGAAGATCAGTTTCAAATGTTCATTTAGATTCTTACTAAATATCAATTTTTTATACAATAAAATTGTTGATAACTTGAGGCTATTCATATCTGTAAAAATCTCCAATTCCTTTACTAATTTCTTATATTTGTTACAACGAATTTTATTAAAAAATTAATATAAAATGAGTGAAGAAATAAATAAGAATAAGTATTCGGCTGATAGTATCCAGGCTCTTGAAGGAATGGAACATGTTAGGAAGAGACCTTCAATGTATATTGGAGATGTCGGAGTTAGAGGTCTACATCATTTAGTATATGAGGTAGTAGATAATTCTATTGATGAAGCAATGGCTGGTCATTGTAATGAAATTAATGTGTTAATTAATGAAGATAATTCTATAACTGTTACAGATAATGGTAGAGGAATTCCGGTTGGGATTCATAAAAAAGAAGGGGTTTCAGCATTGGAAGTTGTAATGACTAAAATTGGAGCAGGTGGTAAGTTTGATAAGGATTCATACAAAGTTTCTGGGGGATTACATGGTGTTGGAGTTTCTGTAGTTAATGCATTGTCCGATCATTTGACAGCTAAAGTTTATCGTGATGGAAAAATTTGGATTCAAGAATATGAAAAAGGTAAGGCATTATATCCAGTAAAAACAGATGGTAAAACAGATAAAACAGGTACTGAAGTAACTTTTAAACCTGATAAATCAATATTTAAGGAGTTTCATGATTATAGTTATGAGACCTTATCTAACAGGATGCGAGAGTTATCATTTTTAAATAAAGGAATAGTACTTTCTATAACTGATAAAAGAACTAAAGTAGATGGAGAATTTATTTCTGAAACTTTTAAATCAGAGGAAGGTTTAAAAGAATTTATTCGATTTTTAGATGAAAATAGAGAACCATTAACTTCAGATGTTATTTCTATGGAGGGAGAGAAGAAAAATATTCCTGTTGAAGTTGCCATGATCTACAACACTTCTTTTTCAGAAAACTTGCATTCTTATGTAAATAATATTAATACACATGAAGGTGGAACACATCTTGCAGGTTTTAGAAGGGGGTTAACTTCTACTCTGAAAAAATATGCTGATTCTTCAGGAATGCTTGATAAGTTAAAGTTTGAAATTGCTGGTGATGATTTTAGAGAGGGTTTAACTGCTATAATTTCTGTTAAAGTTGCTGAACCACAGTTTGAAGGTCAAACTAAAACTAAATTAGGAAATAGAGAAGTGAATTCAGCTGTTTCACAAGCGGTTTCAGAAATGTTAGAAAATTATCTTGAAGAAAACCCTAATGATGCTAAAATAATTGTTGATAAGGTTATTTTAGCTGCTCAAGCTAGACACGCAGCTAGAAAGGCCAGAGAAATGGTACAAAGAAAGACTGTAATGAGTGGAGGAGGTTTACCTGGAAAATTATCTGATTGTTCTGAACAAGATCCTGAATTATGTGAAGTTTTCTTAGTAGAGGGAGATTCAGCTGGTGGTACTGCAAAACAGGGTAGAGATAGGAATTTTCAAGCTATTCTGCCCCTTAGAGGGAAGATTTTAAATGTTGAGAAAGCAATGCAACATAAAGTTTTTGAAAATCAAGAAATAATTAATATTTATACAGCATTAGGTGTAACAATTGGTACTGAAGAAGATAGTAAAGCTTTAAATTTAGAAAAACTTAGATATCACAAAATTGTTATAATGTGTGATGCAGATGTTGATGGTAGTCATATTGCTACTCTAATTTTAACCTTCTTTTTTAGGTACATGAAAGAATTAATTGAGAATGGTAATATATATATAGCAACTCCTCCTCTTTATCTTGTTAAAAAAGGTGCAAAAAAACAATATGCATGGGATGATAATGAAAGAGATAAGCTTATGGAAGAATTTGGACAGGGTTCTACTATTCAAAGGTATAAAGGTTTAGGAGAAATGAATGCTATTCAATTATGGGAAACTACAATGAATCCTGAATTTAGGACCTTTAGAAAAGTAACTATTGACAATGCAGTTGAAGCTGATCGTGTTTTTTCAATGTTAATGGGTGATGAAGTTCCTCCAAGAAGAGAATTTATAGAAAAAAATGCAACTTATGCTAATATTGATGTTTAATTATATAATAATTATATGAAAGTAACTATAGTAGGAGCAGGAAATGTAGGCTCAACTTGTGCGGATGTTATCGCATCACAGTCTATAGCAAGTGAGGTTGTCCTTTTAGATATAAAAGAGGGATTTGCTGAAGGTAAAGCTTTAGATATGATGCAAACTGCGACAACAATAGGCTTTGGCACTAAAATACTTGGAACAACAGGTGATTATTCAGTCACATCAAATAGTGATGTAGTTGTTATTACTTCTGGAATTCCAAGAAAACCTGGCATGACTAGAGAAGAATTAATTGGTATAAATGCTGGTATTGTTAATGAAGTATCAAATAATGTTTTAAAACATTCAAGTAATGCAATTATTGTTGTTGTTTCTAATCCTATGGATACAATGACATATTTAACTTTGAATTCAACAGGTTTACCTAAAAATAGAGTTATTGGTATGGGTGGTGCGTTAGATAGTTCCAGATTTAAAACTTATTTGTCATTAGCTTTAAATAGACCAGCCAATGATATTCATGGAATGGTAATTGGTGGTCATGGTGATACCACTATGATTCCTTTAACTAGGCTTGCAAGTTATAATGGAATTCCTGTTTCTAATTTAATTTCAGAAGATAAGCTTAAAAAAGTTGCTCAGGATACTATGGTTGGTGGAGCAACTCTTACTAAATTATTAGGCACATCAGCTTGGTATGCACCTGGTGCATCTGTAGCTTATTTAGTGAATTCTATTCTTAACGATCAAAAAAGAATTATTCCTTGTTCAGTCCTTCTTGATGGAGAATATAATCAAGATGATATATGTATTGGTGTACCATGTATTATTGGAAAAAATGGTTGCGAAAAAATTATTGATCTAGATTTAAATGATGAAGAAATGATTAAATTCAGTCAGAGTTCTGAGGCTGTAAGAAGAATGAACTTAACATTAGACAATTGATAAAATAGGAAATCAGTACCTTAACCTGTATTATTAATTGCTTTATCCTGTCGGAAATCATATATTTGCTCGTTTTTAAAAAAGAAATTTTCTTAAATTTAATTTTATGCAAAATAATGGACTCATAAAGTTTTTTGCTTTTTGTTTTGGATTAGTAAGTCTATATCAAATTTCATTTACTTTTATAACCTCCACCGTTGAGGATAATGCTTTAGAGTATTCAATTAACTCAGTTTCTGAAAATCAAACG
>CEUB01018784.1_pt1 | contig 11655 bp, 10 predicted proteins | sample 356491 | NCBI WGS metagenome assembly CEUB01 (sample SAMEA2623370, study PRJEB7988) | marine metagenome | isolation source: saline water (ENVO:00002010), including | reverse complement strand
CTACTTGACGAACCTTTTGCAGGAGTTGATCCCATAGCAGTTGGGGAGATAAGAAAATTAGTATCACAATTAAAAAAGCGTAGTGTTGGGGTTTTGATAACTGATCATAATGTCCGCGAAACACTCGAAATTGTAGATCGAGCCTATATATTACATGAAGGTTCAATAATAATGAAAGGAACACCAAAGGAGGTAGTGAATAATAAGAACGTAAGAGAAGTTTACTTAGGAGATCAGTTTCGATTCTAAAAACATAATTATTAAATTTTGAGAGCAGAAGATAAGTTATAGAAAAGGGGCAAATTATGAATATTCATATTAACGGAAAACAAGTGAAAATAGGAAAATCCTTAATTTCCTATGCTGAAAATCAATTATTGCAAATTAGCGAAAAGTACTTATTAAGACCTGTGAAAGCTAATATAACCTTCACTAAAGAGAAATATGAATATAAATGCGAGGCTTTTTTGCATCTTCCTAGCGGATTAACTGCGTACTGTACTGGAAGCGCGAATCAAATTTATAAATGCTATCATCAAACCATTATTCGATTAGAAAAAATACTTCGGCGCCACAAGCGTAAAATAAGAAACCATAGTACTAATAAATAAGATTCTTGGTGTTTAATATTTGTTATTAAATTTAAAAACATCTTGATTATTGGACTTTACATTGTAATCGGATGTGTTAGGAGTCATGCTCTGATGTTGTTCAGTTGTGGGGAAATAAAGGACAATATTTAAGATGGTTTTATCAGATATTTTGGTGCCCGAAGCAATAATGCCATGCTTGCGCGCTTCTAGCAAAAAAAGGCTTTTGCAAGAACTTTCAATAAGTATAGCTAACATTTATCATCTGGAACAGTTGGAGTTGCTCTCAGCTTTGCAAGAACGTGAAAGCCTGGGACCTACCGGTATGGGCCATGGAGTGGCAATACCACACGCCAAGATGAATTCGATAAAATCAGTTCATGGCTTATTTGCTAGACTAATAAAACCTCTTGATTTTGGAGCAATGGATAGTCAGAGTGTTGATCTTGTTTTTGTTTTAATTGCTCCTTATGAATCAGGGGCGAATCATTTAAAAGCTCTCGCTAAAGTTTCACGGCTATTACGCGATAGGTCTACCTGTGAAAAATTACGCTCTACAATGGATAAGTCTGCTCTTTTTTCAATTCTTACAACAGAAACTGAAATTCAGGCTGCATGAATCACTTTTTTCTTATAATGTTACTTAAGACCTTTTAAGAATTTCCTCGATTATCCTGATATCACTTGGATTATTTAACTCCCAGAAATCTTTTCCTTTTAGAGAAGAGATAACACATTTAACTGAAATACCGTTTTCTATAAACCTTAGTTGCTCAAGGCCTTCTTGAACCTCGAGATAACCTGGCTGCAATTGTAGATATGATTTTAAAGCAGGAGATTTATACGCATAAACACCAATATGATGATACACTTGCTTTTGTTTTTCCTTCATATCATTTTCGTGAGTATAAGGTATCACTTCTTTAGAAAAATAGAGCGCTTTGCCTTTTTTATCAAAAACTACAGTCGTAGCCCCTACCCTACCTGATTTTCTATCTCGTAATAAATTTGTCAAACCTACTTCGTCACATTTAAAAACAGGTGTCGCTACATTATAATCACTATTCTTAAGTTCATTAATCAATTCGTCTATCACCCAGGAAGGAGTAAGAGGTGCATCACCTTGCAAGTTTACCACAATATCAAATTCATTTTGCTGCATTTTCAGCGCTTCAGCTACTCTCTCAGACCCATTTCTTAGTTTTTCAGAAGTAAGACAAACTTCAGCTCCAAAGTTTTCGCAAAACTCTTTTATACGCATATCATCAGTTGCTATTATCTTCTTATCAATTCTCTTGATCTCCTTTGCGAGCAACCAAGTTCTTTCTATTAATGATATTTCTTTTCCATCTGGACCTCTTATAGGTACCAACGGTTTTCCCGGAAACCTAGATGATTGATATCTTGCAGGAATAACTAAGAGAATTTTCATTTCATATTTTAAATCTATTAAACCAAAATCTTAAATCTACTAACTAAAACCACCAGAAATTTAATTTTAAAAGATGTTTTGGGAAAGCCATAAGTATATTATTTTTTCAAAAATTCAATTAAAAATTCTTTAAATCCTTGCAGTGTGAAATAGAACTCCCATATATCAAGAGACCTCTTAAAGAATGATTTGAGATACACTAATAAGTATAATGGGAAGGAAAAGAAATGTCCAAAGTTATCGGTATAGATTTGGGGACTACAAACTCATGTGTAGCCTTAATGGATGGAAAAGATCCAAAAGTCATAGAAAATTCTGAGGGTGCTAGAACCACTCCATCAGTAGTTGGTTTCACCGATGACGAAAGGCTTGCTGGACAAGCTGCAAAAAGGCAAGCTGTAACAAACCCGGAAAATACCCTATTTGCTGTAAAAAGATTAATCGGTAGAAGAATTGATGATCCCATGGTCGAAAAAGATAAAGACATGGTGCCTTATTCTATTGTCGATGAAGGAAATGGTGATGCATGGTTAGAGGTGAATAAACAAAAATACTCCCCAAGCCAAATCTCTGCTTTTATTTTACAAAAAATGAAAGAAACTGCTGAAGATTATCTTGGTGATCCTGTTACCCAAGCAGTGATAACTGTTCCTGCCTATTTTAATGACGCACAAAGACAAGCTACTAAAGATGCTGGAAAGATAGCTGGTTTAGAGGTTTTAAGAATCATTAATGAACCTACTGCTGCAGCTTTAGCCTATGGACTTGATAAAGAGGGAGGAAAAACTATTGCTGTTTTTGATCTGGGTGGTGGTACTTTTGATATTTCAATTCTAGAAATTGATGATGGCCTTTTCGAAGTTAAATCAACCAATGGCGACACCTTTTTAGGCGGTGAGGATTTTGATATGCGAGTCGTAGATTATTTAGCTAGCGAATTTAAAAAAGAAAGTGGCGTTGACCTAAAATCTGATAAAATGGCCCTCCAGAGACTAAAAGAGGCCGCAGAAAAAGCTAAAATTGAGCTTTCATCTCAATCACAAACAGAAATAAATCAACCATTTATTTCAATGGATCCAAAAACTAGCCAACCTTTGCACCTAGTTATAAAGCTAACTCGAGCCAAACTTGAGAGTTTAGTGTCAGATTTAATTAATAAATCCTTGAAACCATGCCAAGCAGCTTTAAAAGATGCTGGTTTAACAAAAACAGAAATTGATGAAGTGGTATTGGTAGGGGGCATGACACGAATGCCAAAAGTGATAGAAGAGGTCACGAAATTCTTTGGTAAAGACCCACATAAAGGGGTAAATCCGGATGAAGTGGTTGCAATGGGTGCGGCAATTCAAGCAGGAGTACTTCAAGGTGACGTAAAAGATGTAGTATTGCTAGATGTTACTCCCCTGTCTTTGGGTATTGAGACGCTTGGTGGCGTATTCACTCGTCTTATTGATAGAAATACAACAATACCAACAAAGAAAAGCCAAGTTTTTTCTACTGCAGAAGACAACCAAAGTGCTGTAACTATTAGGGTTTTTCAGGGAGAAAGAGAAATCGCCACAGATAATAAAGTCTTGGGGCAATTTAATTTGGAAGACATACCATCTGCACCAAGAGGTGTTCCACAGATTGAAGTAACATTTGATATAGATGCTAATGGAATTGTGTCAGTTTCTGCTAAAGATAAAGGGACAGGTAAGGAACAAAAAATAACTATTCAAGCATCTGGTGGTCTTTCAGACGAAGATATAGAAAAAATGGTTAAAGATGCTGAAGAAAATGCCGAGGCCGATAAAGAGAAGAAAGAGCTTATAGAAGCCAGAAATCAAGCTGAGGGTTTGATTCACAGTACTGAAAAATCCCTCGAAGAACATTCTGATAAAATTGATCCCTCTACTGTCGAAGCCATTGAGCTTTCGATTAAGGCTCTAAAAGAAACTCTCGAAAAAGAAGAGGAATCCGCCGATAAAATCCGTGCACGGGCTCAAGATCTTACAGAATCTGCAATGAAATTAGGTGAGGCCATCTACAAAGCAGAATCTGAATCAAATCAAACTACTGAAGAAAATGATGGTTCTGCTACTAACTCTGATGCTGAAGATATCGTTGATGCTGATTTTGAGGATTTAAATAAACCTGACAAATGATTACATATTAGATCCTATTTTATCTCTGGTCTGCTAGTATCAAATCCAAAGGATAAAGAAAATGTCCAAAAGTGATTATTACGATCTCTTAGGTTGCTCAAAATCTGCATCTGAAGCGGAAATTAAGAAAGCCTTCAGAACAAAAGCTAAAGAGCTTCATCCAGACAGAAATTCTGGAAATGATTCTGCTACAGAAAAATTCAAACAAGTAAATGAAGCTTACGAAATTCTTGGAGATCCTAATAAAAGAGCAGCATATGATCGTTATGGACATGCCGCTTTTGAAGGTAATATGGGCGGGGGTTTTAATTCTGGGCAAGCGGGTGGGGGTGATTTTTCCTCAGCATTTTCAGATGTTTTTGAAGATCTATTTGGTGACTTCATGGGAAACTCCGGGGGCAGAACTAATACAACACAAAGAGCCAATCGAGGTGCTGATTTAAGATACAATATGCGTGTGAATCTTGAAGAAGCCTATTCGGGTAAGAAAACCACTATAGACATTCCAACTTCAGTTTCCTGTGAAAGCTGTAGTGGGACAGGAGCCCAAAGTGGTGCTAGCCCCACATCATGCCCTACTTGCTCAGGAGTTGGAAAAGTAAGAGCACAGCAAGGTTTTTTTACAGTAGAAAGAACTTGTCCAACATGTTCTGGAAGGGGTCAAATAATTAAAAATCCCTGCCGTTTATGTAATGGCCAAGGAAGAGTAGAAAAGTCAAAGAAGCTTAGCGTGAGCATACCTGCTGGAGTTGAAACTGGAACTAGAATTCGTTTAACCGGAGAAGGAGAAGCCGGTATACGTGGTGGTCATTCTGGAGATTTATATATATTTATAGAAGTACAGAAACACTCGTTATTTGAAAGGGAAGGTCAAGATCTTTATTGTCGTATACCTATCGCCATGACCACTGCAACTCTAGGTGGAGACTTAGAAGCACCAACAGTTGATGGTGGGAAAACCAGAGTCAAAATACCAGAAGGTGCACAAAATAATAAACAACTTCGGCTTAGAGGAAAGGGTATGCCAGCTATAAGAGGAGGAACTAAAGGTGATCTGTATATAGAAATAATCGTTGAAACACCTGTAAACTTAAATACAGAACAAATAGATTTATTAAAGAAATTCGAAAAGTCATGTGAAAATAATAGCCCTGCTAACCAGGATTTTTTTGGCAGGGTCAAGAAATTTTGGAGTGCTAATAGCTAGGGTTAAATTATGGTAAATACAGAAGAAAAAGATGAATCCCTTAAAGATAATTTACTTGATGAAGATTTGATCGATGAAGAAGTTGAACTAGAAAATGAAATCCCAAAAGAGCTAGATTCTGATAATTTAGAAGAGGATATAATTTCAGATATTGAGAAAATTACTCTTGAAAGGGATGAAATTAAAGATCAATTAATACGCTCTTACGCAGAAAATGAAAATATCCGTAAAAGGGCGCAAAAGGAAAAAAAAGAAGCCGAAATATATGGCATCACCAAGATGTCAAGAGATATATTAACTGTTTATGATAACCTACAAAGAGCTCTAGACCTTGCAGACGATATTTTGGATGAAAAATCTTTACCTATGATAGAAGGACTTGAACTAACCAAGAAGGATCTTCTTGAAACCTTCAAAAGGAACAAGATTGAAAAGATTGAACCCGAATTAGGGGAAAAATTTAATCCAAAACTACATCAAGCTATGTTCGAAGGCCCTTCAAATGAAATAGAAAAAGGCTCGATAATGCAAATTTTGTCTATTGGTTTCTCTATTAGTGATAGGCTTTTGAGAGCAGCACATGTTGCAGTTTCATCAGGAAAAATTAAAAATATTGATAACCCAGAACCTGAAGAAAATTAGCCAAAAAAATTAATTTAAAGATGCTCTGCTTACCAATTAATTCTTTAATTCTCTCTGTATTTTGTAAAGAAAATGTAAAGCCTCTTTTGGAGAAAGATCGTCGACATTTAAAGATTGCAATAAGTGATTGATTTGTTGATGATCTATTGTGGTTCGAGGTATTTTGTCTTCTGTTTGGGATATATCTCGTAAAAACCCTTTTTTATTACTGTTAAATTTGGAATTATTTTCTAAACCTTTCAAAATGTCTGCAGCTCTATCGGTTACTTTCTCTGGTATGCCTGCTAGCTTTGCTACCTTAATGCCAAAAGAATGGTTTGAGAAACCATCAACAATTTTATGTAAAAAAATCAACTCACCTTCATATTCCTTTATTTTCACTGTCAGGTTTGACAATAACGGTAATTCTTTATCCAAAACTGTCAATTCATGATAATGGGTTGCGAAAAGTGTTCTGCAGCGGTTTTGATTGTGAAGGTGTTCTAGCGTTGACCAAGCTATGGACAACCCATCAAAGGTTGACGTACCCCTTCCTATTTCATCTAAGATTACAAATGAATTTTTTGTAGCCTGGTTAAGAATGGTCGCGGTTTCGAGCATTTCTACCATAAATGTTGAATGACCTTGGGATAGATCATCTGAAGCACCTATACGAGAAAAAACTCTATCAGTTAATCCTATTTTTGCTTTATTTGCAGGAACAAAACTCCCCATTTGGGCCAGTATAACTATTAGTGCATTCTGTCTGAGAAAAGTTGATTTACCAGCCATATTTGGCCCAGTGATTAAATTTGTTGTAGTTTTTTCATTTAATTTGCAATCATTTGGTATAAAAGAATCATCGCTTTTTTCCCTAACGTTTTTTTCCACTACTGGATGCCTTCCATCCCAAATTTCTAATATTTTTTTATCTGAGATCTCTGGTTTAATCCAATTTTCCTCTCTTGATATTAAACCCAAAGTTGAGAAAAAATCTAAATCACCAAGTGCTCCCACAGAACCTCTTATCTCAGACCTTAGATCTAAGAGTTCTTCCTGGATATCTTTATAAACTCTTTTTTCTAACTCTTCCATTTTTGAGGTAGCCGAATTTATTTGGCTTTCTAAAGAAATCAATTCATTGGTAGTAAAACGTACGGTATTCGCAGTGGTTTGACGATGTATAAAATTTTCATTTACACCAGTTTCAGACAAAGCTTCAGCATTTTTAGATGTTAATTCTATGAAGTAACCAAGAACATTATTCTGCTTGATTTTCAAACTTGAAATACTTGTATTTAAAATTAAATCTTCTTCTAATTTCTTAACAATGGTTTCACTTTGATTAAGTAAAATTCTTAAATTATCTAACTCAGAATCATAGCCTGAATTTACGAAACTTGTCTTATTAAATATTTCTAAAGGGATTTCTGAAAGAGCTCGATTAAGAAGTATCAATATATCTTTAAAATTAAAGATGTTATCTAATATCAAATTTAATTTTTTAGGTAGGGTTTCTTGCGCACTTATATTAGTGAAAATTTTCTTCACTTTACTAGCTATCACAATACCCTTTTTAACAATTATTAGATCTTGGAAGCTGCTTTTATGAAAAGTAAGTCTCGAAAGAGCCCTTTCAAAGTCAGGACAATCTATCAAAACCTGTCTTAGAGATTCAGAAAATTCTGGGTTTGTAGAAAAAAATTGTGTGACCGATAACCTTTCTAAAATTGATTTTTTCTCTGATAAAGGTGCATTTGCTCTAATTGATAAAAGCCTGGAACCAAAGCTTGTAACAGTTTTGTCCAAGATACCAATTAAAGATCCTTTTTTTTCACCTGCTAAGGAAGTGTTAATTTCTAAGTTTTTTCTAGTATGTTCATCTATTTCTAGAATTAACTCCCTCTTTTCTACAACAGGTCTCATCAATTGAATTTTGGTACCACTTTGGGTAACAAGAATATAATCTAATATGGCTCCAAGTGCTCCTATCATTGAATAAGAAAAATTGCCAAAGCTACGGATGCTTTTGACACCATAATGATTAAGTAACCTTTCGTGAGAATTAGTAGTGTTGAAGCTGGACCCAGATAGGACTGTTACCTTGTAATTTTTTTCCTTTAAACCTAACAAATTTTTTTCTGCATAATTATTGGAAATTAATATTTCACTAGGTTTTATTCTTGCCATAGATGATTCGAGTTCTCCTTGAGAAATTCCTCTAACATGAAAGTTTCCAGTAGAAATATCGGTCCATGCTATAGATAAATCCCCTCGAATGTCATTAATCGATAACAGAAAATTACTTATTTTCCCTTCAAGCAAATTATCTTCTACTACTGTTCCTGGTGTAATAATTCGAATTACATCCCTGTTTACTATCGCTTTGTAACCTCTCTTCTTAGCTTCTTCTGGAGTTTCTGTTTGTTCACAAATAGCTATATGCAGGCCCTTTTTTATTAAAGTCTCTATATAACGATCTGATGCATGATGTGGTACTCCGCACATCGGTATATCTTTTCCATTTAATTTCCCTCTTTTGGTAAGCGTAATATTTAATATGTCACTAGCTAAATACGCATCATCAAAAAAAAGTTCGTAAAAATCTCCCATCCTAAAAAATAGTAGCGATCCTGGGTGACTTCTCTTAATTTCCAAATACTGTTCCATCAAAGGAGTAACACTACTCCGAGCCTCAACCTTTGGGGTACTTTTTGTATTTAAATTCATTGGATTAATTCCCGCCCCTCAATAAACCTGATAAAATCACGACAAGATCTACGCAATTTGACACAACAACTAGCCTTTCTCAAAATGAAGCTCCTTTTACCGTGTTCAAATATGGTGTTTAGCGATTTCTTTTTGAAATCATTTTACCAACTAATTGAGCTGTATAATCAACTATTGGCACTATCCTTCCATAGTTGAGCCTAGTAGGCCCTATTACCCCCACAGCTCCTATAATCTTGCTTTCGCTATTCATGTATGGAGAAAAAACAAGTGATGAACCAGACAAAGAAAATAGTTTGTTCTCTGAGCCAATAAAAACTCTAACTCCATCCCCTTCCTCTGTGAGATCCAGTAATTGCTCTAAGTCCCTTTTTCTTTCCAAATCATCAAATAATATCCTTATCCTTTCAATCTTATCTTGGTCTTCTAGATCACCAATCAGGTTAGATCGCCCCCTGATGATTAACCTGTCACGACCAGACAAAACGTCTGGTGCCCAGGAAGCTACTCCAGATTCAATTAGTTTATGTGTAATCTTATCCAAATGGTTCTGATTTTGCTCAATTTCTTGGACAATTATTTTGCGAACCTCTGATAGAGTATGACCAGCCAAGATTGAATTAAGGAAATTACCCGCCTCTCGCATTGCGCTAGGTGTTAAACCCAAAGGTGGTTTAAAAATTCTATTTTCCACTTGCCCATCTGATGTCACTAATACTACGAGTGCCCTATCAACTGATAATGAGACAAATTCTATTTGTTTTATAGCGGATTCTAATTTCGGAGCCAAAACAAGACTTGCTCCTGAAGTTAATCCAGAAAGTATGGAACCTACTCGATCCAAAATTGGATGAATTTCTTTTTCATCACCTCTAATGGACTTTTCTAGCTCTTCTCTTGTCTCTTTTCCCATGTCAGATATTTCTAACAAACCGTCTACAAACAACCTTAATCCTTTTTGAGTCGGAAACCGGCCGGAAGAACTATGAAAGCTACCAAGTAAACCTGTTTCCTCCAAATCCTGCATGATATTTCTGACTGTGGATGAAGAAAGGTTTTCATTTAAACTCTTCGACAAAGTTCTAGAACCAACAGGTTCACCAGTATTAATATATGTTTCAACCAGACATCTGAATACTTCTCTACTTCTTTCAGTTAATTTATCTATTTGCGTCTTACCGATCATTTTCTCCACATTTCTTTTCAACACTATTTACTAAGAACGAATTTATCTCTAGAAAATTTGACAACATTAACATTAAACAGAATGAAAAAATTATGAGACTATCAAAGAGAAATTTCAACCAAATACGTCAAACTACTATAAAAACTAACGTCAACAAAAATGCTGAGGGTTCTTGCCTCATAAAATGTGGTGAAACACACATAATATGTACTGCGTCCGTCGAGGAATCAGTTCCTCCATTTATGAGAAAAACTGGGTTGGGTTGGGTCACAGCTGAATATGCCATGCTTCCAAGATCTACCAATAGCAGAATGAAAAGAGAAGCATCAAGAGGAAAACAAGGAGGAAGGACTCTGGAAATCCAAAGGCTCATAGGTAGATCTTTGAGAACGTGCATAGATAGAGTTTTACTTGGTGAAAGGCAAATTATAGTTGACTGCGATGTTATCCAAGCTGATGGTGGGACAAGATGTGCAGCAATAACAGGTGGATGGATAGCTTTAAAACAAGCTACGGATTTATTAATAAGAAATGGATCCATCAAAGAAACACCTATACTTTCCCATGTAGCTGCAATTTCTTGTGGTATGTTAGGAGAGCAAGCTATTTTAGATTTAGACTATGAAGAGGACTCAAATATTAGCACTGATGCTAACTTCGTGATGAATGATAACGGAGCCATTGTGGAAGTCCAAGCTTCTGCAGAAAAAAAACCTTTCTCCCGAAATGAGTTTGAAAAATTATTTACTCTAGCAGAATTGGGAATCAAAGAATTGATAGAAGTCCAAAAAGATTCTCTAAATCTATGAGTTCTTTTTCTGAAAAAAAACTTCTTATAGCGACCCACAATCAAGGTAAGTTTGAAGAGTTCAAATTAATCTTAGGTAATTTGGATCTGAAAATCATGTCCGCTAAGGATCTTAATTTATCCGAGCCAAAGGAAACAGAGAATTCCTATTTGGGTAATGCTAGAATAAAATCTAGATCATCTTGTCAAGCGAGTAACTTACCCAGTCTGGCTGATGATAGCGGTATAGAAGTCCATGCCCTTAATAATCAACCTGGCGTATATACTGCTGATTGGGCAGAAACAAAAACTGGAAGAGACTTCAAAAAAGCGATGGACCTTTTGTGGACTAAATTAACTTTGACAAAAAAACAAAAGCCTTTTAGCGCAGAATTTTGTTGCACTCTCGTTTTAACTTTTCCTAATGGCGAAGAAAAAATATTTGAAGGAAAAGTAACAGGTGAAATAGTATGGCCCATGCGGGGTCCCGAAGGTCACGGATATGATCCAATCTTTTTACCAAAAGGCTATTCCAAGACTTTTGGTGAGATGAAAGAACATCAAAAAAATAGAATTAGCCATAGATATAAGGCTTTAAGGAAGTTTATTAATTTTTATCAGGAGATTTCACCAAACATTGATTGACGCAAACAATATTTCAATTTATTTGCACTGGCCGTTTTGTGAATCAAAATGCCCTTACTGTGATTTTAACAGCCATGTGCGAGAAAAAGTTGTACAAGATGAATGGTTGCAAGGTTACCTAAAGAATATCAGGTTATGGGTTTCTATTTTTCCAAACCCGAAAATTAAAACTGTTTATTTTGGTGGTGGAACACCAAGTTTGATGGAGCCAAATATAGTTTCAGATCTCTTGGAAGGTCTCGATAAGTATTATTCAATTTCAAATAATATAGAAATATCTCTTGAAGCTAATCCTAGTTCTGTCGAAATA
>CEUB01094841.1_pt1 | contig 11745 bp, 8 predicted proteins | sample 356491 | NCBI WGS metagenome assembly CEUB01 (sample SAMEA2623370, study PRJEB7988) | marine metagenome | isolation source: saline water (ENVO:00002010), including | reverse complement strand
ATATATAGAGTGAAAAACAGTTCTTGGTTAGCCATCAGGGTTGGTTGCTTGAGCTAAAAAGCGATTTTTAGCCCAGATAAATGACTATTTTAGATGACAGAACCCGGCTTACAGATTATCTGGCAAAATAATATACACAGCAATCAAACAAACCAGTTTAAATGTTCTCATTTTGATTCCATATAGATTCTTTTTTGGACTCATTTTTCAATTATTACGCTTACCCTCAAATACAACTCATATCAGAAAATTTGATGAAAATTGGGTATTGACGCATAGGTTGAAAACCCATATGATCCCATGATATCCCAAGGAGGGTTAGATGGTGTGGAATAATAGAAAAATCTACTTTTTTTCAGATTTACTAGGATTTCTGCGCGAATTTATTTATATGTTTTTATCTAGTCACGAAAATAAGGTTGATAAAAAAGGTCGTGTATCTGTACCGGCTAGTTTTAGGTCGTACATAACTAATCTTGGATATAATGGATTCATTTGTTATCCATCATTTAACTATTCTGCAATTGAAGCCTGTTCTCAAAATAGAATTGAACAAATAGCAGATTCAATTGATGCTCTTAATCCTTTTGAAGAAAAAAGAGATGTTTTTGCGACTTCTGTATTATCCGAAAGTTCGAACGTTCAATTTGATAGCGAAGGTAGAGTTACAATTCCAGAAAAATTATTGGACCATGCTAAAATTAAAAATTTAATGTTATTTGTGGGACAAGGAAAAACATTTCAAATTTGGGAACCAAAAGCATTTGAAAAATTTAAGCTTCAGGCTCGAAAAAAAGCCAATCTAATTAGATCAAGTTTTAAGTGGGAAAATAAATTTAACAAGGAGGGAAAATGACAATTAATATAAATGTAGCTGAAGTAAAAGAACTTAAACCAAGAATATTAGTTTTGGGTGTGGGAGGCGCAGGCGGAAATGCAATAAACGGTATGATAGATTCAGGTTTGCAGGGCGTAGAGTTTGTGGCTGTAAATACTGATGCTCAAGATTTAAGAACAAATAAAGCCCAAGCCAAAATCCAAATCGGTCACAACCTAACAAGAGGATTGGGTGCGGGATCGAGAACTGATGTTGGAGAAGCATCAGCAGATGAATCTTTAAACGAAATTATTAATTATCTTCAGGGTAGCAATATGGTTTTTATTACCGCAGGAATGGGTGGAGGAACTGGAACAGGCGCAGCTCATGTTATTGCCAGAGCCGCTAAAGAATTAAACATATTGACTGTAGGCGTTGTTACTTTGCCATTTCTTTACGAAGGTCCCGGAAGAATGAAAAGGGCTATGGTTGGATTGGCTGAGTTGAAAAAACATGTTGATACAAACATAGTTATTCCAAATCAAAATTTATTTAAAATCGCAAGTGAAAAAACTACATTTGAAGAATCGTTTGATTTATCAAATAGAGTTTTAAAACATGGAGTGCAAAGTGTTACTGATCTTATGGTGAGACCTGGTTTAATCAATTTAGATTTTGCTGATGTTGAAACTGTAATGAAAGGGATGGGTAAAGCCATGATGGGAACTGGCGAGTCTGATGGCGACAAAAGAGCAACTAAAGCTGCAGAGCTTGCTTTGAACAATCCTCTTATTGACGAGTATTCTCTTAGAGGAGCAAAAGGTTTATTAATTAATATTACTGGCGGAAAAGATTTGACCCTTTTTGAAGTTGATGAAGCAGTTAATAAGGTTAGAGCAGAAGTAGATTCCGAAGCAGAATTAATTATTGGTGCTATTACAGATCCAGCGCTAGAAGGCAAAATGAGAGTATCGATCGTTGCAACTGCTTTGGATGGACAAGCTCCAGAAACTAAATCTGTTGTTAGTATGGTAGGAAGAATTAATAATAGAAGTTTGGGCTCTACCAATCAAGAATCAAAAACCAATGGAAGCATCATTGATGTTATTAATCACAAAGTAAGTTCTGCAACTGAAGGAGCTACTGCACTAAATTTAGATCCAGTTGTTGAACAACAAACAGAAACAAAAGAAAATATCCAAACACAGAAAATACAGACAAAAGATGAGAATACTCTTGGAAATATTTCTATGGAAAATGCCAGCTATTTTGAAAATAGAGATGAAGCAAGTGATCTAGAAAATCTTCCAGAATTTGAATTGGATAGCATTGAAAAAGTAACTCCAGCTCTTTTTAGCGAAGATGAAACAGTTAATTCAATTAATCAAGAAACTCAATTTGAAGAAAAACAGGAAGAAAGTGACCCTAGTCTTTTTGATGATATACAAAGTCAAGAAGAGAACTATGAGATTCCTGCATTTTTAAGAAGACAAAAAAACTAAATGAGTGTGAAAAAAAAATTATATGAATGCCACCATGTCACTAGATGTAAAACACTATCCAGTGATGCTAAATCAGATATTAAGCATATTGACCCCTCAACATGGTGGCACGTTTCTTGATTGCACATTTGGTGCCGGAGGTTACTCGAGTGCAATTCTTGGTTATCCTAACACAAAGGTGGTAGCCATTGATCGAGATAAAAACGTCTCCTCATTAGCAGAACAAATTAAAAAAAAATTTCCCAAAAGATTTAAGTTTATCAACGATAAGTTCAGTAATTTGGATCAAATTAAGGATTTAAAAATTAAGCCCCAGGGGATAATTTTTGATTTAGGTTTTTCAACACATCAAATGAAAGATTACACAAGGGGATTTTCTTTTGATTCACCAGCTCCTCTGGATATGAGGATGGGAAAAAATGCAACTTCTGCCCTTGATGTAATTAATAATTTTACCGAAGAAAGTTTAGCTTTGATATTTAAAAAACTTGGAGAAGAAAAGGATTCTAAAAAAATAGCTAAAGAAATAGTGTTTAAAAGAAAAAACAATCAAATCATTTACGCCAATGATCTAGCAAAAATTATTAGTCAAGTAAAAAAAAATTATTTTTACTCAAAGACAAATCCAGCAACAAAAGTTTTTCAAGCACTGAGGATGTTTGTGAACAAAGAAGTCACAGAATTAATAACGGGTTTAGTGGCTGCTACAAAATTATTAGAAAAAAATGGGAAAATTATTGTAGTTAGTTTTCATTCTATAGAAGATAGAATAATTAAAAAATATTTTAAAACTTATTCAAATTTAAATCCCAATCCCTCACGGTATGTTCCTTCAGAAAAAAAAAATAATTCAAAACCATTATTTCTTCTTAAATCAAGTTCTGCTTTAATTCCTAGTAAAGATGAAATTATAAAAAATAGAGCATCAAGATCAGCAAAAATGAGGTTTGCTATTAGAAATGAAAATAATTTTTTTCACCCAGATTTATTTTTTAATGATTTTAGAGATTATCTATCTTTAGAAGGATTGAAATTATGAAAAAATATATTTTTTTAATCTTCTTTTTTATTTTTGGTATTTTTGTTATTTCTATTATTAAAAATGAAACTAGAGAAATAGAAAAAAATATAAGAAACATTAATATAAAAATATTTAATTTAAATGCAGAACTGTACGAGGCAAGATTAGATTATAACTATTTATCATCACCAGCAAACATATCAATTTTATCAGAAAAATTTTTTAAAAATGAGTTGAATTTTTATAACCCCAAACAATTTTCTTATATTAAAATAGAAGAAATTAAGAACAATAATAAAAAAGTTGAGCTGACTAAATGATGAATTTTTTTAAAAAAAAAAATAGTGATATTCATAAAAATAAAAAAAGTTTTTATTATGATGATTATTCTCACGAAAATAATATAAAAACTAAAAATAATAATTCAATTGAAATTTCAAAAAACAGAATGGCATTTACTTTTTTTGTAATTTTGAGTATTGCAGTAATATTAGGGATAAAAATTTTATACCTATCTTTTTTTGAAAAAGAATCTTTTAGTAATATTTATAATAAAAAAAATTTTTCACCAAGCAGATTAGATATTGTGGACAGAAATGGAGAAATTTTAGCAAGAAGCGTTAATGCGTGGGCTGCTGGCATAAGTCCAAAACTTATAAAAGATGAAAAAAAATTACTGATAAATTTAAAGATAATATTTCCTAACTTGAACTTAAAAAAAGTAGAGAAGAGAATTTCTAAAGGAAAATTTTTCTATATTAGCAGAAGACTAAATAATCTCGAGAGAGACAAATTATGGTTACTAGCAAAGAAAGCCGTAATTATTGAAAGAAAGCAAATTAGAATTTATCCTCACCAAGATCTTTTTGGCCATGTTATTGGCCAAATTGATGAAGACAACTTTGGAATTTCAGGCATAGAGAAGTCTTACGACTTAAAGTTAAAAGACAAAAATGAAAAAAATAAAAATTTAAAACTTAGTTTAGATTCCAACCTCCAGTTTCTAATTAGAAATGAATTGTTTAACGGAATTAATACTTTTTCAGCAAGAGGAGCCGCTGCTCTTTTGATGGATGTTACAAATGGAGAAATATTATCTCTTGTCTCGCTTCCAGATTTTAATTTAATGGAAAGACAGAAAATTTCAGATAAAGAGTTTATAAATAAAATTACCCTAGGTGTTTATGAGCTTGGGTCGGTTTTTAAAACTTTTACTATTGCCGCAGCCTTAGAAGAAGGAATTTTAGATACAGATACAAAGTTTCAAGATTTAGAAAATAAAATTAAATGTAGAGACAAATGGATTTCAGAGCATGATGAACTTCCTAAAAATTTAAATGTGGAGCAGATTTTAGTAAGATCTTCAAATATTGGTTCAATAAAAATTGCCAGAAAAATTGGATCCAAAAATTATAGTAATTTTCTACATTCATTGGGTTTGCTAGAAAAAATTGATTTTGATATATCTGAAGTTGGAACTCCTTTACCGTTTAAATGGAAAAACTGTGCATTAGAAACCGCATCCTACGGTCACGGAATAACTACTACGCCGCTTCAATTAGCAAGAGCGTACGCAATAATTGGAAATGGCGGATATGAAATTAAACCCACTTTAATAAAAAATAAAAATTTCCAACTCAAAAATAAAATTATTTCAAAAACAACAAGTGAGAAGATTAACAAAATTTTGAGTAAAGTAGTTAAACAAAAAGAAGGAACGGCAAATTTAGCCAATATCAGCGGTTATGACATTGGCGGAAAGACTGGAACTTCAAAAAAGATTGATAATGGAGAATACACACACAAAAAACTGAATACATTTGTGTCTCTTTTTCCAATAAAAAATCCAAAACACCTTCTTTTGGTTTTGATGGATGAGCCTAAACCCGCACCAAATTTGGTTTATTCATATAATGGAATGAAAATATCAAATATACGCAGAAACGATTCAGGTTGGAACAGTGCTTATATTGCTGGCAGAATTATAGAAAAAATTGGTCCAATTTTAGCCACAAATAATTTGAATAGTTTATAAATTCAATGCTTCTATCAAACTTAATGCCGGCAGTTCATTTACGAGATAAGAATATTAAGATTAACAATCTTTGTTTTAACAGCAAGGTTGTAAAAAAAAATGATATTTTTTTTGCAATCTCTGGAGTGAAAAAAAATGGAGAAAAATTCATAGATGAAGCTATCAATAGGGGCGCTTCGGTTATTGTATCTAAAAATAAAATTCACAACCAAATCAAGTCTAGAAATTTTGTTCAAGTCAAGGATGTTAGAAAATCACTGGCTTATGCATGTTCGACTTTTTATAAAAAAAAACCAAAAAATTTACTCGCTGTTACAGGAACCAACGGAAAGACATCCGTAGCTTATTTTTTTAATGAAATATTAAAATATAATAAAGTAAAATCAGCATCCATTGGCACTCTTGGGGTAAAAAGTAAAAGTTTTAATCAATCAATATCTCTCACCACGGCCGACCCTTTGACTTTGCACAAAACTTTAGAAAAAATTAAAAAAAAAAATATTAATAATGTAGTATTAGAAGCGTCAAGTCATGGATTGGATCAAAAAAGACTTGATTACTTGAAATTTAAATGCGGTATATTTACAAATCTTAGTCACGATCATTTAGATTACCATAAAAGCTTATCTTCCTATTTAAAATCTAAACTTTATTTATTTCAGAATTTATTACCCAAAGGATCAAAAATAATTTCAGATTCTGATATTGAGCAAGCTTCAATTTTGCGTAAAATTGCAAAGAAAAGAAAACTAAAAATTCTTACCACAGGATTCAATAAAAAATCTACGATTCTAATCAAAGAAATTCAAACAAATTCAGATTTTAAAACTGTTTGTTTCATTTTTAAAAACAAAGTTTATAAATTTAGAACAGGTATAAGAGGAGACTTTCAAATTAAAAATCTTTTAATGGCTTTTTTAGCAGCAAATGTTTTCGGAATTAAAGTTAAAAATATTATTAAAATTGTTCATAAAATCAAATCGCCACCCGGTAGATTGGAAAGGATAAAAAAACTTCCTTTGAAATGCGAGGTTGTAGTAGATTTTGCTCACACTCCCAAAGCTTTAGAATCAACTCTCAGATCTTTGAGAGAGGAATCTGATAGAAATATTTCCATAGTTTTTGGGTGTGGGGGTGACAGAGATAAGAAAAAGAGGTCTATAATGGGAAAAATAGCCAATCAATATTGTGACAAAATATATGTTACGGATGATAACCCAAGATTTGAGAATCCAAAATTAATTAGAAAATCAATCATCAAAAGCTGTAAATTTAAGGCAAAAGAGATTCCAGAGAGAAGCAAAGCAATTTTTACGGCTATAAGCGAAAGAGAGCCTAATAGTATTATACTTATTGCCGGAAAAGGGCACGAGTCATTCCAAGACTATGGTTATAAAAAATTTAGTGTTTCCGATCAAAAAATAGTTAAAAAAATTTTTAGAAAAAACAAAATTAATCATAAATATATTTGGAACAAGCATTTATCACGCAAAGTATTCAAATTAAAAAATCCAATTAGTTTTAATTCTGTTTCTATAAATACAAAAGAAATTTCAAAAAGAGATCTTTTTTTTGCGCTTAAGGGAAAGAAAGCTGACGGTCATAATTTTGTTAAAGATTCATTAAAAAAAGGTGCTGTTGCTGCGATAGTTGAAAGAAAAATTAAGATAAAAAAATCAAGAAAAATTATTAAAGTTAAAAATGTTAAAAAATTATTGAATCATTTATCAAGATGTATCAGAAATATTTCAGAAGCCCAATTTATTGCTATTACCGGAAGTTCTGGCAAAACTACTACAAAAAATTTAATTGCCCATTTATTAAAAAATTTTGGAAAAGTAGTTAAATCTCCAAAATCTTTTAATAATTTTCTCGGGGTTCCCATTAGTATTGCAAATATTAAAGATTCCACAAATTATGCAGTTTTGGAATTGGGTATGAGTCGCAAAGGGGAAATTCACAAACTTTCAAAATTAACATCACCAGATGTAGGTTTGATAACAAATATAGGACAAGCTCATTTGGAAAATTTTAAAAATCCCAAGCAAATTGCTAGAGCTAAATCAGAGTTGATAGGCAATATTAACAAGAAAGGATTTGTTATACTAAACAAAGAGGATAAATATTTTGATTTCTTCAAAAGGTGCGCTGATCAAAAAGAAATAAAAGTAGTTTCATTTGGTTTTCAAAAGGGTGATTTATTTATTCAAAAAATAGTTAAGATTAAAAATTATTATAGAGTGGAGATTTCAGTTTTTAATAAAAAAATGACATTTAAAATTTTAAGTATAGATAAAATTTTTTTAATTAATTTGCTTGCCTCTTTAAGCGTTATTTATGCTTTGGGTCTTGATATAAAAAAGATTCTTAACTTGATTAACAAATTTCAAATCCCAGAAGGAAGAGGTAATCACAAAAAAATTATAATCAACAATAAGTTAGTTTCACTAGTTGATCATAGCTATAATGCTAATCCTAAATCAATGTCATTAGCGATAAAATCTTTTGATGAATTAAAAATTAAAAGAGGTAATAATAAAATTGTTATTTTGACCGATATGCTTGAACTGGGAAAAAGATCATTAATTTTTCATAAGGCTATTTTAGACCAGTTAAGAAAATCTAGTATAAATCAAATAATTCTAGCTGGAGAATTGTTTAAAAGGGCGACAAAAATGATTCCCAAAAAAAATAACGAAAAAGTTTTTCACAAACTATCAGAGGCTTTAATTTACTTCAAGAAGGTGTTAAACAGTGGAGATGCGTTGATGATCAAAGGATCAAACGCAACGGGATTAAATGATTTTGCAAAAAAATTGAAAAGGAAAAAAAGTGTTATATAGTTTTTTAGTTTCATTAGTTGATCAATTTACATTTTTAAATGTTTTTAAATACATAACTTTTAGAATAGGACTAGCACTAATGACATCGATGGTATTGATTTTTATCATAGGAGGTCCTCTAATTAATTTTTTAGAAAAGAAAAAAATTACTGGACCTATAAGAGAAGATGGACCAGAAGATCATATAGTAAAAAAAATTGGAACCCCCACTATGGGAGGTGTTTTAATACTAATCGGGATATTATTTGGAAATTTCTTGTGGGCTGATTTAACCAATCCTTACATTTGGGTTTTGTTGTTCGTGTGTAGTAGCTTTGGTTTTCTGGGTGGATTTGATGATTATCTAAAAATTAAAAAAGGAAATTCAGCAGGCGTTTCTTACAAAGTTAAACTTATTGTTCAAATTATTTTATCTTTAGTCGCCATATTGTTCCTTTTTAAATATACGGACCATCCATATCTTAATGAGTTATACTTTCCGTTTTTTAAAAATTTAATTTTAGATCTGGGAATATTTTTTATTCCTTTTATGGTTTTCGTGATAATAGGTTCTTCCAATGCAGTTAATTTAACAGATGGTCTTGATGGTTTGGCAACGGTTCCTATTATGTTAGTTGCACTAACTTTTTCTATGATCTGTTATGTAGTTGGTAATATGGTTTTTTCTGACTATCTTCAAATTCCATTTATTCCAGACGTAGGAGAGATCGCAGTATTTTGTGGTTCAATTGTTGGGGCTTGTTTGGGTTTTCTCTGGTTTAATGCGCCACCCGCAAAAATTTTTATGGGTGATACGGGATCTTTGTCACTAGGAGGGTCATTAGGAGCTATAGGCGTTATTTCAAAACACGAAATTGTTTTAGCGATAGTCGGAGGTCTTTTTGTTCTAGAAACAGTTTCGGTAATTATTCAGGTGTTTTCTTTTAAAATTTTTGGAAAAAGAGTATTCAGAATGGCTCCTCTCCATCATCATTTTGAAAAAAAAGGATGGCCAGAATCAACAGTAGTTATTAGATTCTGGATTATATCTATAGTATTGGCGTTAATAGGATTGGCTACTCTAAAGCTTAGATAGCGAAAGGTGAATTTGCGTAGATATCAAAATAGATCAATAGCTATTTATGGAATGGGTGTTACTGGTTGTTCAGCCGCTAAAGCTTTCAACAGGCTAAGGGCCAAAGTTTTTTGTTGGGATGATGATGCAAAAATAAGAAAAAAGATAGCAAGAAACAAAAAATTTGTTTTGCGTAAATTTTGGTTAAATTCTTCCGAATCGTCTCAAATTGACAATATAGTTGTAAGTCCTGGGATAGATATTGAAAAGTGCAAAATAAAAAATTTTTTAAGGAAAAATTTAAAAAAAATAATAACCGATTTAGATTTATTTTTTGAGCTTAATAAGAAAAATTTGATAATTTCAATAACAGGTACTAACGGAAAATCTACAACCTGTAAAATAATAGAAAAAATTCTCAAAACTGCCAAATATAATGTGAGGACTGTAGGAAATATAGGGAATCCTATTTTATCGTCGGCCCATTCAAAAAGAAAATGCGCTTATGTTTTAGAAGTCTCATCTTATCAATTGCAATATTCAAAACTATTTCGATCGAAGCATGCGGCAATATTAAACATTTCTCCAGATCATTTGGAGAGGCATAAAAATATGAAAAATTACACATTAGTTAAGTCCAGAATATTTTTAGCACAACATAGTTCTGATTATTCATATATAAATTCAAAAAATAAATATCTTCAATTAGTTAAAAACAAATTTAAAATTAAAAAATTAAAATCAAAGTTGTTTTTAATAAATAAATCTGATTATAGTTTTTTATTGAAACAAATCGAAAGCAAATATTTTGAAAGTGAAGGAAATTTTGAAAATATGGTTTTTGCATATAAGATTGCAAAAAATTTAAAAATTAATGAAAAAATTATTATAAAAGCACTGAAAGAATTCAAAGGTCTTCCGCATCGACAAGAATATGTTTTTTCAAAGAAAAATATTTTGTGTATTAATGATTCAAAGGCAACAAGTTTTGACGCTTCTTTGCAATCTTTAGCCAATTATAAAAATATTTTTTGGATAGTTGGTGGCATTCCCAAATTACAGGATCGTTTTTATTTAAACAGATTATCCAAAAAAATAATCAAAGCCTATATTATAGGGAAACACCCTTCTTTTTTTGTTAGACAGATAAAGAAAAAAATATCTTATAATATTTCACACAATATAAGAATAGCCATTCAAAATATTCTTGATGATATAAAAAAAATAAAAAAAAATAAAAAATATACAATTTTACTTAGTCCAGCCGCAGCATCATTCGATCAGTTTAAAAACTTTGAGGAACGAGGAAATTTATTTAAATTTTTGATAAAAAATAATTTTAAAAATGATTAATTTTTCTAGATCAAATACAGGCTTAGTAGCTAAATGGTGGAGAATTTTAGATAAACAAATTTTTTTTTGTATAATAGTTTTGCTTTTTTTGGGTCTCTTAGTTTCTTTTTCATCCACATCTTTAATTGTAAGCGAAAGACTAGAACAACAATCATATTATTTTTTTATAAAACATCTCATATTTGTAATATTTTCTGTATTAGTATTATTTTTTATTTCAATTCAGGATATAAAAACCATCAAAAGGTTTTTAATACCCGCTTTTTTATTCCTATTTTTTCTTTTGTTACTTGTTCCATTCGCTGGAGTCGAAGTTAAAGGATCAAGGCGATGGCTTGATTTTGGTATTTTTCCAAGGTTCCAACCAATCGAATTGTTGAAGCCATTTTTTATTTTACTTACTGCTAGAATTTTGGCTTTAGAAAATACTTCCAATTTATATAAAAGATACGTTTATTCACTGTTGGCTTTATTCAGTATAATTTTTTTATTAATAAATCAACCTGACATAGGACAGACGTTACTGATAATTTTTACATATGGTGTAATGATTTTTATTTCAGGAATAAATTTAATTTTTTTAACTATTGTTTTTTTAGTCGCGGTTGGATTTGTAATTTCGATTGTTTATTTATTTCCAAATAAGTTTGGATATATTGTATCTAGAATTCAGTCCTTTTTTGACCCAAACAAGGGAGATGGTTTTCAGTCACAAACTGCCTTGAATGCAATAAAACAAGGTGGATTAACTGGACAGGGAATGGGAGAGGGAATTTTAAAAGAAAAAGTTCCAGAAGCTCACACAGATTATATAATTGCGGTTATATCTGAAGAATTTGGGACAGTTTTGATATTTTTAATTATTGCTGCTTTTATTTTTATTGCTATTAAAGTTATAAATAAAGTTATTGAGGCAGAAGACGAATTTATTAAGCTATCATTAATGGGTTTAATGTCTATGTTAGTTTTCCAAGCTCTAATTCATATTGGTGTAAATATCAGATTTTTACCAACAACTGGCATGACTTTACCTTTCCTTAGTTATGGTGGTTCATCATTACTAGGAAGCTCTTTAATGGCGGGAATAATATTAAATTTTACTAAAAAAACAAATTACAAT
>CEUB01059153.1_pt1 | contig 11838 bp, 9 predicted proteins | sample 356491 | NCBI WGS metagenome assembly CEUB01 (sample SAMEA2623370, study PRJEB7988) | marine metagenome | isolation source: saline water (ENVO:00002010), including | reverse complement strand
AGAGGGATAGGATATGGAATCAACTTTTTTCTAAGTATGGGGGTTGGGTCCCTTGCAGCAATGGCAGGGGGAGTTATTGCAATTAATTTTGGAACTAACTTAATATTTATATCTATGGGTGTTTTGCTTATTCCAGCTTTAATTACAAGTTATTTTATTATTTTAAAATCATGATTATTATTTTATTGAAAAAAGTATATCTATTTTATTAATTGATATGATTAGCAAACAGTTGAAAGAACTACCATCCATATCTCAAGTGATGAATGAGATAAAAACTGATATATCTATGCATAATAGGTATTTAAAGGAAATAATTAATTTAGAAATTAAGATGTACAGAAAATTAGCACAGTCCAATAAGTTAGATTATAATCGTAAGGAGATTGTCCTGAAGATTATTCAAGAAGTGAATAGATTGGATCAGTCATCAATAAAAAATTTAATTAATGGTACGGGGATAGTATTACATACTGGATTTGGCCGTGCTCCTATATCAAAAAAAATAATTCAAAGAGTAGCCAATAAATTAGATGGTTATATTAATTTAGAATTTGATCTATTAGATGGAAAACGTGGTTACCGACAAAATCATTTATCAAAAATGTGTAATGCAATCTTTGGTTCTCAATCTAACTTATTAGTTAATAATAATGCATCTGCCGTTTTATTATCTCTTAATTCTTTAGCAGAGGGAAAAGAAGTAATTGTATCTAGAGGTCAGGAGGTTGAGATAGGCGGCTCTTTCCGTATACCTGATATAATTAAAAAAAGTCATGCTAAGCTTATAGAAATTGGTACTACGAACAGAACTCATTTAGCTGATTATGAAAAAGTTATATCTGCATCAACAGGTGCCATTTTATGGGCTCATACCAGCAATTATGTTGTTAAGGGGTTCACAAAAGAAGTGCCACTTAAAGATTTGGCTTTACTATCTAAGAAGAAAAAGGTTCCACTTATCGTAGATCTGGGGTCTGGAACGATTATTTCTACTGAGAATTATAATTTGCCAAAGGAAAAAATTGTTCAAGAGGTGTCAAAGACAGGCGCTGATGTTATTACTTTTTCTGGTGACAAATTAATAGGGGGTCCTCAAAGTGGATTTATTATTGGAAAAAAAAGGTATATAAATAAAATATCACAAAACCCCTTATATAGAACATATCGATGTGATAAGTGGACGATAGCTTTTATGGAAGAAACACTTAAGACTTTTCAATCAGATAATAAATTTGATTCAAGCAATTTATCTTTAAAATTACTTACCTCATCAAGAAAAGAGTTATTTGTAAGAGGAAAAAGGATTATTGATAATATACCTAAAAGCAAGATGAAAGTACTTGGTATTAGTTTAGAAGAATCATTGGTAGAGGCGGGAAGTGGCTCATTACCATTAAAATCTATTCCTAGTATAGTATTAAAATTTCAACCAAAGAATATATCTGTATATTCTCTAGCAAAATCTTTCCGTTTGGGAAAGCATCCTATCGTAGGCTATTCAAGAGGGAATGCTTTTTATATTGATTTAAAAGCTGTATTGCCTAAACAAATATCTCATTTGATTGAATCAATTAAGCAGGTTTAATGTGTCTCATCTAGTTATAGGTACTGCTGGACATATCGATCATGGTAAAACATCTTTGGTCAAAGCACTCACTGGTACAGATACTGATAGTTTAGTTGATGAAAAAAATCGAGGTATGACTATTGATTTAGGTTTTGCATTTCTAAATGATAATATTACAATTATTGATATGCCTGGGCATGAAAAGTTTATCCGAAATATGGTTGCAGGTGTATCTAATATTCATATTGCATTGCTAGTAGTTGCTGTTGATGATGGTATTATGCCGCAAACCAAAGAACATCTGCAGATTTTACAAATTTTAAATATTTCAACTTGTATAATCGTTCTAACTAAAATTGATTTAATTCAGGATAAGGAATGGATAGATCTTGTTGAACTAGAAGTTCGTGAGATGGTTAAAGATATTTTTGAAAATATAGAGATTATACGGACATCAGTACAAAATAATATAGGTATAAAGCAATTAAAGAATATTATATCGAAGCAGATAGTATTCAATAATAAAACTAAAAAAAATGATATTTTTAGATTACATGTCGATCGCGCATTCTCAATGATGGGTTTTGGAACGGTTGTTACTGGAACAGTATTGTCAGGTAAGCTTGAGATAGGAGATAACGTATTTGTATTGCCAAATAATACCTTAACTAAGGTTCGAGGAATTCAAAGACATGGTGAAAAAATTGATTCTATCCAAATTGGTGATAGAGCTGCAATAAACTTGGCAAATATTGAATTAGATAAAGTATATAGAGGATCTCAGCTAACATCAAGTTCGAGTATGATATCTGTGAATCAATTTATTGCAAGGATTACAATTACTAATCAAAGTAATAAAGAATTTAAACATAGACAGAGAGTTCGAATCCATTTAGGGACCGCTGAAATATTTGCTAGAATATATTTAATTGGTAAAAAAACATTAGATTATAATGTTAGTACAAATGTGTTAGTTAAATTGGAAAAAGTCCTGTGTGTTTTTCAAGATGATTTATTTGTCATAAGATCCTATTCTCCAATAACTACATTAGGTGGAGGAATTGTTTTAACTACTTTAATAATACAGCATTTCCCATTCAAATCATGGGTTCCATTTCTTGAAATAGATCCAATAAAAAGATTTAATCAACTAATAAATTATAGTGAGCCCAAATTAATTGATGAGTGGTCATCTATAACCCAAATTCAGATTGATGAGATAGCTAAATGGATAAAAGATTTAGGCCTCTTTATCACTGAAAGTGGATTAATATATACTGAAGATATAAAAAATGATAGTATGCAAATTATTATTAAACTATTACAGGTTTATCATGAAAACAATCCACTAAGAAATGGTATAGTTTCTGATGTCTTAAAACAAAAATCTAAAATTGAAGAAGGATGGTTTCTTGAGATACTTTCATTCTTAGAAAAAGAAGGGCTTGTTAAAAGGATGGGATCGGAATATGCTTTAAATTCACACGAAATACAAATAAGCGACGATTTAAGACATCTTTATCATGGGCTAGAAGAGAGTATTATTAAGAATGGTTTTGCTCCAACCACCACAAAAGAAATTTCTAAACAATTTGATATATCTGAAAGAAAGTGTTTAGAGCTATTACATGTTTTAAAGAATAAAAAAAAGATAGTTAAAGTAAATATTGATTTATGGATGCATTCAGATAATATAGAGAAACTGTATCTGGTAAATAGAAAACATTTTCAATCAAATAATGAATTGGATATCTCATCATTTAAAGACTATACAGGTTTAACAAGGAAATTTGCTATTCCTGTACTGGAATTTTGTGATAAGCAGGGATGGACATCTCGTATGGGTAATTTGCGTATAAAAGGGGAAAATCTTTGAGAAATAAAACTATAAAAGTCAAGAGTACTCCTCTAATGCGACAATATAATGAAATAAAAGAGCAGTATAATGATGCAATTGTATTATTTAGGATGGGAGATTTCTATGAAACATTTAATGATGATGCTGTAATTACAGCAAAGATCCTAGGCATTGTACTTACTAAGAGATCAAATGGAGCGGCTGCTGAAGTTCCATTAGCCGGTTTTCCTTATCATTCTATAGATAATTATCTACACAAACTTGTAAATGCTGGCCACCGAGTTGCTATTTGTGAACAAGTAGAAGACCCTAAAATTGCAAAAGGCATTGTTAAAAGAGAGGTTATTGAAGTTGTTACGCCAGGAACAATCACAAGTGATACAGCTTTAAATAATAAATCTAATCAATATATTGGATGTATTCATTTCGATAATAAAGATTCGGGATATGCTATTTTAGATCAATCAACTGGCGAGCTGTTTGTAGGTCAATGTTTAGTAAAAGATTTAACAGAATCATTATTAAAGTTTGCTCCTAGAGAAATATTAATTAGTAGTAAAATTATTTATTCTACTGCTTTATGGTATAGAACATTAAGACCATTTGTAACTGTTATCGATGACTCGATAATATCATATGACGAATCATATCGAGTAGTAAAAAAACATTTTAAAGTTCAATCTCTTAAAGGTTATGGGTGTGAAAGTTTAAAATTAGGTGTAGCTGCTGTAGGTGCGATCTTTTTTCACATAAACAACACATTGAATGGATCTTTAGAACATGTGACTAATATAAAGACTGTTCATGATGATGGGATAATGGGGCTGGATAGTTTTTCAGTTAAAAATCTTGAAATATTTAGATCGTTATCTACACAAGGGAGTCATGGAACATTAATCGATTTATTGGATTATACGGTTACAAATGGTGGCGGCCGAATGCTAAAACAATGGCTTAGTAGACCATTAAATAGTATTAATAGGTTGAACAATCGTTTAGATATTGTTAATTCTTTTAGAAATCATAAAAACCAGTTAAATGAATGTAGAGATCTATTTAAAGATATGCCCGATATTGAAAGAATATTGGGAAAGATTAACCAAGGTAAAGCTACCCCTCGAGATATAGTTGGTTTGAAACAAAGTTTAAGTAGAGTACCTGAACTTCAAGAACTCTTATTAAAAATTGATGATAAATACTTAAACAAATTAAGATCTACTTTTGTAGATACAGAGCCAATAGTTGAGTTTATATCATCGCAATTGAATGATGAAGTCCCAGCTCAGATTAAGCAAGGGAATATTTTTCGCAAAGGGATAAATAAAGAATTAGATGAATTACGAAAATTAATTTTAGGCGGTAAACAATGGATTCAAGAACTGGAGAATAATGAAAGAGAGCGTACTGGCGCTAGTCGATTGAAAATAGGTTTTAACAAAGTTTTTGGATATTATTTGGAAATTTCAAAATCTCAGCAGAATAATATTCCAGATGAATATATTCGTAAACAGACATTAGTTAGTTCTGAACGTTATATCACGATTGAATTAAAAGAATATGAAGAAAAAGTTTTATCTGCTGAGGAGAAGATGTTAGAAATTGAAACAGAGCTTTTCTCAGTATGCTGCAGCAAAATATTAGAAAAAGTTGCGATGATTCAAGCTAATGCTAAAATAATAAACCGTATTGATATATTAATGACATTTGCACATTTGGCTATTCAAAATAGATATTCTAAGCCAAAGTTATCTAATAAACCTATTTTGAAAATTAACAATAGTAGACATCCTATTGTAGAAAAGCTACTGCCTTCATCTGAACGTTTTGTTAGTAATAGTATCGATTTAGATGTGAGAAAAAACCAGATTCATCTTATTACAGGTCCCAATATGGCTGGAAAATCTACTTATTTACGCCAAATAGGGTTGCTTGTTTTAATGGCACAGATAGGATCTTTTATTCCTGCAGAAGATGCTGAAATTGGTATAGTAGATCATCTTTTTACAAGGGTAGGCGCAAGTGATAATCTTGCTGGTGGTGAAAGCACATTTCTCGTTGAAATGATTGAAGCATCAAATATTATTCATAATGCTACGCCACAAAGCTTAATTCTTCTTGATGAAATTGGTCGTGGTACTGCAACCTTTGATGGGCTATCATTAGCATGGTCTATCACAGAATATTTGCATAATAATCAATCTGTAGCTGCTAGAACATTATTTGCAACCCATTATCATGAATTAACTAAGTTAGATCAGACATTAGATAGATTGGAAAATCACCACGCTGGTGTTAAAGAAGCGGAAGAAGAAATTATATTTTTAAGAAAGATTTTACCTGGCCCTGGTGATAAAAGTTATGGTATCCATGTCGCAAAAATGGCTGGACTTCCAAAAGTTATTCTAGATAGGGCTAATGAAATTCTTAAACATCATTTAAAAGAAAGCCAAGAAGTAGGTAATTACATACCAGAAAAACATGCTAATCAAGTTTCAATATTTCAAAATAACACCTTCTCTTATTTGAATGACCTTAAGAAAGTTAATATTAATGAATTGACTCCTTTAGCTGCATTAAAGATTTTAGATGATTTGAAAAAGAAATATGAATCATAAGAATTTTTTCTTCATTCTCTTAATTCTTTCTTCTTTCATTCATTCTGAATCAATTTGGGTAAATTATGGTTGGGAAATCTTTGATAATGCAGGAGATGGCCGTGCCTTATCGCTAGGTAACTCTTTTATTGCTGATGGCACATCCCCTATATCAGTTTTGTGGAACCCAGCGCATCAAAATCCTGAGAGAAATTTGCCTTTATCCTATGGGCATCAGAATCGTTTTGCAGGTTTAGTTAGTAGTGATGTATTAGTTTTTGGCTTTAAGAATAAATTTAAGACACCCTTAAGTATAGTAATTTTACGAGAAGCAGTGTCGAGAATACCTGATACTAGAGATCTATTGCTTGATTGGGGGGAAGATGGAATGCCTGGCACTATGGATTTTGGTGAAGGAAATGGAATATTAGACGAAGGAGAAAGGTTAGATTTTGAAAATATAAAATATTTTAATCAGTCTCAATGGGCATTGCATTTTAGTACTGCAAAAAAAATTAACAAGGTTACTTTTGGCATTGCTGCAAAGAGCTTATTTCATAATCTTGGTGGATATAAGGGAAACGGATTTGGGTTTGATGTTGGTGCAAAGCTTTCTCCATGGAAAGATAATATTATAGGAGTAACATTTAATCATTTTACGACCTCATGGTTTATATGGGATAATGGTACAGTTGAAAGAACTATGCCAAATATTTCTTTAGGAGTAACTCAATTATTAAAATTATCTAAATTACCTTTAAGCTTTAGATTTAATGGAGGCGTAGTTAAAACATTAGGATATAGAGGGGTTTTGTATAATCTAGGTATTGAGCTAAACTATCAATCTAATCTTCAAATTAGATTAGGAAAAAATAATTATGGTTTTCTTTCAACAGGAATAGGTTTAGTATGGAAAAACTTTTCTATTGACTATGCTTATAGGCCATCACCTTCAAATACTGGATTTGGGTCTAGTCAGTTAATATCATTTAGGTTAGACCCTATTTGGTTTAGAAATAAAATAATTACTTTTTTATAAATTATTCATCAAATATAATTTTTTGATGTTTATTTGAATAAAAACACCAAAATGAAGTAGATTTATGGCTCACCCTGGGTAAGGAAATATGATTTTAAGTATGACAGGTTTTGGTCATTCAGTTATTGATACTGAAGTTGGACAGTTATCCGCATCTGTGCGGTCAGTTAATTCACGATATTTAGATATTAAAATACGTGGTTTAAATATTGACCCAAAAGTTGAGCGAGAGATTAGACAATTATTATCAAAAACTGTAATTAGAGGTTCTGTGCAAATTTTCTTTGAGATTGGAAAAAATTCACTATCCAATAGCAGTTTTTCTTTTAATAAAGATCGGTTTGAAGCAATAGATGAAACACTAAAATTGATTTCTCAAAATTATTCTTATACGATTAATCCAGGTGATTTTATTAAAGCATCAGACCTATTGCTAGATAATAGATTAGATAATTTGAATTCAGATGATATTATTAAAGTCACTAATGAAGCAATCTTACAGTTAAATGAGATGAGAGAATTAGAAGGAAATAAAATACATAAAGATTTAGCTTCGAGAATAAATACTCTAAAAAAAGGAGTTAGAACTTTAGAGAAGTTGAATAAATCTTTTGCTACTAAAAGAAAAGAAAAATTACAAACTCGCTTACAAAAGTTATTAGGAAATCATGAACTGGATGAGTCAAGATTGGTTCAGGAGGTTGCAATTTTAGCAGAACGAGCTGATGTCACTGAAGAAATAGTTCGTTTAAAGAGCCATTATGAACAATTTGATAAATTATTAGATAGTGGAAATAGTATTGGTAAAAGATTTACCTTCTTGATTCAGGAAGTATTTCGTGAAATTAATACGATAGGTTCAAAAAATGGTTCAGTAGATGTTATTAATCAGATAATACTTATGAAAGATGAACTGGAAAAGATAAGAGAGCAAGCCCAGAATATTTTATGAAAAATCTATTTGCTATATCTGCTCCCTCTGGGACTGGTAAATCTACTTTATGTGAAGAGATAAGAAGGAAAAAATCCCAAATTAAATTTTCAATTTCTTGTACTACTAGGCCCAAACGAAATTATGAAATTAATGGAGTAAACTATTACTTTTTAACGAATGGTGAGTTTATGAAAAAAGTAGATAATCATGAATTCGTAGAGTTTGAAAAAGTCCATGGCTACTATTATGGAACTTTAAATAATGCTATCAAAGATGCAATTAGTAGTGAAGAGTTAATGTTGTTTGATGTTGATGTCAATGGTGCAATGTCAATTAAAAAAAAATATCCTAAAAATACTTTTACTATATTTATTTTACCTCCATCAATAGAAGATTTGAAGATGCGTTTGGTTAATAGAGGTACAGACACAATAGAAAGAATTAATAAAAGACTAGAAAGAACAAGTAAAGAGATGAAGTTTAAAGATAAATTTGATACATTTATGATTAACGATGATCTATCTAGTGCAATTGATAAATTAAATGAAATAATAACTAATCAAAATCAAGGAGTAGCATAATGGCAGTCAAACCTTTAGCATTACGAAAATTAGAGCAACAGTCAAAGAATATATATGAAGCAGTGGTAGTAATGTCAAAAAGAGCCCGTCAGATTAATCAAGAACGGTATGAAGAAAAAGTCATAAATGAAACAGATGATATCTCTGAATTAGATGTTTTAGATGAATTACCTCAAATTGATCCTGAAGAATATGAGGAAAAAGAAAAAGTAACTACTGAAGCTTTGGATCAATTTTTAGCAGGTGATGTAAAATGGAGAGAACTAGAAGGTGATGATTCATAGGAATAAAATTGACAAAAAGTAATTCTATCAATCAATATTTGAGACAGACTCAAGATATCTATGGGGATAAGCTCTATTTAAAAATTAATAAACAAACTAATATCCCCAATAGTTCAGAAAATTCATTGGAAGATTTTAATTGCGCGATTAACACCTGTCAGAAATGTCAACTAGGAAACTCAAGAAATAATTTTGTTTTTGGTGTTGGTGATAAAAATGCTGACTTATTACTTGTAGGGGAGGCCCCTGGTGAGAAGGAGGATCTTGAAGGTATTCCATTTGTTGGTCGAGCAGGCAAGTTATTGGATAAAATTCTATCTGCTATATCTTTATCAAGAGATAAGGGTGTTTATATCTGCAATGTCTTAAAATGTCGTCCTCCTGATAACCGCGATCCTTTGCCTTCGGAGATTGAACAATGTGAGCCTTATCTCAAAGAGCAAATTAATTTGATAAAGCCAAAACTAATAGTAGCTTTAGGTAGAGTGGCAGCAAAGACCTTATTAAAAAATGATTTGGCATTAAAAGATATGCGTTTAATAAAACATGACTATTATGGTACCCCGCTTATTGCTACTTATCATCCTGCTGCCCTATTAAGAAATCAAAATCTTAAACCCGCGGCATGGGAAGATTTTAAATGGATAAGAAATTTAATCAACTGATAATATGGCTAAGAATAAAACTGAACAAAATTTAAACCAACAACCGCAATCGATCGATGCAGAGCAAGCTGTATTGGGTGCTATGCTATCTAGTAAGGATGCAATAAGTAAAGCATTGCAGTGGGTGCGAAGTCATCATTTTTATAAAGAGTCACATAGTAAAATCTTTCTAGTTATGTCAGACCTTTTTGATAAAGGTGAACCAATAGATACTATTTCAGTTATAAATAAATTAAAAAAGAATAAACAAATAAATGACGTAGGAGGAGCAGATTCTATTATTGGTTTGGTAGAATCCGTACCTACTACAGCAAATGTGGAAAGTTATGCAAAAATAGTCTTAGAAAAATTTATGCTTCGTGAATTAATTAGAGCTTCTCATGAACTTTCCAAAGATGCCTATAATGACCGACAAGATGTGGGGGAAATTTTGGATGCTGCTGAGCAAACAATATTTGCAATAACTCAGGATCGTCTACGTGGAGGTTTCATGCCTATAGATGGTATATTGCATGAGACGTTTCAGAACTTAGACAATATTGCTTCTAATCCTGGATCTGTAACAGGAGTAGCATCAGGATTAATTGATTTAGATGAAATTACTTCTGGGTTTCAAAAAGGCGACCTAGTAATAATTGCGGGTAGGCCATCTATGGGTAAAACAGCATTAGCATTATCTATTATGCGTAATGCTGCAATAGATTTTAAAATACCTGTAGGTATGTTTAGTTTGGAAATGGCAAATCATCAATTAGCACAAAGACTACTATGTGCTGAGGGGCGCGTAGATAGCCATTTGGTTCGAACAGGTAAGCTTCCTAAGAATCAATGGAAAAACTTAAGTCTCGCTGTGGGGTCACTTGCAGAAGCTGAAATTTATTTAGATGATACTCCTGCTATAACTGTTCTGGAGCTACGGGCAAAAGCAAGAAGATTGAAGGCAGAGAAAAATTTAGGTCTTGTAATTGTTGATTATTTGCAATTAATGCAGGGCCCTAGGAATATTGAAAGTCGACAACAAGAAATATCTAATATATCACGTTCATTAAAGGCACTAGCAAAAGAATTAGATATTCCGGTTATAGCTTTATCACAGTTATCTCGCGCTGTTGAGCAGAGGAGTGATCATAGACCGCAATTATCAGATCTTAGAGAGAGTGGTGCAATCGAGCAAGATGCTGATGTTGTTATATTTTTATATCGTTCTTGGGTTTATTCTAGAGAAGAAGAGGAAAAAGGTAGAGCACAAGCTATTGTTGCAAAACAAAGAAATGGACCTATTGGTACTGTAGATCTATCATTTATAGATCGTTTTGCTCGGTTTGAGAGCGTTTCAGCTTTTGAAGAATTAGAGTCTGAAGTTCCATTTTAATGCAGAATCCTTTGTCTAAATTTGTTCCACATCTTGTGGGAGAATATCCAAAAAATTTTTTGAATTTATTTGAAAGTGTTTCCATTCTTAATGGATTTGATAAAGATGAGATAAAGGATTTATTATGGCAAGCATATGAATTCTCTAGCACACATCATGAGGGTCAAAAAAGAAAATCGGGCGAGCCTTATTTTCATCATTGTTTAGCAGTTGCTAATACTCTTGCATTATGGAAAATGGATCATTTTACTATTGCAGGAGGGATGTTGCATGATACAGTTGAGGATACAGATGCATCAATTAACGATATAAAATCTCTATTTGGTGATGATGTAGCTGATCTTGTCGATGGTGTTACTAAATTAGGAGGTATCCGGTTTTCAAGCAGAGAAGAAAAGCAAGCAGGTAATTTTATGAAAATGTTGCTTTCTGTTGCAAAGGATCTACGTGTTATAATAATTAAATTTGCTGATAGACTTCATAACATGAGGACAATTAAACATTTATCAAGGTTTAAGCGTCATCGAATAGCAATAGAGACTAGAGATGTTTATGTCCCCTTAGCTAATAGGTTAGGAATGGCTAAAGTAAAAGCTGAATTAGAAGATTTAGTATTCCAAACATTGAACCCAAAAGCATATTCTGATCTTGAGTCAAATATTAAATCAAGTAAAAGAGCAAGAGAGCGGTATATCTCTGGTATTACTAAACCAATAATAGATGAATTATCAAAATATAATTTGGATGCATCAATTTATGGTAGGGTAAAATCTTATTCTTCCATTTATGGTAAGATGGTAAATAGAGGTAAATCTTTTAATGAAATTTATGATAACCTTGCAGTGAGAGTTATAGTGGATAAAATAGAAGATTGCTATCTAGCTCTTGGTGTGCTGCATCAGCTTTTTAAACCAGTTCAAGATCGTTTTAAAGACTTTATC
>CEUB01050026.1_pt1 | contig 11871 bp, 9 predicted proteins | sample 356491 | NCBI WGS metagenome assembly CEUB01 (sample SAMEA2623370, study PRJEB7988) | marine metagenome | isolation source: saline water (ENVO:00002010), including | reverse complement strand
CTCTACTACTGGGGCAGGCTCTACTACTGGTTTAGTCTCTACTACTGGGGCAGGCTCTACTGGTTTAGTCTCTACTACTGGGGTAGGCTCTACTGGTTTAGTATCTACTACTGGGGTAGGCTCTACTGGTTTAGTATCTACTACTGGGACAGGCTCTACTACTGGGGCAGGCTCTACTGGCTTAGGTGATTCTGCTATCTCTTCTGTTTTTTTTAATTCATTTTGGCGTTCAACCAAGGACATTACATTTATGGCATTTCCGCCGCGCATGCGGTGGTCACCAAGTTGCATATTTGTCATTTCAGAATCTAACTCTCCTATATCATTTTGTGATATTTGTACAAGATGTAATTGTTGTGCAATGCTAAAAAAATTTTTTGCAGTGTCAAATTTAATTATCCATGGGAAATCGCTACGTAAATATGCACGACTATCTCCTTGTGTTCTTTCAAATGTTGATTTACTCAAATATCTATCTAATAATGCTTTTGCTGTTTCTGACATACTTTCATATGTTTCTTTAGATATTTCCCAAGTTGTTGTTGTCCCATCTTGCGTTTTAACATTATTATTTAATGTATCATCCAATGATAGCCATAGTTCTCCATCAAAACGAAAGGCATTTTTATGTGTGCCAAGTGGTGTGTATTTTCTGCTTGACGTATCCATTAATCAATTAAATATAATAAAAATAGTGCACGCACTACAGGCTAAGTTAATATTCTGTTTCTAAATCGCTATCACTATAGTAATCTTTTTCAATGAAAATACCAGTAGCTTCTTTTGCGGATACTAACAAATGGTCTTTAAATACTTTTTTATTCCAATAATCCGATTTATTGCCTACAACAATTATATCTATATTATTACCGAATTCTGTAGTAGCCTTATTTTTCCAGAATTCTATGTTTTTATAGCTATTAATGCTTGATATGTCATACACTATTACAGCTGCATCTATATTCATGTTTTTGAGTTTATTTTTAGCTTCAATTACTTTCAATGGATTGATATGGTAATATGCGGAATCAAATCCGGGATAATCAATATATGTTAAAAAATTATGATTTATAAAACGAATATATTTCGTTTGTAAATAATTGTCAGTAAATTTGTTACGACAAGTCAAGAGATTTATTAAAGATGTTTTACCAACAAGGGGGTCACCTATGAATACAATGTTTCCTTTATTGGAGTCAGTAGATCTATACTTTTTAATAGAATCCAAAAGGCACATATATTACTTCTGTATTTGGATTTTTATTTTCATTTGTATCTTTTCCTTAAAGTTCGACGTCGGACTCGGCGTCCGATACCCCCTCCTCCTCGTTCTCGGCGTCTGTTTTTTCTTGTTTTTAAGTTTTTTAATGCTCTATTCAAACTAAAGTGTTTATACCACTTGGAAGGTGGTCCCGCTTCATCCCATAATTCATGCCATTTACCTCTTCTATGAAAACGTTCATCAATATTAACATTTTCTGGATAAAATTGTCCAAGAAAACCTTTAAAAGTCGGTTCTTCTTCTGTACCATATTCTCTCCATATAGCTCTTCTATATCGTATCATTTGTTCTCTTAAAAAATCATTATTCATAGTTTCTAGATCTTGACGTAGTCTCAAATCTTCTAAATCAACAACTATTGTATCTATATCCGTATCTTCATTCATTAATTAATTACTAATATTTTTTGAGTGATTTTGGATTATTTTGAATTAAATTTAATTAATTTTAATTATTTACTAATTATTTGGGTATTATTTTAATAAATTAATTCATTTTTTACCAAATTAATTGTTTTTAATTAATTTTTTTTAATTATTTTTTATTTATTTTATTTATTTTAGTCCGATTTTTTCTAATTATAAATAATATATGTATAAAACATCAAAAAATACTAGAATAAAAAGAAATAAAATTAATAAAAAAAAAATCAATTTTCACCTCATAGCTGGCACGCCGGGTCAAGAAGAAAAACAAAATATATATAGAGTTCTGGCCGATGACGACGTCGAACGGCCACTGTCGCCTCCCGGCTTGTCCAAGGCCAATTCGCGCGAAAAACGTATAGAAGCGTTAAAGAAAAAATTTGCATTATATGATGACAAACAAGCAGCACACAGTGCTGCTTATAATGCTATTATCGCAAATGAAGATAGGCACGCTGCCCAGAAAGCGGCGCAAGATGCAACAGATGCGGCTAATTTAAGAGGAGAACAGCTGTCCAATTTAGAAAAGCCAAGTCTTGAAATATTATTAGGTAATTTGGAAAAAGAAAAAAATCGTATAGAAAATGCTACTAATAAGATTTTGATGGAACTTGACAAAAAGAAGGCAGAAGAAGTAGCAACCGCGGCCATGAGTGCAAATAAAGATAGAGAAGCTGCATCAGATGCGGCGATGAGTGCCAAATTAGCAGCCGAGGATCGTTCCGCGGCCGCGGCCGCGGCGAGTAGTGCGGCAGCAGCGATTCAAAAGCGGAAACGTATTAAGAAACGTAATAAACTTGCTGCAAAGCGTAAACAACGCGTTCTCGAAAGGAAGGAGGCAGACTCGGCCGCCGACGCATCAGCGCTCGACGACGAGGAGCAGCTTCGCCAGGTCAGTGATATGGCCGAATTATGGGAAAGTAAAATATCAGATTATATGAATAAGTTTCCAATTTTAAGGATTTCGGCAATAAAGATGACACAGCATGTGATTGACCCAAATTATGCGCCATTTTTAGATAAAATAATGAATGAAATAATTCAGATTGATGAGATAATGCAAAATGAAGGAGTATCGTGGAGATTGGCAACAATTTACTATGATAAACCAAATATGCCCGAAAAAGAAAAGAAAGAAATGGTTAAGCACGATATAGTATTAAGTTCTATGACGCCGGAGGATGAACGCCATGGTGATGAAGAGAATATTCGCCCGAAAATGACAGAATCAGACAAAAATATACATGAATTAATGAGAAAATATAGAATATCACGTAAAACTGCTAAAATATTTCATGAAAATCCAGACTGGTCTGAAGATAAAAAATCACGCGTATCTGCAGAAGATCCTGTAACTCAAGATGCAAAAATGAGAGAATTTAATATTAATAGAGATTCTGCAAAAGACCTTTTATCAAATCCAACAGATGATATTGATACATGGAAAAAAACTCTTTCAAAAGACCCATTCTTTCAAAAGAAAATCGAAGATTTAATGAATGAATTTCATTGTAGTTATGACACTGCAATGTTTATGTTAATAAGGCCAAATGCGACAGAAGAGGAAATAGATGAAATTCTTAGAAATGATAAAACATTCGTATCTCATTCTAATAGTCTTGAGGAACATGCACTATTCTTGAAACGGCAAGCAGATATAAAACTTAAAGCAGATCAAAAAAAAGCAAAGTCAAAAGCGAAACGCCAACTTCGTAGACGCAAATAGGCATATTATACATAATAATCCACCTTTCGGCTGGGACATGGGTATCTTTCCTGTTCTTTAGATAGTTTACCTTCAATGCAATTATAATTGTATAGATATCCATATTGTTCTTCCAAGAATTCAAAGAATCTATCGTCTTCAGCAGAACATTCGTCTAAATGCAGTAATGTTGTTCCGTCATACATATGTCTCATGTCTCCAGCTAATATTCTGTCTTCACAAGAACTGAAATAGTCATATGCGACGTTTTTACTCCAAGCTCTTCCCCAAATATACACTTTCATAGTCCAACTTCTTGACCAAGTATATATATTTAAGTCAGTCGACGCTGACATTCGCTCATTAGATAGATCTGAATATAATCCCTTTGAACACAATGCTATGTTTATAATACCAGGTAAAGATAATTTGTTGATAAAGAAGTCACCATTAATAATATCCTCAAACTTATTCACTTTACACTGTATATTTAATTTGTTTTTAAATAAATCACCAATTGCCATTTTTTCATAATTCATATTCATGAACACAGCATCCTTTCCTATTTAATATATATTTTAATGGTTCATTTTTTTGCAAAAAAAAATTTACAAATTCCTAAATCCCTAAATTCCTAAATAATATTTAGCAGCATTTGATTGTGAATTGCTTCCTTATTTAGTTGCTTTTTGGCACTAATTTTTCTCCTATTTTCCTTCTGGCTCTCATTCTCCCATGATGAGGAGAGCTTATACGCCGTTATGACAGTATTTAGCGTCTTGTTTGTCATATAGACAATATTCTTATATTGTACCTTCCAGCGTGCTTCTCCGCCCCTGGTTTGACTGCGTCTGACCTTACCATGCATTTTGGTCATCTTGAGCTCATTCAGCGAGATATGTCTTTCTGCCATGCGTTCCATTCCGTGTGGCGTCAGAATCAATGGAGATTCTGCTCTCCTTTTCATGAAATATGGGTGAATACTTGGGTATTTCTTATTTGACTGCTTTTTATTAGTAAAGGTTTTTTTATTTGCCCTGCTATTGGATAGCAGTGCAGCCTTGTGTCTCACATGCTTTTGTGAATAAATATGTCTCTTTTGTTTTTCTTTTTTTTGATATTTCTTGCTAATTCTTGTATGACTAGAAAGAAATTTCTGATTCATTTTGCGACTCATTGCTTTATACTCTGTATATATAATATACAAAACTTATATTCATTTTTTTGGAAAAATAATTAATCTTACGAAATAGATTTTTTGTTTTTAAAATATTATGTTTGCAAGAAATTTTAGGAATTATTTATTAGTATTTACAATTGTGAATTTATGTATGATATTAATTAGTTAAATATATGTAATAAAGTATGAATATTGTATTACGATACTTTAATCAAAAATATATTCAAAAGATTATTTCATCATGAAAAAATACCAAATGGTAGATGGAATTTAGAAGATAAATATATATTCTTTATAAAATGGAGAATACGGTGATCGAAACCGTGACTTCCCGCATGCAAAGCGGGCACTCTACCACTGAGTTAATTCCCCGGATGGCGTCATCATAACGCAAAAAAACCAATACAAAATGTATTGGTATACCCTCGACGGGACTCGAACCCGCGATCTTAAGATAGATTCTATAATATAGAAGTCTTACGCGTTATCCAACTGCGCCACGAGGGCTTTTGTAAAACACATCGACACCAGTGTGATTTGAACACACGCGATTCTGTGTGAATCATTTTAATTCACAATGCAGAGCACAATCCCTTAGCAGGGGACCACCTAGAGGTGAAATTTTTTATTTCTTAACCACTCGGTCATGATGTCTTCGCTTATACAATGAAGAGATACCAGCGAATCTCTTACTTTATAATAGGTATATATGCCTTATATTGTTTTTATGTCATTAATTAAATAGCATAATATATGAATATTTTTTTCAATTTTTGTAATGAACAAGAAAATCTCTTGCTAAATGATGTATTAGTGTTTTTGTTTCAACTACTTCATTAATATTTGAAATACCTTGTCCACATCCCCATATTGAAGACCAAGCTTTTGGAGCTTTTTTGCTAGTATCTAGTAAATTTTCCTTTATGCCCGATTTTTCTAAGTCATCTATACTCAATCCAGCCTTTTCTATTGAAGGCAGTAAGTAATTTCCATGTATTCCCGTAAAAACATTTGTATTAACAATGTCTTCTGCAGAACCATTGACTATCATATTTTTATATTCATTAGGAGCATTCGCTTCACTCGTTGCTATAAATGGTGAACCAATATAAGCAAAATCAGCACCCATAGTTAATGCTGCAGCGATTGATCTTCCACTTGAAATACATCCAGCCAATACAAGTGGACCTTTAAACCATTCTCTTATTTCCTGTACAAGTGCAAATGGTGATTGACCACCAGCATGCCCACCAGCACCAGCTGCGACAGCAATCAAACCATCTGCGCCTTTATTAATTGCTTTTTTCGCATATGAATTCGATGTAACATCATGAAAAACAAAACCACCATAAGAATGAACTGCATCATTGATTTCATTTCTAGCCCCAAGACTCGTAATTACTATAGGTACTTCATGTTTCACTATTAATTCCATATCCTCCATTAGTCGCTTATTTGTTGGATGAACAATTTGATTAACTGCAAATGTAGATGGCGAACCCGGCAAACAAAGTCCTGCCTTTATTCTAATTAGCCAATCTTCAAGAGTTGATTCACCATCTTTTCCTCTTGCGTTTAAAGCTGGAAAAGAACCAATAATTCCAGCTCTACATTGTTCTACTACAAGAGCAGGATTTGAAACTATAAACATTGGTGCAGCAATAACCGGAACTCTAATATTATTTTTTAAAAACGCAAATTTAGATAACATTAATAGAATTTAATATTCTATTTTTATATATATACAAAAATTACTATTTAGTGCATATCCAAGAAATCCAGACGCTGTGATTCGACGTCCGCGGTTGCGTCTGGTGTCCAACTTACCGAGGATGCGAGAGGTGGCCCTTGATCCACACGTTCCCCATACCCACTGTCGGAAACTACACCACAAGCCTGGCTGTCTTGAACGCATTCACTACCAGACCACTTACATGGATAAACATTGTATCTTGTCTTGTAATCATCGCCCTCCACCGCGATGGTGCCGTCTGGGCACTCGTTTGTACGGCCGTCACTGTACAATGCACCTTCATCTCCAAAACACCCGTCATCTTTCGCCTTCCACTTTTGTTTAATTCTAACCGTCTTTACACAGTCTGCTTCCGCACGTTCATTGCATGGATTACTTCCATCCGCCGCTTGTGATGTATATGTGATGGAAGCGGCGCCGATGCCGAGGTCCTCATCTGGACCACATGGAGTGGTATCGTCATCGGCCTGGTCGGCTGTTCGTTTTGTGAAGTAGTGTGCGTAGACTGCCTTATCTGAAGACGTCATACCGCTAGAAAGCGCTTCTCCAATTTGGTTTAAAGAACCAAAAGATTCAACTACTAAAGTTTTGTAAACGACAAAGTATAAAACAGCAGTCAGTAAAAGAAGTGATATAAATGATACGATGCATCCCTTTTTAATTAATTGTGTGGGTAACATTGTGTTTAATTATAATAAACATAAAAAATACGAAGGTCTTATGTTGCATACAGGTGGCGCGATGCATGGTAAATTTTACAAAAAAATGACATGATATGTGTTCTAGTATTATGAAAATGATTAAGAGGATTTGAAGAATTTATATGAAAAAATATGTCAATAAATATATTTATTTTCGAAAAATCCAAATGGTATATTAAATCAACATGTAATGATAAAATTTCATTACTATCTTTAGATGGTAAACAATGTTTCGAGTTAGGAATTAAAAATAATTATGTGATAGTATTATCTGTAAATGGTAATTTTGCAAAGGAAGAAGGAATATTTCCAGGCGACTTTCTTGTAAAAATCGGATCGAGAAATATTATCAAAAAGACATTGGGTTATTGTTGTAGAACAATGTTAAAGAAGGATGAATCTTGTTTAGAATTTGTACGTGCATGCCCGCGTCGTAGCGGGGTGTCAAGCACATCAGAAAAAATCCAAAGAAGACGCAATGGCATTGGCCGCAATGCTAGCCAGCTTGTTAAAAAAGGCATAATCAGGGACAGGCGAAAAGAAAATACTGTTACTTGTGGCGCTATATTCACGTACACATCAAAAACTATCGTAAAGCGATTACTTAGAAAATAATAATGAAAAAACAAAAAAAATCAAAAATCAAAAATATAAGTTTTTTTTAATTCAAAAAAATGAACATTCGTATTTATGTGTAAGGATATAAACATATAGAAATACAAAATTAATAATGATGTCTGGAGAAATTGCTGAATCTTTTTGTGGTACTTGCCATATTATGATTGAATATTATAAAGCTTTACGTAAGAATGTTATTCATAACAATCTTCACAAGTCACCAAAAAAGCTTCGTGGATTTATTAACAAATTAAAAAAGTCATCGCCACTGGTTCGTCAGTCTGGTGTAACAAGTAAACGTGAAAAGAAAGATATTGAGTCAGTTATGGCTTCTGTCCATAAACATGTTGTAAAAGATTTGTGTAAGTGGCAAAAACATAACAAAAATGATAATGATATTCTTGAATATATTAGTGAACAAATTAAACACCACGAAATTATGATTAAAAGTATTATTAATGCTGATTCGAGGTCGCATCTTCCCAAGAAGAAACGCGGTCGTTCGAAGCGGCGTTCTGTCCTTTCTCACATTGACAGTGATACGGATAGTGATGAAGATAGTGATGAAGATAGTGATGAGGATAGTGATGAGGATAGTGAGGATAGTGATTTTAATAAGGTATATGCTGCAATGGATAATGAAGATGAATCTGAGTCGGACTCCGAGTCCGAGGAGGGTTCTGTGTCAGAATCTGAGTCCGATTCGGATTCCAGTGATTCTGATTCTGATAAATCCGAATCCGGTAGAGGTCGTTCAAAACGTCGAAAATTGTCTAAAAACAATGATTCGAATAGTGATGATGTTAAGACATTGCGTGAATATCTAAAGAATCGCGACCAACGCCCGTATTCATCTGTTAAATCTCAAATTAAATCTTTTGAAAAATTATCGAAAGATGAACAAAAAAAGATTGTTGAACAAATTTCAAAGTCAAAAGAACATTCTACCTGCCCTTTAATTTATCGCATTATGTTATCAAATCTTCCTCAGAATTGTAAGAATGACATTATTGAGCGTTTGGAATCACTTGATAAGAATGAGGATGAGTGTCCTAAATATCGTGAATATGTTAATGCAGCTCTGCGTATTCCATATGGAATTTATGTCCAAAGTAAGGTAAATTCGAAATCAAAAAAATCTGATATCAAGAAATTTATCAAGAATACTGCGAAATGTATGGATGAAGCAGTTCATGGTCATGAAAAAGCAAAACAACAAATTTTACAGTTTGTTGCACAGAACGTATCAAATAAATCACCGAAAGGATTGGTTTTAGGAATTGAAGGACCAATGGGTAATGGGAAAACAACATTGATTGAAAAGGGATTTGCAAAAGCATTAGGTCGCCCTTTCGCAACAATTCCATTGGGTGGTGTTCAAGATGGCAGTTTTCTGGAAGGTCATGGTTATACTTATGAAGGATCACGTTGGGGTCAGATCATGAACGTATTGATTAATAGTAAATGTATGAATCCGATTATTTATATGGATGAATTGGATAAAGTTAGTAGAACTGCTAAGGGTGATGAAATTAATAATCTATTGATTCATTTGATTGACCCTTCTCAGAATCATCATTTTAGAGATAAATATTTTACGGATATGAACATTGATTTGTCTCAGTGTATCTTTATCTTCTCATATAATGACAGAGATGCTATTAATCCCGTTTTAATGGATCGTATTACACATCTAAAGACGCGTGGTTTTCGTTTACCAGAAAAGGTAATTATTTCAAAGAAGTTTCTACTTAAAAACATTATGGAAGATGTTGGTATTAAAATGAATAATATTGTGTTTGATGATAATGTTCTAGAGTGGATTATTCAGAATTATACACATGAAGGTGGTGTTCGTAATCTTAAGAAAATCTGCTATGAAATTGTGCGCGAAATTAATTTACGACAATTAACGGAAAAGAATGTTGAATATCCATATGACGTTACTAGAGATGTTTTGGAAGAAGATATCTTGAATTCACATATTCCATATCGTCATGACACTGTTCATAATCAACCAACTATTGGTAAGATCAATGGATTATATGCAACTTGTAATGATACTGGTGGAATTACATTGATTGAAGCAGTATGGCTTCCTAGTGAAACAAACCTACATTTGCAACTAACAGGTAATCAGGGGAATGTTATGAAAGAGAGTATGCATGTGGGTAAAACACTATCATGGTCATTATTAACAAATGAAGAGAGAAAGAGTTTAACAGAATCGTGGAAAGATATTGGTAATCAAGGTATTCATATTCACTGTCCAGAAGGTGGCGTACCAAAAGATGGTCCGAGTGCTGGTGCAGCTATTACAACAGCAATTTATTCATTGATGTCAAAAAGGGAAATTAAAAATGATATTGCAATTACTGGTGAAATTGATCTTTGTGGGCGTATTATGGAAATTGGTGGACTTGAAAGCAAAATTTTCGGAGCAAAAGCAGCTGGATGCAAAAAAGTATTGTGTCCAAAAGATAATTCGAAAGCATTGCAAAAGATTCTTGATGAACATCCTGATATTTTAAATGATAATTTCCAGGTAAAATTAGTTTCTACTATTCAAGACGTCTTAAAAGTAATGCTCGTTTAAGAATACATACAAAAAAATAAAAATGAGTTATTAATGGAAAGTAATTACATTATTTATTTTTTCTGTATTTTCATTATTACAACACTATTTATATTGGGCGGCCGCGCCGCGGGCCGCACAGATCAAGGAAATGTAGAAAGTTTTAAATCTAAAGGAAGGTGGTATGAAAGAACGAATGATTGTAGTAAATTAAGTGAAATTAGTGATTGTCACGATATTTCCGGTGAAAGTGATTGTGAAAACTATTATATGCCCTGTAAAAATCTTACACCTTATCATAATCAATGGGGTGGCAATCAAGGAAGAGGATGTTATGGTAATAAGGCAAAGAGAGGAAATAATTATGAGGGTGATGGTGGAAAATATTATGCTCAATGTAACTGGGATAAATCGCGTGGTAGATGTACTACAAAACATAAGGGAGCTGACGCATCAGATTCGGATGGACCAGACCAGACAGATCATATTGGGAAAGACAATCAGGGAAGAGTAGGAGGTCAGCATCAATGTAAAGGTAAAGACAATGATGATTACAAGTGCATGAGTGAGAACAAAGTATGTGACAATAACGACGACTGTTGCGATGACTTAAAGTGTGAAGAATATTCACCTGATGTAAACTGGCCCAGTAACAAAAAAAATCAACTTTTTTATGGAGTATGTAAAAAAACCGCAGCCCCACCGCCACCTCCACCGCCACCGCCACCGCCACCGCCACCACCGCCACCACCGCCGCCACCACCACCGCCAGCAGCTAAAGCATTGACAGATGCTTGTGATATGTCGAAAGCGGAAAAAATGTACGATAAGCAAGGCGGCTTGCTGGGCATGACATCAATAAATAATAACAAAGGAGCTGGCACATGGAATCATGTGCAGAGTTTGTGTACTTACATTGGATGTACTGATCCAGATGCATCTAATTATGCTGCTCTTGAGTCTGGTAAAGGCACGATTTATAGTATGAATTCTAACTGTAAGTATCCTGAAAAAATACAAAATATAGAAAAGCCACTACTAGTTATAAGACAAAATGATTACACTGCAAATGTTTATATACCAAAAAGTGGATTAAATATATATAACGAAAAAAATGGAACAAATTATTCACCAGAAGAAGAAGGTATATCTTCTATTTTTAATGATATAAACACCAACACTTATAATATAGTTTTTGGTGGAAAAACATTTACTATTGAATCAGCAAAAATGCCAATATATAAACAAGCCGTGTGGTCTAATGAATATACGCAGCCGCTTGCGCAGCCTGCCTCGAGTATTCATTTGGTTTTGATTTTAAAAGAAATTAAAAGTGTTGCTAATAAATCTGAATTTGGTATTTCTGGAGATTTTTATACGCATGATTTCGTTTTTAATGAAATGGTGTCTTTGCCAATAAATACGTGTTTTATAAATTCAAACACGAAATTTGATATGAATAATAATGTTTCAAATGAAGATAAACCAATGACATATAGAATTGAGAATGTGAATGATCAATTGAAGTGTGTACAACAACAATGGATAACAAAATCAAATAAGAATGAATGTGCCATGAGTGCATTGAATGACCCGATGATGAAAAAGGGTGTTAGTGCTAGTGCAGACGCG
>CEUB01059597.1_pt1 | contig 11934 bp, 10 predicted proteins | sample 356491 | NCBI WGS metagenome assembly CEUB01 (sample SAMEA2623370, study PRJEB7988) | marine metagenome | isolation source: saline water (ENVO:00002010), including | reverse complement strand
ACCTGGCTCTATAACGAAATTAATATTCTTGAGAATTTTCTTCTGGCTATTTTCATAGTTTATGCAAAGTCCTTTAGCTTCTAATTTTCCTTTTACAGGTGAATTTAAGGACTTGCTATTAATGTTGTCTTTTATAGTAGGTGTATTTGTTAAAAGTTCTTCTACCCTTTCAAGGCTAACTTGCCCTAATTGGAAAGTATTTAATGTGAAACCTAGAAGAGCAGTTGGAAATACTAATCTTTCAACATACAGTATTAATGCTATTAAGCCTCCAATGGTAAGTATTCCTTGATTTATAAGCCCACTTCCTAGTGCAAGGAGTAGAAGAAGAGAAATTGATGAAATTCCTTGAAGTAGTGGAAATAATGTACTTGCAGTTCTTGCAAGATTTATTGCAGCAGTTTTATAGTTGTTGTTTAATTTAGAAAAGGCTTTTCCTTCCGCACTTTCTTGGCCGTATATTTTTATAGCACTGATTCCTGATAGATCTTCTTGAATCAGCTCGCTGAGCTGAGAGAGAGCTTCTTGTTGACGTCTTCGTTGATTAACCATTCTCCCCCCGAAAAGACGAACAACACCAAGCATTATTGGATAAAGAGATATTGATGCAACTGTTAGCCAAGGGTTTATAGCAATCATTGCTGGAATAGTGAAAGCGTATGCAAGAAAAGTATTGGTCAGACTTAAAATTGCAAATCCCAATAGCCTTCTTATATTTTCAATGTCACTAGTGGATCTTGTGATGACTTCACCACTACCAATGCTTTGAACCCAGCCAGGGTCTTGTATAAGCATGTGATCAAATAAGCGTTGTCTAAGATCAACTTCTACTTGCCTGCCAACTCCAAATACAAGTTGCCTTGATACGAGACGTACTACAGCCATGACACTTGCCAAGGAAATTATCCAAAAGGATTGTTTCAGAACATCTTTAAAAGTGAAGCCTTCTTGCAAAGCATCTATGACTCTTCGAACTTCAAAAGGTATTGCAACACTCAGAATATTTACAATTACTAGGCTGATAGCACCTAGAATTAATGTCCTTCTATGAGGCTTTAAATATCTATTTATTAGATCAAGACGAAAAACTGACATGACTTCAATAATATGAGTACTAATTTAGATTGAAGAAGGTGAAATAAGTTCTTTCATCTTTTTACCCAAATGTAGGTTCTTAAGTAATGGAAGGACAAAATCATCCTTTATATGAAATTGATCGAGACCTTCTAAATCGTTTGATATCTAAAAACAACCCTGCAGAAGAGGATTTGATTGATCTGGCAAGATTATTTATGAGATATGAGGACTTTCCTGGAGCTAAAGATATTCAGATGGATATGGTGAAAATTTTAAAGTTGTGGGGGATTACTAAAGAAGATCTAAACAAGACTACTAGGAAAATATGGGCAAAAGGTTATCGGTCTGGGAGTACATCGGAAGAGATGCTTGGCTCAAGTTTTGATACATCAGCGGACTCTCCCAATTAATTCGATCACTCTTCTCATATTTTGCTCGTCAGAAGAGAAGTTATAGGTAATAGTAGATTGTATTACTCCTCCCAACTAGGGCAGAGTTCATATAAAAGGACCTCCCTGACTTGATTTCTAATTATGTCTATTGTTTCTTGGCCAAAACTTCTTGAAAAGCTTTTGCAAGCCAATGAACTTAGTGCAATTGAAGCAAAAGCTCTTATGAATGCTTGGTTAAATGATGAGCTTTTGCCAGTGCAGACAGGAGCATTTTTAGCTGCTTTAAGAGCTAAGCAAATCTCGGGCTTGGAACTTTCTACAATGGCAGCTGTTTTGAGAGAAGCTTGCATCTTTCCATATACAATTCCAGAAAGTTTCATGGTAGATACCTGTGGAACTGGAGGAGATGGTGCTGATACTTTTAATATCTCTACAGCAGTAGCATTTGTGGCAGCTTCTGCTGGTGTAACCATTGCGAAGCATGGAAATAGAAGTGCAAGTGGAAAGGTTGGATCAGCTGATGTTCTTGAAGGGCTTGGTATTAAGTTGGATGCCCCTATGCAATTAGTCGTTGATGCGGTTGAGAAAACAAAAATCACATTTTTATTTGCACCTGTTTGGCATTCATCCTTAGTTGGTCTTGCTCCTTTAAGAAAAAGTTTGGGAGTAAGAACAGTTTTTAATCTACTTGGACCATTAGTAAATCCATTTAGGCCTAAGGCACAGGTTCTTGGTGTAGCAAAGCCAGAGTTGCTTGATCCGATGGCAGAAGCGTTGAAGAATTTAGGTTTAAAAAGAGCTGTAGTTGTTCATGGAGCAGGAGGTTTAGATGAAGCTTCTTTAGAGGGAACAAATCAGGTGAGATTCCTTGAAGATGGAGAGATAAAGTCCCAAATCCTTGATATAGAAGAATTAGGATTAACTTCTTTCCCTAATAGTGCACTTAGTGGAGGATCTCTGGAAACAAATAAAGATATTCTTTTAAACCTTTTTCAAGGTAGAGGAACCCAAGCTCAAAGAGAAGTTGTAGCCCTTAACACTGCGTTTGTTTTTTGGGCTTCAGGTTTGGAGACCAATTTAAGTAAAGGTGTTCAAACATCTCTAAATTGCATGGATTTATCTAAGCCTTTGAATAAGTTTAATGATCTGAAAGAGTTTCTAAAATGAACTTTTACGAAATAAGTGTGTTCAATTTATTAGCATTTAATTGCTTTTTAAGATGAACTCTTCTGAACAAAATACTGCAATTTTGCTTCTATCTGACGGTACTTTGATTGAAGGGAAACCTTTTGGTGCTCGAGGTACTGTTTTTGGAGAAATTGTTTTCAATACAGGCATTACTGGTTATCAGGAAGTTATTACTGATCCAAGCTATTTTGGACAATTGATTACATTTACTTATCCAGAATTAGGCAATACAGGAGTAAATCTTGATGATCAAGAATCTGACTCTCCTTCTGTTAAGGGCATTATTGCAAGGAGATTTGCCCACCAGCCAAGTAATTGGCGTTCCAGAAAAACCTTTGAAGATTGGCTCCAAGATGAGAATGTTGTTGGTATTTATGGTGTAGATACAAGGGCACTTGTTAGACATTTAAGAACAGCTGGCACAATGAATGCTGCTATAAGTTCAACTGGGAGGGAGTCTCCTGCTGGGCTATTAAAAAAAATTAGAGATACCCCTTTAATGTTAGGCCTTGATTTAACTGGGGAAGTGACAACTAAAAAACCTTATAAATGGCAATCCACAACTCCAGTGGAATTTGATAAAAGAGTTAGGAGTAGGCAGGACAGCCCTTTTAAGGTTGTAGCGATTGATTTTGGGATCAAGCGATCAATTCTTGATCGCTTAGTAGCTCATGGGTGTGAGGTGGATGTCTTACCTTCGAATGCAGAACTTTCAGATGTTCTAGCCTTAGAGCCTGAAGGTATATTTTTTTCAAATGGTCCTGGAGATCCAGCATCTGTGAAGTCAGGTATTGCTTTGGCAGATCGTTTGATTAAGGAAAAGGATATACCTATGTTTGGGATCTGTCTCGGGCATCAAATTTTAGGATTAGCTCTTGGGTGCAAAACTTTTAAGTTACCTTATGGGCATAGAGGTTTAAATCATCCCTGTGGTCAAACAGGACGTGTTGAGATTACAAGTCAGAATCATGGTTTTGCTCTTGAAGTCTCATCATTAGATAAAGATGTTGTTGAAATAACCCATTTAAACTTGAACGATGGAACTGTTGCAGGTATAGCGATGTGTAACAGGCCTGTTTTCGGTATTCAATATCACCCAGAAGCCAGTCCTGGCCCGCATGATGCCGACTGCCATTTTTCTCGTTTTGTTGAACTAATGTCAGAACGCCGTTGATCAGTGGTTTATATGCTTTTTGATAACTACACTTCTTTTGTGAAGTACTTTGGGGGGTTTGTCCTATAAACGATCTACAAAGATTGACAGTCTCTTTGAGAGGAGGCTTTGAAAGAAAAAAAGGCTGTTTGGTTTTTTATTTCGCAGGACAACTAGATGCTTACTCAGAAAAGCAATTTACAGATTTTCTGGATGATGTATTCAGTTCCAATAAATTACCAATAGTTTTTGATCTTACAAAAATTGACTTTTTAGATTCTTCTGGATTAGGAGCAATGGTTCGTTCGGCGAAGAAATGTAAAAGGTCAAAGAGATCTTTTGTTGTTGTTGGGAATGCGAGAGTTATTCAAACAATCAAGTTAGTTCGCCTTGAGGAGTTCCTGCAGGTTAAACCTGACTTGTCTACTGCTTTAAGTCAGCTAGCAGCTTGACTAATTGGATTCGTTGTATAGAACCATCAGGTTGCCCAGATGATTTAGGGGTTTTGCAATTGGCTTGGTTAGGGGATGCTGTGTGGGAGTTATATCAGCGACGACGCTTTTGTAAGCAACCTGCAAAAGGTAAAGACTTACATCTTTCAGTGGTTTCTTTAGTAAAAGCTGAGGCTCAAGCTAGAGCGCTAGAAAATCTTGAATCTAGCTTGACAGATATTGAGAGAAAGTTGGTGAGACGAGGACGTAATAGGGTTGGACGTGGTACTCGTAAGGTAAATATTGCTATTTATGGTAAGGCAACTGGATTCGAAACACTTATCGGGTGGCTATTTTTGAAGAATCCAAATCGACTTGCCCAGCTATTGGATCGATTAGAGAAAATCGATTCTAAAAATCTCAAGGATTAAAATGAGCCCTAATGATCGACGACAAGGTAAATTTTCTAGAAACTCTTCCCCTGGAGAAGGCAGAAGGAAAGGATCAAGATCGTTTGACTCTCGTTGGGAGAAGTCAACTAAAGGAAATTGGGATGCTAGCCGTGGTTCAAAGAAACCCTCACGCAATGGAGAAGGCCCTTATAGGGAAAACTCTGAGGGATCAACACATCAGAGTAGAGGTATAAAAAATAGAAGAAATTCTTTTTCTAGCAAAGTTTCTATTAGTTCGAACGAACGAGGGAGAGGAGTTAAAGACGAATCATCAATTTCATATAACGAAAAAAGAAAAGTTCCTTACTTTTCCAGGAACAATCAGAAATCATCTTTAGGTAACAACAAATGGCCTGAACAACAAGATGAAAAGGTCGTTTTTGAGAGTGAGTCAGATGATATTTTTTGGGGACGACATTCCGTTCAGTCAATTCTTGAGTCAGCCAGACCAATCCATAGGGTCTGGTGCACCCCGGAGATACGAAGCTCGCCTCGTTTTCTTCAGCTACTCAAGGATGCAAAGTCATTAGGTGTCTTGGTTGAGGAGGTCTCCTGGGCTAGATTGGGACATGTCACAAGAGGTGGCGTTCACCAGGGCATAGCGCTTCAAACAGCAGCTTCGGAGACTTTTGACTTAAAAACTTTGATTGAAGCATGTCGAGTAATGGAAGAGGATCCCGTTTTGATTGCATTAGATGGCCTAACCGATCCTCATAATTTAGGTGCCATAGTTAGGTCAGCTGAAGCCTTAGGCGCTCATGGTATGGTCCTACCACAGAGAAGGACAGCTGGTATCACTGGATCAGTAGCCAAAGTAGCTGCAGGTGCTTTGGAACATTTACCTGTTGCTAGGGTTATTAATTTGAATAGATCTTTAGAGGAATTAAAGAAAGCTGGCTATACAATTGTTGGCCTTGCAGGTGAGGGAGCCAAAACTGTTAATGAAATTCCCTTTGATGGGCCTTTGGTTTTAGTAATAGGCTCAGAAGGGAAAGGATTGTCTCTTCTTACACGAAGACATTGCGATATTCTTCTGAGGATCCCTTTAAGAGGGGTTACATCAAGCTTAAATGCATCAGTAGCGACTTCAGTTGTTTTATATGAAGTTGCTCGTCAGGGCTGGATGAAAGGTTTATCTGGGCAGGCGCCTTCACCTAAAATGGTGCGAGCTAAATTGACTACTAAGCCTTTGGAAGGCAAGTAGAAGTGTTGCCTCTGGAGAGTGAAAAGTTAAAAGATGATTTAAATGTATAAGATTTAGAAAAATGGTTAATTGAACACCTAGCTAATAAAAACTAGCTTTTCTATTAGATTTTTATTTCTTAAGCACTAATATTAAAAAAGATCATTGTTCAACTTATGGGCCCAATTAGGGCGGTTCGGAATTTAGGTAACAGTTTAGGTTTAGCCTGGTGGGCTAAAATCGAAACAGGGAATCCTAATGCCACTTATTGGTTTGGACCTTTCTTAACCAAAAGAAGTCTCAAGTTAAAGGTATCAATCTTCTTGGATGATTTGTCTAGTGAAGGGATTGACTCTGTCGATCATAGTTTTGTCCGTTGTCGTCGAATTGAACCCTTAACCTTTTAAATTTTCATAGCCTTGTTGCGATAGTTTCCTAGAGAGGTACAAAAATCATGCAGACCATAGCTCAATGGCGTCAAAAACTTCTTAAAGGTGAGGTCTCTTCTTTAGAACTCATTGATGAAACAATTTCACGAATAGAAAGCATTGATAACACAATTCACTCGTACTTGTACGTTAATAAGGATAAAGCACGCTTTGCTGCAGCAAAGATAGATGAGGCTAGAGCCGCAGGAGAAGCACTTCCTCCGCTAGCAGGTATTCCTTTGGCAATTAAAGACAATCTTTGTACTCAAGGAATACCCACCACATGTTCTAGTCGAATGTTGGAGACGTTTGTTCCTCCTTACGAGTCTACAGTTACGGAAAGACTTTGGAAGGCAGGTGGAATATTAATAGGTAAAACGAATTTAGACGAATTTGCTATGGGAAGTTCCACTGAAACATCCGCCTTTGGTGCCACGGCAAATCCATGGAATGTTTCAAGAGTTCCTGGCGGTAGTTCTGGGGGTAGTGCAGCGGCTGTCGCTTCTAGACTTTGTACTGCATCACTAGGCTCTGATACAGGCGGTTCAATTAGGCAACCAGCTTCCTTTTGTGGAGTGGTTGGATTGAAGCCTACTTATGGTCGCGTAAGTAGGTGGGGGCTTATTGCTTTTGCAAGCTCTTTAGATCAAGTAGGACCTTTCTCAAACAACGTTGAAGATGCTGCAGAGCTTTTGCAGGTCATAGCTGGAAAAGATTCCAAAGATTCAACATCTTTAGATGCACCTGTGCCAAATTATTCAGAGAATTTGTCAACTTCTATTTCTGGTATGAGAATTGGTTTGATAAAGGAGTGCTTTGATCAAGAAGGGTTAGATGCAGATGTTAAAGAATCTGTTCTAAAAGCAGCTGATAATCTTCAATCCCTTGGCGCAGAGCTTGTTGAAATCTCATGCCCTCGGTTTAATGATGGAATAGCTACTTATTATGTTATTGCTCCATCAGAAGCATCTGCGAATTTAGCCAGATATGACGGAGTGAAGTATGGATACAGGTCTGAGGAAGTCGATGATCTTGCTTCTATGACTGCGATTAGTAGAGCTAGAGGTTTCGGAAATGAGGTCCAAAGAAGGATTCTGATAGGCACATATGCTTTGTCGGCAGGTTATGTAGATGCTTTTTATAAAAAGGCGCAACAAGTTAGAACTCTTATTCGACGAGACTTTGATAATGCTTTTAAAAAGGTTGATATTTTATTAACCCCAACCTCCCCTACGACTGCATTTAAGTCAGGAGAGAATCATGATAATCCTTTGGCAATGTATCTTTCTGATTTGCTGACTATACCAGCCAACTTGGCAGGCCTACCTTCCATTAGTCTTCCTTGTGGATTTGATCCCTCTGGCTTGCCAATTGGCATGCAACTTATTGGAAATGTTCTTGATGAACCAAGGTTGCTGCAGGTTGCTTATCAGTATGAGCAGTCTTCAGAAATTATGAAATCTGCACCAGATTGTGAGTTCATAAACTCTTAGCCCATTTCGCTATATGTAGTGTTATGTGAAAACTTGATCGCTGTATCTTGAGTACCTGGATATGATAGGCCGATGGGGTTTGTTCCATTACACAATCACAGCGATTACAGCCTTCTTGACGGTGCTAGTCAGCTGCCTTTAATGGTTTCTAGAGCTAAAGAGCTTGGGTTTCCTGCTTTATCTTTAACCGACCATGGTGTTATGTATGGAGCAATAGAGCTTTTAAAGTTGTGTAAGCAGGAGGGTATTAAGCCAATTATTGGGAACGAAATGTATGTCATAAATGGATCTATTTCTGACCCTCAACCCAAAAAGGAGAAAAGATATCATCTTGTAGTTCTCGCAAAGAATTCTGTTGGATATAGAAATTTAGTAAAGCTCACAACTATTAGTCATCTAAAAGGGATGCGTGGACGTGGAATATTTTCAAGAGCATGTATTGACAAGGAATTACTTGGAAAGTATTCAGAGGGGCTAATTGTTTCTACTGCATGCCTTGGGGGCGAAATCCCTCAAGCTATTTTACGAGGTCGTTTAGATGTAGCAAAAGAAGTTGCAAGTTGGTATAAAGATCTTTTCGGAGAAGATTTTTATTTAGAGATTCAAGATCATGGATCAATAGAGGATCGCATAGTCAATGTCGCGATCTCAAGAATAGCCAATGAATTAGATATAGAATTAGTAGCGACAAATGATGCTCACTATCTTAGTGAGCATGATGTAGAGGCTCATGATGCTCTTTTGTGTGTTTTAACAGGAAAACTAATTAAAGATGAAAAGCGTCTTAGGTATACAGGCACTGAATATTTGAAATCTGAAGATCAAATGAAGAAGTTATTTGCTGATCACTTAGAAGAAGATGTTGTTAATCAGGCAATTGCAAACACAGTTTTAGTGGCAGAAAAAGTAGAAGAATACTCAATATTAGGAGCATATAAAATGCCTAAATTCCCTGTGCCTCAAGGAGATACTCCAACTGAATACCTACGTAAAGTTGTTGAAAAAGGATTAGTAGAAAAACTTGATTTGGAATCAATAGAGTCTGTTGATCATAAGTATTCAGAGCGTCTAATAAATGAGATAGAAATAATTGATCAGATGGGATTTCCTACTTATTTCCTAGTTGTTTGGGATTATATTAAATTTGCAAGAGAGCAATCAATACCAGTTGGACCTGGTCGGGGATCGGCTGCAGGCTCTTTGGTTGCTTATGCGTTAGGAATAACAAATATAGACCCTGTAGAGAATGGACTTTTGTTTGAAAGATTCCTTAACCCTGAGAGGAAATCTATGCCTGATATTGATACTGACTTTTGTATAGATAGACGTAGTGAAGTCATTGATTATGTTACTCAGCGTTATGGAGAAGACAAAGTTGCTCAAATAATTACTTTTAATAGGATGACATCAAAGGCGGTTCTAAAAGATGTAGCAAGGGTTATGGATATTCCTTATAGAGATGCAGATCAGTTGGCAAAATTAATACCTGTAGTTCGAGGAAAGCCAACAAAACTTTCTAAAATGATTGGTAAGGATTCTCCATGTAAGGAGTTTAAATCTAAATATGATAATGAACCTTTGGTTAAAAAATGGATAGATATGGCTATCCGTATTGAAGGAACTAATAAGACTTTTGGTGTTCATGCCGCTGGTGTTGTTATTGCATCAGATCCGTTGGATGAATTAGTTCCTTTGCAGAGAAATAATGACGGACAAATTATCACTCAATATTTCATGGAAGACATTGAATCTTTGGGCCTGTTGAAAATGGATTTTTTAGGCCTTAAGAATTTAACAATGCTTCAAAGAACCGTTAATCTTGTTGAAGAGTCGGTTGGAGATAGAGTGGATCTAGATAAATTATGCTTGGAAGATAAAAAAACTTATGATCTTTTATCCAGAGGAGATCTAGAAGGAATATTCCAACTTGAATCTAGTGGGATGAGGCAAATTGTAAGAGACTTGAGACCTTCATCGTTAGAAGATATTTCTTCGATACTTGCTTTGTATAGACCAGGACCTTTAGATGCAGGTCTTATTCCTAAGTTTATTAACCGTAAGCATGGTCGTGAGGCAATTGATTTTCCACATTCATCTTTAGAGCCAATATTAAGTGAGACTTATGGAATTATGATATATCAAGAACAAATTATGAAAATAGCCCAGGATTTAGCTGGTTATTCTTTGGGACAAGCAGATTTATTAAGACGAGCAATGGGTAAGAAAAAAGTTTCTGAAATGCAAAAGCATAGAGGACTTTTTGTTGATGGAGCAGCTGGAAAAGGAGTTGATTCAAAAATAGCTAATGACTTATTTGATCAAATGGTTCTTTTTGCAGAATATTGTTTTAATAAAAGCCATTCAACAGCTTACGGTGCTGTTACCTATCAAACTGCATATTTAAAGGCACATTACCCAGTTGCTTATATGGCAGCGTTATTAACTGTTAACGCCGGATCAATTGAAAAGATTCAAAGATATATAGCAAATTGTAATTCTATGGGAATCGAAGTTCTACCTCCAGATGTTAACTCTTCTGGTATAGATTTCACCCCTAAAGAAGACCAAATCCTTTTTGGCTTATCAGCTGTAAGAAATCTTGGAGAGGGTGCTATTAGACAATTAATCAAAGCTAGAAATGAAGATGGAGCCTTTAGTTCTTTAGCTGACCTTTGTGACCGAATACCTACTAATGTCTTAAATAGGAGAAACCTTGAATCCTTAATACATAGTGGAGCTGTTGATGTTTTTGATCCCGAGGGGAATAGAGCACAGTTAATGGCAGATTTAGATTTAATTATTGACTGGGCAGGATCTAGAGCTAGAGATAGGGCAAGTGGGCAGGGCAATCTTTTTGACTTATCTTCAGCTACTTCCGATCAAAAAGATAAACTTGAGATTACATCTGTTCCGAAAGCAGCTGATGTGAGCGATTACCATCCAACTGAGAAACTTAGATTGGAGAAAGAATTGCTTGGCTTTTATTTGTCTGATCACCCATTAAAGCAACTTGCCGAATCTGCAAAACTTATTGCACCGATTAGCCTTGTTAATTTAGACAATCAGCCTGACAAGTCAAAAGTTAGTGCAATCGTAATGATTAAGGAAATGCGCGTAGTTAATACTCGTAAAGGAGATAAAATGTCGATTCTTCAGATAGAAGATTTAACTGGTTCTTGTGAGGCAGTTGTGTTCCCTAAGAGTTTTTACAGATTGTCAGATCACTTGTTAACGGAAGCCCGTTTATTAGTTTGGGCATCAGTTGATCGTAGGGATGAAAATGTTCAACTAATAGTAGAAGATTGTCGTTCGATTGATGAAATGAGGTTTGTTCTAATAGATTTGATACAAGATCAAGTTAGTAATATTGAATACCAACATAAATTAAGAGAATGTATTTATCAGCATAGGCCTAATAAGGATGAACTTGGTGTTAAAGTTCCTGTTGTAGCATCAATAAAAGAAAATAATAATATCAGATATGTTCGATTAGGGCATCAATTTTGTGTAAAGGATCCAAATGCATTAGTTGAATCTCTACGTAAAAACTCTTTTCAGGCTAGTTGCAGTAAAAGTCTTGTTAATTAGAATTACTCACTAGGCGGAACTTTTTTAAAGGCGCTACGCATTCTTTGTATATTCGGACCAATATGTTCCAACCCTAGAAGACTTCCAGGAGAATCCTCCCAGCTTGCTGAAAGTATGCCATAACTTAACCCTAATAGACCCACGAAAAAACATATTGCCGAACTAGTTAGAGTTAGTGAAGGTGGAATCTCGGCTATCCCTTTTACAATAACTATGTAACTTAAAACAAAAACTCCCATACCTAAAAAAGTTGGGACACCAGTAGTAAAGATAACTCGCCTTGCCATTCTATTTGCAACTGGCTTAGGAATTAATGATTCTCTCTTTCTCTTTGATTTAATATTTTCTGATTTAGAAAATTTATTCTCCTTAGTAAGTTCTTTTTTGTCCTTAAAGCTTTTCTTATCTTTCATTTTCTTCAAGGGAATTAATGTGTTTAATGCTTAACCACGAATACCTAGCTTTGTCACCAAGGCATCATACCGGGTTTGGCTTTTTTGTTTTACATAATTGAGCAACCTTTTCCTTTGGCCAATCATTTTCAACAAG
>CEUB01193768.1_pt1 | contig 12070 bp, 7 predicted proteins | sample 356491 | NCBI WGS metagenome assembly CEUB01 (sample SAMEA2623370, study PRJEB7988) | marine metagenome | isolation source: saline water (ENVO:00002010), including | reverse complement strand
TTTACCTCCAATGTAGTACCATGGCTAACCGTATAATTCCCTGTCATCGTGTAATTTCCAGAAATAATTACATCTTCTGTGGTCACAACATCACCTGCCAAAACTGGTGACAATGTCGAGGCGAGAAGGATTAGGCATAGCATGTGTGCACGGCCGCGCATGTATCGTCGTAATTCTCATACTCCATCAAGGTAAAGGATTCAAGCCTCCGAAGGAGGCTTAGAAAATTAAACCAAAAAACACAGGTATCATACATTACCGATGTTTCGAGCAACTATGGCAGAAGAGAGTGTTGCTAAGGAAGAGAGCTTTACAATAATGGGCCAAAATATGCCTAATATCACAATTGGTTATGGAATGTTTCTTGTTATCTGGGGTATTAGTATTTTGATAATTTCAGATTCGGATTCACCGACTAAATATTCAGTAATTGGTTCGAGTATACCTATGCTTTTAACTGGAATATTGGCATCCAAATATCCTGAAAAGCGGAAATTATGGATGCATATTGCTGCAACGCTCGGACTTTTATTTGCTCTAGGTTCAATTATGCCATTAGCGATGGCTGATTATTCAGACTTGAATATCATGTCATTTAGTTCACAATTAATGCTTGTAATAACAGGTACAATCTACACTATAATTTGTGTAAAGTCGTTTATTTGGGCTCGCAAACAACGTGAAGCGGCTTCTTCTGATTGAATCCCAGGCAGGTGGGCCCGTCCAGATTTGAACTGGAGTCTGACGGCCCCCAGCCGCCAAGTATAGGCCAAGCTAACCCACGGGCCCGACGCCTGGAATCTAAAATAGGCTCGGATTTTATTTGTTACGAGAAGTACTGAATGGTGCTGTTTCAACTAGCAAATCAATGTGTGAAACATACATTCTGCGACAGCAATATCGGTCAAGTCCTACTTCATCAAGAGCAGTTGCAATTTCAACACCTGCATCCTTCTTTTCATTGAACTCTTCCCACTTATGAGCGATTAAAGCCCCACAACTAAAACAACGGATCGGAATAATCATCTAAATCACCTATACGACTTCTGTTTCTTTCTACGAGCACCACGGCCGAGTTGGTGCTTTGGTTCCTTACGACGAGGGTCGTTAACAAGAAGGCTGCGGTCGAATCTCAGATATTCTTTCCTAAGTTCTTCGTCTTCGCCTTCTGCGCCACCGTTGTAGTGTACGAGTCCACGAGCTATTGCGGTTCTAATTGCATCAGTCTGACCCATAATTCCACCACCATGGGTTAGAATGTTAATATCAGCTTTAGCCAAGCGCTTCATTGCATGTGCAATTACTAGCGGCTCCATTGCCTTGCGGCGAGATAGTGACGGTTGTAGGATTTCGATGGGTTCGCTGTTTACCCTAACTCTTCCTTTTCCTGCCTTAACGGTAGCTCTAGCAACCGCTGTCTTTCGCTTTCCTGAGGTGTGTACGACCTTTTTCTTCTTGCGAGCCATCACTGCTCACCTCCATTCCAACGATGTGCAGGTGCACCTAGGTTAGCGCTAACTTCGCCTAGACGAACAAATCGTTCTGGTAAATCCCTACGGATTTTGCTGTCATCTCCTTGTTCGTGACCTTCTGGAAGATCGCCGGAAAGATGACTTGGACATCCTATTTCAACACGCAAATTACGAAGAGCGCGACGGCCGCTGCTCTTTTCTTGATAAGGCAACATACCTCTAACGGTTCTCTTCAAAATCATATCAGGCATACGTGGGAAAAATGGACCCTTTCTTGCATGATTCAATTCATACTTTGCTTGATAAGTAGCAAATACAGAAGTTGATTTTCCTGAAACTACTGCTTTCTCTGCATTAATAATTACGACTTGGTCGCTGTTACCAGATCGTGTTGATTTCAATAGAAGGTTTGCTACTGTACTTGCAAGACGACCTAATACTAGACCGTCTGCATCGTATACATACGTTGTACTTTCACCCAAGGATAAACACCCCCGAACCTTTTGGATTTTCGTTCATAAGGTCTGCTAAGGACAGTACTCGTCCTCCTGCAGCCTCTATTTTCTCACGTGCTCCAGCGCTAACACTGTAGGCGGCGACGTCGTGTTTTGCAGAAACTTCACCACTACCGAGCAGCTTGCCTGGAACGAGGACTGTAGCGCCCTCTGGGCAATGGCGACTCAAGCGGCTAAGATTCGGCTGTGCCCAATTACTGCGACTCTTTGAAAGACGCATGGCGACATCTCGCCACAGAGCTGCACCTGTATCACGCGACTGGGCCTTCAAGTCGCCAATTAGATTGACGAGTTGGGGGTTTGTCTTGCTTACTGGGTTACTCATATGACTCACTCGATGCTTAGAAGCAACCCGCCGACCTATCGCCCTGTTATGAAGGCACCGACGCGGTAAAAGGCCGCATTAAGGCGCAGTAGCCTTTTTATGCGTTTTTTATTCAGTCGTACAAAATCTCGCCCTTAGCGTCGAGGAGTTCAACTGTCAACCCCGCGCCTCTTGCCTGTACAATGATTTCATCATGAAGCGTATCTGAAAAGTTATCTAATGCTTGGAGAGCAGTAATAGAAGCAACATCGGTTAATTGGTCGATTAAATGATTCAGAACACAACTTACGCCATATGCTTGCCCTGCACGGAATGCATGGTCTACTCCTCCAATTTCAGGGTCCTCTGCTTTCATACGAAGCATTACCTGTTGAGAATAAGCAACTAAAGCACCATACATAGATTCGATAATTTGGGCTGCTTCCAAATCGGTTAGAAGTCTCTGCGCGTTTGCTAATGCAGAACGTACCGCTAAACCATAGGTTGCATGTGCTCCAATAGTATCTGATGTCTCTTGCATCATCGCTTGGTCAATGAGTTCTTTCCAATCGCTCATGGCATACCCACATAGAGCATACACATCAACCCTGCGCTTACAAAATAGATTCCCCAATCAGGAGATTACCTTGTTTTCGTATCTATATTTCAAATTTTGAAATTCGATTGGTCTGGATCATCACTGACACCAGCGAGCATTATGCTGCCATCCGCGGCAACGAATTCTCCGGCTTTGGTGTGACCACCATACAATCCTGATTCGTGCTCAGCGGTTCTCGAAATCATGCCGCCATCACCCAGAGACATAGCTAGACTTTGGGTAATCGCTCCCAAGGTTTGAGTTGCTCTATCTCGGTGGGATGGTCCAATTTCATGATCTGAATATCTTGCTTCCTCGAAGATTGCAATAAATCCATCTAATTGATCTGGAGGGACCATATGGAATGCATTACGAACAGCGTTTTCGAATTCTCTTGTTGTTTCGTAAACCTTCTTCATAAATCCATGGCGTCTGAAGTGCTTGACCAATTGTTTGTAACAATCAAAGATAATCGCAATGTATTCATTGGCAGCTTGCAATTGCAACATTGTATCGGTCAATATACCTCGCAATGCTTCTACTTGGCGTCTTGCTACTACTCTTTGATAATACATTACTCCAGCAATTGCCGCCCCTAATAATACGATAATTATCGCCATTATTGTTGAAGGCGTAAAGATTCCAGCGCTAGCTGAATCTTGGATTGTCTTTTGATAATGTACTTCATGCGTAATGTTGTCAGAAGATTCAGCATAGAATGTCGAACCAGGATAATATGCTATGATTCTCCATTCTCCTAAGCAGGCTTCACCTGCACAGGTCTTACCAGCAAACTTCCAAGTGAACTCCGCTTGTCCTTGCTCGTTGGTGAATGACTCGTTTCTTCCTTCGGTGACCCATTCATTGGAATCACTATCCCAATATTGGCGAACGAACCATATCTCCTCATTTTCAACTGCAAGGTCTAATCTATCACGAAGTAAAGATACCTCTCCAAATACATCCTCGCCTGTATCCAATCCGTTATTGTTAACATGTGACCATGTTGTTTTAACCTGTAAATCTACACGGCTTCTTACTAGAACAACTATGTCCATATGAGACCCATTTAGAACATTTGAAGTGTCCTTATCACAGCCGCCTGGAACGTTTAGATCTGGTTCAAATGCTACTCTAAGAAGTCTAAATCCTTCCAGTTTACCACCGGTAGTCTCTACTCCCTTTAGGCTAGGGTTTTGACTCGGGTCTCCACTGAACCACTCAATCATTCCATCAGATTCTCTTGTATTTATCGAAGAAACAGGCCGAACGTTATCTTGAGGGTCAAGATAGATATTGAGACACTTACCTCCAACAGATTGACCATTTGATTGAGTCAAAATCGCATCGATATGGAAACTTTCCTTCAGATATAATACAGGGAAATAGGTTCCATTATTTTCAGCATAGAATGTCTCAACACTAGACTTGAATGGTCCTACTTCTGATACCATTAGCGTAGAGTTACTAAACACGGCAAATTCTACCTGCACCGTCTTATTTTGATAACGATAAGCATCGTTATTATTCCATGCAGAGTAGGTTACCGATACTCTTGCAACTCCTGCCATTACGTCAGATAAGGGACAAGTGATTGCGAAATTTCCATCGAAATCGGTAATTCCATTATAGCATGCAACCGGTCCTGCAGGGCTGTTTACCATCTCGTAATTTACGCGCATGTTCCTAAAGGTCAGATTTGTATCTAGCTCATCGGTTAATTTACCAGTAACTATCATTGGTTTTGGTTCGATTTCCCCTGTAAGAGGATTGATTTGACTTGTATAAACGATTTGATCGTCGACATCTATTGAAGTCCTACCTATCAGAGAGAATCCATTTGCGTTGTATGACATTTGAATCCTGAAGTGGTCGTTTCCAGGAATATCTACACAAGGATCCCACTTGGTTTGAAGGGTGAGATATGCTGGTTCTAATATCTCGCATCCCTCGTTTGGAAGTGTTTCACGGAATCGCAAATAAACGCTAACCGGGCCAAATCCATCCGGAAGGAAACTGTCTGGGTCTTCGCGTAGTAATTGTGGATTCAAAGGAGAGATGTTAGCCTTCAAACAACCGATTGATTCTGAGTCATCTAATTGGCCATTACCGTCAGTATCTCTGTCCGGTATAGAATCTCCATTTCCATCATAGAAACAAAGATGGCTTCCATCGGGTTGAGGCTCTGGTAAAGAGATCAATCCTGCATTAGGGGCCAGTGTGGCAACAATTTGCCGGTGCATCATGCCTTCGAAGTCTTGTCCTTCGAAAATCACGTCTACTAAACCACCATTTGGAGTACCTGCTCCTGATAATTCACGGCCTCCTGCATCCCGAACAAACGCCGTCTTGTTATCGTCTGTAATCTGAGCTGTGAAATCCCATCTATCACCAGATTGTCTAATATTGGGTTCTGCAGAAATTACATTGATGTAAGTTCTTGATACAACCCAAACGCTTTGCGACGCTGTATTTCCTTTCATCAATCTAGTTCCTTCATATTCAAATTGTAAAGAGTAATTTCCTAATGCATCATCTGGATTGATGTCGAAAGGAATACTGAAGGTTCCCATTTCATCTGTGTAATTCGTGCCTGTTCGACCATCAAAAGACCAGGTCCAAGTAATTGGAACTGTTCTAACCGGTTGTAATGAGTTATCTAGCAACCTTGCTTCAATCATGGTTGTTGAGTTGCGATATAATCGAGGGACACTGGTCATTTGGAACTGTGTAGTCCCTACTACTGAAACGTTGATGTAAGCGCCAGTAGCTGCTAGATTTGTTGAATTGCCTGTGTAATAATATGCATTATTGGTGAAATCTACTCTCATACCGTAAGTTCCTGCAGCATATTGACTAAACCAAGTCCAATTGTATTCGAAGGTCGCATCGCCATCTTTCATCACAGGGCGTTGTGTAAAGGCTGTTTCTCCACTTCCCAAGAACTGGCCGTTGTTATCAATATCCACTTGAAGAGCGATTGGGTCTTGGTCCCATGCATCATTTGTTCTATTGGTTACAACTCCTCTGACTCCTAATGTTTCACCAGTATTCATCTCAGGAATAATTTCACACCGAACTGGGCTGTTAGGGTCGCTAGGATCAATTTGACCACACGGTGGTAAATCACTATCTCCTCCATTAACGAAAGATATGAACCAGTGGGTCAGATTTTCTGTGCCATCTACATTTTCAATTGAGATAAATCCTCTCAACCTAGTTGCTTCACCGGTCAAATTATCTAAATTACCATCCCATTGACTTGGATATGGTTTGAGTACCTTTGCATCATTGAAAGATACGCCGGCTTCCGCTAGTGCTTTTTCATGGAATAGTGTGGCCCAATTACCGAATGTTCCATCACCGTTATTGATTGTTGAATCCCAATAATAAACCGGAGATAATCCACTCAAAATTACCTCTCCTTCGATATTCATACGATGCATGATTCTTACAGAGAACGGATCCGTCGAGTTGCCATATAGGTGAGGGAATGGCCATTCACTTGCCAATTCTGGCCTTACATGAGCCTTGATTTCTATATCTCCTGCAGGCAGGCTAGTATTGGTATAATCATATCTTGTTGCATTTCCAGTGCCGTCATCTATTGTGTCGTGCTTCTTAGTTGCATCATTCCAAACAATCTCTTCGTAAGCTCCACTAATATTGCCTATTCCGTTGTCAGCGACTGAATTCCATTGAACTTGCTTCCAAGTTCCATTGGCCCCAAGATTCTGAACAAAGGTCAAAGAGGCCCATCCGGTTTCATCTGTACGGTATCCGTTATTTCCAAAGCCAGTAAAGTTAGATGGGTTAGAGCGATTACCGAATTCTCCACCAACAATTTCGAATGTAATAGGTGCATTCTTAACCGGGGTATCGTAGAAACCTCTGGTCCAATCTGCTGCATAGTGAGCCTTGAAATCAAGCCAGAAAGGTTGCTCATCACTGCGGAAATAGGTCCAAGCAGAGTAATCTACAGTCAGGTTTGCTTCGCACCCGATTAGATATGATGCTGAAGTATTTCCATTGAATGCAAACATTTCAGTAACTTCTGCATAGATTCTGTAAGTGGTATTATCTCCTACAACTATATCTTCAGGATAGAGGAATTGCCCTACAGAGAAGTTACCCCAGGGGTTGGTCAAAACATCGATTGTTTCTATCGCAGTAGTATTGTTTCCAGTCCATTCAATATGCACTTGTACAGGCAATCCTGGCGCAGGCTCTATCATTGAAGTGACCGGGTTGAGCCAATCTACATGTCCACTGAAAATCGCTGGACTTCTTGCATCGAGCCAGAGAGTATCTGGCATGTTCAATGTGATATAGGTCGGTGCTTTATCGTCAGCATCTAAAATACAATCGTTATCATGGTCCCAATCGCTTGATTGTTGTCCTGCATAACATGGGTCGGCAGTATATGTTTCTTCCAAGTGGTCCCAGTCGTTATCTTCACGTGAATCATTATCATCATCATTGTCGATTGCATCTGGTCCAGTTGAAGGGTCGAGAGGGTTTGCAATTCCTAATCCCTCTCCAAAGTCATCATGGTCCCATGGATTGGTAGATTCACTGTCAAAGCGCAAAGGCCACAATAAAACTTCATCGATATCATTCATACCGTCTTCGTCATCATCGTCATCCATGTCATCTCTAGTTCCATCGTTATCGTGATCGAAAGGTGCCGTTAGAGAAATAGCGGCCTCTACAAGGTTAGTAATCCCATCACCATCAAAATCGTTGTCAGCCCAGTCTACAATTCCATCATTGTCATGGTCGTAAGGGTGCTGTTCTTCTCCAATGAAACATCCTGGTTGCTGTTCTTGAACAGAATCCAATACTCCGTTGTTATCGTCATCGGGGTCTTCTGAGTCCGGGATTCCATCATTGTCATTATCAACATCGTAGAATTTAGGAGATTTGAGTCCTTGACTCATTATTCCCTTATCCCACACAGCTTGGAACCAGCCATCGCCATCAATATCTTGGTCGTTACCGTCATCATCCAAATCATCACAGTTAGTACCTGAGAAGAAATTACCATTATTCTGATTTGCATCATTGTCTAAGTCGTCATCAGAATCTATTTCGAAAAAGTCCCAAACTCCGTCGTTATCATCATCGACATCTGTCCAATCATAAATCGAATCATAGTCTTCATCTATGTCGATTGAGTTGTTAGTAAAGTCGCCATCGACATCTCCGTCAACGTCATTCTTTGCCAAGTCTGCACCTAATTCATCGGGCCAGTCTTTGTTTGCTGCATCCGTACCATTGTCAAAGTTCCATTGCCACAAACCAATTGTTAAGCCCATCCAGGTCAAGAAAGCGTCTCTATTATCGGAAATTTGAGAATATGAAATCGCACTTTCAGTAGAGCCATCCCCTCCAAAGTCATAATGCCAACAACCACCTTGAGCTCCAGAAGTACAGCCCCAAAGGCCAGTCCCTCCATTACCTTGGTCGACTGCGGCATCTGGCCTAGTCGAATAAGGGGAGCCAAACTGTGCGTTTGTACCGGTCAAAGGCATGTGATAGGCTACAGCATATGCATACCCGCAAGTATAACCTGAGCCCACGGAACCTACTGTCCAACCACATTGTTCCATATCGATAGAACCTCCCATCTTTGGATCGTTTACATCTAATAAGCCATCATTTCCTTCGTCTTGATCCCACCAATCAGGCATACCATCTGCATCTTGGTCAGTATCTAATCCATTGACTAAGGAGTCGCCATCTGCATCGATATCCCATTCATTACCACCGTTATACGGAGACCATCGTGCATACATAAACCAGTAAAATTCAGGAATTGTTCCTCCGGTTGGAGGGTTTGTAGTAAGGTCGAAACCGTTGTAGTTTAGAACTACTTCAGAGAACGGGTTTGTATTGAAAACAAGAGACCAATAAGCATCGGTATTGTCTTGGTAATCTTGGTTATCTGCGCTACCATCTAGCAAACCACCGTCGCCGACCGGGTAATACGGATTTGCGAAAGTATCGGTTGCATCGAAATCGACTACACCGCAGTTTCCATCATCAGGGTCATACAAATCAGTAATTCCATCATTGTCATCATCCCAATCGATATCATTAGACAAACCATCGCCATCGATATCAGAGTCTACATCATTAGGACCGTCATCACGATATTTACTACCGTTTATGCTATGTAAATCGGCATCATTATCAAAATCACAATCCCAGTCGATGTCTATCATGTCAAGAATTCCATCTCCGTCATCATCAACGTCATCCCAATTTGAGATGCCATCTCCATCCCAGTCGTTGAAAGAGGCAAATGATGCCCTTTGAGTCGTACATCTTGCATCTGGGCTGGCCGGGTTAGGATTAGCGAAAGTAGGACAGGTCGACATCCATGCCTCTGAGTTTTGATCTAGCGGGAAACTGTCATTCTCATTTTCAATTTGGTCGTTGTCGATGTCATAAGCGAAATCGAGGGCGTCAAATTGTGTTTGAACTGCATCATCAGGAGTTGGTGTGCCTCCCATGTCGGTATCTAACCAGTCCCATATCGCGTTATAATTTTGGTCTATTGCGCGGAATCTGTCGTCGTCTAAATCCCCATCGTAATCAATTTCACAATCGATACCTGCTAGGCCGTCTGTATCTGCTCCTGGTGTTTGATAAGGTGTGCTGTTGAGGCCAGTATAATCATTCAAACCATCTTCGTTAGTATCAATATTCCAACAAACATCCGGAATTCCATCATTGTCGTCATCGGGGTCATACATATCCAAGATATCATCGTTATCATCATCGGTATCTGCGCTATCTGGAGTATCGTCATTATCATTATCTGGATCTATGAAATTTGGTATTCCGTCACCATCTAAGTCTCCATCTACAATATTGGTAAAGGCAGGCGTTCCTGCTGCACCATCTCCATTTTCTCCACCTTCCCAATCAAAATCGTCATTGGCATCAACACGACTGCTTTCTAAAGTTACAAAATTAACTCCTGCAGAATACATGCGATAGTCGTTGAATTCCCATGCTTCAGCTACAGAATACAGATTGCCGCTTGAGCTCATTGTACCAGTTACTGATGCATCATATGGATTTTCATCATCCCAATCTTGTACGCCGTCATCATCATCATCGTTATCGAAGTAATCCTGGTCGCCATCATTATCATAATCGCAAGGCCAGCGGAATTGGTCTATTCGTCCGTCATTATCGTCGTCTTCATCGTATCTTCCAGCACCTGAACCATCGGCGTCTTCATCTTCAACCCCGTCATTATCGTGATCGAATGGTTGTTGGTCAGCACGGTAAAATGAGCCTACTGGTTGCCCGGTTAGAGGATGAATGGTCGATGCTTCTACGTATCGGTGCATGCTGACGTTGCGAGGATCTAATCCTAATGCTTCAAGAGCATCATAATCTATTGGTCCTTCTAGAATTCCGTCATTATCATCATCCCAGTCTTCATTGTCTTGAATTCCATCATTGTCGTGGTCATAAGGGTCCGTTCCAATACAGCCATCAAAGCGCTCAAGTAAATCATAAATTCCATCGTTATCATCATCTAAATCGTTTAGATCATCTATGCCATCATTATCGTGATCATCTTTTCCAGATTCTTCCAAGTACATGCCGTAACCAGCGTCAAGAGATAGTACCGATAAATCCTCAATTCCACCATACATCACGCCAGGGTCAGACCAAGTCATGTCCCATAAAGCGTCATGAAGATCAAGCCCATATTGAGCAGTCATGCCGCCATTCCATGCGCCTTGGCCGCCTTGAGGGGTTGATTGCATCTCGCTCATTGTAAGCGGATCTGCGTCAACCAATGTGGTTTCAACCTCTTTCTCTTCACTTAAGTCTGCGATCATTGCTAACCATGTACTGGTGATCATTAGCAAAACAATACCTACTGATACTGTAGACTTTCTTCGGTTCTCAATCTTCTGTGCAAATTGTCTATTTGTAAGCATGGCTATATCACCGGGAACATTCGGTGACCTACGCTTGGTATATCAAGCGCGCTGCGCGTATGTGCAAAATGGTATCACGAGAGCATTAGCGTATCATTTACCAAAAGAAAGTGATATCGCTGTAAAGTTTTGAAGAAAGGGGAGGCTCCACCGGGGGCGAACCCCCGATGAAACCGGTAATCCCGACTACACAGACGGGTATTCAAACAACTAATCTTTTCACTTAATTAGATTCAATATTCAACTTCGTCGAGGAATCCGTCATTATCGTCATCGTCGTCTAAGTGGTCATCTAAACCGTCATTGTCGTGATCGAACTGACCGGTGAGGGAGTTGCCGTCGTTGGTTTCGAACCAGTCAGACAAGCCGTCGTTATCGTCGTCTGTGTCTGTCATGTCCCAGATTCCATCATTGTCGTGGTCGTATCGGTAGGAACTGGTAGCTCCATCGATTTCGTCTACGTCTAGGATGTTATCATTATCATCGTCGTCATCTACAGCGTCATCGAGACCGTCATTATCATGGTCGCGGGAGCGGTCTTCACCAGCATCCATTTGTCCATTCATGTTGACATCTTCCCAATCATTGCGGTTATCTATTCCGTCATTATCACGGTCTAGATCCACGTTGTCGCTTATTCCATCATTGTCATGATCATAGATATTGGTGTTGGAGTCGCCATCTTGAGTTTCCTGATCATCATCGATTCCATCGCCATCGTCGTCGCTATCCTCTGCGTCGTCAATACCGTCGTTGTCGTGATCTTCAGGATTCGCGTCGAGGTCGTCAGCGATGCCGTCATTGTCGTCATCGTTGTCTAACTCGTCTGGTATTCCATCACCATCATTGTCGTTTTCGCCGTTCTGCTCTTGGTTGTCTAGCTGCTGACCCTGCTGTTGCTCAGACTGTTGCCCTTGCTGGCCTTGTTGGCCGTTTTGGGTTTGTCCTTGCTCTTGCTGGTTTTGACCGTTTTGAGAGTTTTGACCTCCCTGGTCTTGACCGGACTGCTCGCCTTGTTGACCGCCTTGTTGGCCGCCTTGTTGCTGCTGTCCTTGTCCATTATCCTGCTGCTGACCTTGCTGGCCCTGCTGTCCTTGCTGTCCCTGCTGTCCTTGCTGTCCTTGCTGGCCTTGTTGACCGGACTGCTGACCTTGCTGAGATCCTTGGCCTTGCTGGCCTTGTTGACCTTGCTGACCTTGCTGACCTTGCTG
>CEUB01204114.1_pt1 | contig 12155 bp, 7 predicted proteins | sample 356491 | NCBI WGS metagenome assembly CEUB01 (sample SAMEA2623370, study PRJEB7988) | marine metagenome | isolation source: saline water (ENVO:00002010), including | reverse complement strand
TGGCACCACCAGCCCCTCCACAGACTAACCAATTACCACCGCCGCCCGCCCCGCCTGAGGTCAATCAATTACCACCGCCTCCTTTGGCGCCAATGAATAATGCACTGCCTCCTGCTACTCTTCCACCGCCATTACCGCCACCTGGGGCGGCTTTGCCCCCTCCAATAGGTTTGGGATTAGCTCCCATAGATGCTGGTGAAGTTCCTCTAGATGCACCACTGCCTGATGCCCCGAAAATTTCAGTAAAAGCATCGCCTGTTGAAGAATCACTATCGCCGGATGAGCAAAATGAATTGCTTGAAGAACTCAAGTGAATTATACCGCTTCAACTACAATTCCGCTAGCCGATGGTAAATTCATACTTTTGATCAATTTCTCGACTTCCTTTGATAGTTCGCCTAAATCTTGGGAATTTGGTAAGTCTTTGTCATCTCTGTTCAATGGTAAAGCGAAGCCTGGACCTGGGATTCGATTCAAGGCATTTCCAAGATTCTTGGTGTCTTGTAAGAAATTGTCTTTGGAACCTGAGTGACGGGCTTCTAATCGTGACTTCATCCATTTGTTATATTTTGGAATTGCAGATTCTATTTTTTTGACCAATTTGCTTCTCATGGCGTCGTTTTCATCACCAGTAGGCAATAATCTGAGTATGATTCTTAGCATTCTATCTACTCTCATATCCCTAGGTTCAACTCCAACATGAGTGGCTATCGATTTGCGAATTAATTTTACAGAATCAATTCCTGGTTCTTCTAAACTTTGAGCGGTTTCTTTCAAGCCCAAAGTCCTTAGAAGACTTTGATAAGTTTGAGTTGAAATCTTTTTTGAATCAATTGTTGTTGAATTGACTGTATGCTTTTGAACTATTGGTTCTGAGAGCAATGCTTCTTCTTCTACAGGTTCCAATTCCTCTTCGGTTGTATTTGATTCGGGCTCGTTTGTTTCTGTTTTTATCTGAGTTGGTTCTTCTTCAATAATGGCCTCATCGTGAAGGTTTTCTTCTTCCATAGCATCAAGCATGGCCTCATGCGCCTCTTCTAATGTTGAAGAAGGCGCCTTCACATGTTCTGGAATTGGTAGTAGTGTTTTCCTTACTGGCTCGGGCCTCCATGCTTGGAATTCAAACTCTTCATCTTCTACTTCTCTAACTGAAAGGTGCCTCATAAATGATGGAATATTATCTGCTAATTCCGCTAATTTAAGTGGGTCTTGAAGTTTCTCTTGGACCTGAATAGCCAAATTGATATCTCTATTCCAAGGCAAGGTAGTCAATCTTCTCCTAAGTGATTCATGGTTCAAAATCAATTTTCTAACACCGCCTAAGGTCTTGGCAAGTTCGATTGGGCTTGATTCAAGTTGTGAGGACAGGTGTCCAGTATACCATCCCGCTGCATTATATTGCGATAGTTCGTCAACCAATTTCCGTTCCAATCTCTCATTGATCGCTGAAGTCACTACAGAGTTTCCTGTGGCAGTAATGTTATTGCTAATTCCATACTTTCTTGACTGGGCTACGAATTCTTCGAACTCTAAGAGGGTGAAACCTGATGAGGGTGTTTCTTCGGATGCTTTGCCTTGTTTGATTAGGTCTAATAACTCTGATTCGAGCATTCTTCGATGCCTGGTCCTGCGTTTAGCGAAGTTATCAATCATCGATTTTGTATCGTCAATTACGTCGCTTCCCGCTTCTATCTCTTTGAGAAGTGAAATTCGTTTATTGATCGAGTCCGCACCTTCAAATGAAATATCTAAATCCAATAAGTCCGCTATACAATCAACTCTCTGTTGCCACAATGGCTGCGCGTTAGAAATCATTGAAAGTGCGCTCTTTGGGTCTCCTTCTATCATCGATTGATAAGAATCTAATAGCAATCCATGATTTTCATATTTCTCAAGAAGAGCGAAACACTCCAATTCAATTCTCCTCCACTCTTGTTGTAAATCTTCTACAACATCAATTAGATTTTCAGTATGCTCTAAATAGCCAACATAAGAATCTCCCATACTACTGGAATCGGGCCATATGTTTGTAATTCTTTGATACCTTTCGAGCCATTCTAAATGGTGGTTTACGCGCTGTTCAATCTCCGGAATATTGGTTTCCCATTCCATTAATTCTTCAGGCCTAATCGTATCATCATGTGGAAAAACTATGCCCTTTGAACGCCAATTAAAAATCACATCGTTTACAGATGAAAGGCGTTTGAATAAATCATCACTAATGGCCATTATTTTTGATTTGAAATCCATTAAATCTATTTCAGTTCCTTCGGCGATTAAGTCGAGTCTTTGGTTCTCGAAGTCCTGAGCGATTGCACCATCAAAAGAGGATAGTTGGTCGATAATTAACAAGCGGATTATTTCATGCTCTGTGTGCAGTCTCTGCTTTTCCGCTATTTCTTCCAATGCCTGAACCATTGGCATTTCAAGAATATAATCAACATCATAATCTTGGCCTCTAAGAGATTCAACGGCATTAAAAATGGTTCTTTTTTGTCTAGCTTCGTTTTGTTCAATACGGGCTATCTCTTCATCGAGCCGCGATGACATCTCAGGTGATTTGAACATCGGCAATAACACTGTTATTTGTGGATGTGAGGTCGGGTCCAAGGAATCACAGCGGGCCAAGAAAAGAAGTATTTCTTCTCCTTTTCTAACAGCATTCCACTCATTTTTTACCTGTTGAAAAACGATTTCCCAGGGGCGATTATCTGTCGCCCATTCCTCATATTCTTGTTTTACTAATTCGCCATTCATTGGATCTTGTAATTCTGATAACCATTGGTCAAATAAGTCCCTATATGCTGAATTGTTTTCAACCCATGAAAAGTCTAATCTGGATTTCAAATCTGTCGATAGATTCACCAAATATTCTACTCGCAGTAGGGCTTCTGAGGCTAAATCGGAATTATCTCTTAAATAATCCTCAATCCCTGAAACATCCCATCCAAAATCGGCCCAGGAATCTATTTGATTATCAAACCAAGATTCCGATTGTTCGGCTTCATCTTGGCTTGCCATTAGGTGACCTCGACACTGATGAGTGCTGAAAGTCTTTGAATGTGAGCAAAGAACTGGCCAAAATGAAGGTGTTTTTGGGATATATTTCGCTTATCGGGTAAAATCGAAAGGTCGGAAAATCGCCTTCTTCTTACTCTGTTTAGCCGATGAGCATAAAGGGGCAAAGAAAACTCGTTGCTTATGGAACCACTAACCGCTTTATTTGGAATCGCTGTCATAGGCGCTGGAGGAGGCACGGGATTTTGGCTAAAAAAGACGCATGACAAGTTAGTTAGCGTCACTGAAAACAATATTCTTCTTCAACAAAGTCAAAGCGCACATTTTAGTCACCTCAATACTGAAGTTGCCAATATGAATTCTAAATTATCTACTCTAAACGGGATGGTGGAGGCACTACGTGCAACCAATCCTGAATTAGATGGGGCTTTATTAGCACACAACACTATTGCCCACCTAGAGCAAATTGGCGAACTAGGTGATTCACTAGAAGAAAGTGAAATTTTCTCTCAAGCGTTAAATGCTCTAGAGACATTGGTTTCTCCTGTTTCTATCGAAAGTAAGGTGGGAGATTCAAATCTAATTAATCAAATCACTTCAAATTTGATCTTACGATTAATCGAGTTATTTGACAGACATAACATGACTGCTAGTAGTATTGGATTAAAGCCAGTTACTGCCCACAAATTAGGTCATGCAAGTTTGGGACTTAGAAGATATGACTGGGCTGAGAATTGTTTTGGAATTGCATACTCGTCTTCCCCAGGAAATATGAATATTTTAGAAGCGCTTGAGCATATTGCATTAGAAAAAGGAGATGAAGAATTACGAAGACATTGGCTTGAGGCAAGAATGACTGTTCAACCAGATAGTCCTGAATTGCTTAGAGCCCATGCCCATTTACTAGCAAAGATGGGTGATTTAGAAGCCGAAAGAGACGTTCGACGTTTGGAGGCTTTGGGGCTTGATACTCCTGCTGATAGGTCGCTACTTTCAGGACTACGGGCAAGAGCCGGTTCTCATTCTGAGGCTTTAGAAGCAATTGAAAAGGCACTAGAGGAAGACCCGAATCAATCCAAAGATTGGTTAAGTTATGCTAATTTATTACATCAAGAAGGAGAAGATGGCAAGGCTTACGAAGCAGCGAATAAGTGTCTGGATTTAGACCGGCAATGTGGAGATGCTTGGGCCTTAACCGCCAAACTATTAGCGCCAAAGTCAAATCGACTAAAGGAGGCTCTCAAAGCAGCTGTTCACGCTGTTGCTCTAGAAGCAGGAGGGGTAGATTTGATTTTACTCAAGGCAGACCTATTGCTTACTGAAGGTTCGGTATCGGCTTCAGAAGAATCGCTGGTTAAAGCACTAGAAAAATATTCAATGAATGGAGAATTGAGAGCTAAGATAGCAACAAGGTATCTATTAGATGGGCGAATTGTCGACGCTCAGCGTTTGCTCGATGAAACCCCAATAGGAATTGACCATGCATTACTACATGTTGTAGAAGGCCGACTGCACCTTGCAAACGCCGATAGAACCAGAGATGGTACTGGAGAAACCGATTTGACTTTGTTGGCTGTGGCTATATCTGCTTTTGACAATGCATTGAAACTAAATCGAGAATTAGGTGTGGCATGGCTTGGTTTGGCTAGAACTAATCGACTGTTGAATAATCTTGATTCGGCGGACGAAGCAATAGCAAGAGCGGGCCGATTACTTTCAGAGGAAGACCCATCTGTTGCTGCTGAATCTGCACTTCTCGCCCTAGACAAGGGAGATATTACAACAGCTGCACAACAAATCGATATAGCAGATATCCATGGACAAAGCGCAGTAATCACATATGTAAGAGGTAATATTGAAGCACGTAGTGGTCACTTAGACCGTGCATTAGAGTATTATGCAAAGACCCTAAAAGAAGACCCTGGTCATATCAGGGCTAGATTGAATAGATGTAGTATTTACATGGCTTTGGATGAGGGAAGAAAGGCATTAGATGATGCTGAAATCTTGCTCGACTTAGCACCAAACTTTACCTTGGCTAGATTCAAAAAGGCCGAAGCTGAAATGGCACTTGGTGAATGGTCCAATGCAAGAGCAAACTTAGAAATCGTTCTTGAAAAGGCACCTCATCACCACCAGGCATTGACCCAATTGGCATCTTGTTTCATCGCCCTCAACAGACATGAACGCGCTGAAACACCCCTAAATGATGCTTTACGAATTTCTCAAAATTATGCACCTGCATGGCATCAAAGAGGATTGCTATACCTTGAATGGGGTAGAGATGATAATGCTTTGAGTGATTTTGAGGCTGCTGTCAAGTGCGATTCTAATCATTTGGATGCGCATTTACATATTGCTGCCTTACATCATGAGGCAGAAAGATTCGATGAGGCAGGAGCTGGATGGAGAGCGGTTTTAGCGATAGATGAAGACCATGTTGTTGCAAGAACACGATTAGATGAATGCGAAATTAAGTTGATGTCTTGAAGATATTAGCATATTTTCTAAAATCAAATAACTCCGATTACTTTGACTAGGATTCTTTTTCTTCTTTGACCATCGAATTCTGCATAATGAATTTGCTCCCAGTTTCCAAGATGTAGTTTGCCATCTCTTACCGGCATGGTAACTTGTTGTCCTAATAATTGGCGCTTTAGGTGCGCATCGCCATTATCTTCACCCGTCCTATGGTGATGATATTCTTCTCCTTGTTTGCCGTCAATCCCATGAAATGGTGCAACCTTTTCTAGCCATTTCATGATGTCATGATGTAAGCCATACTCAAGGTCATTAACATAACATGATGCGGTTATATGCATTGGATTTACTAAGACCAACCCATCTTTTATTCCACTATTTGAAACGACTTCTGCAACATCTCTTGTAATACAAATAATTTCATATCGCTTTTCTGTTTCAATCCATAATTCTTCTACAAATGTTGCCGCCTGTCCAGTCACTAGTGTACCCATAATATCTCGCCGGATTGAGATTTATGGTTTATGTCCATCAATATTTGCTATCAAGAAGATAGTAGATCTATCACCTGTGGATAGAGAATATGTTCCTCTATCTTTACTCTTTGAGATAATGTCTCGATGGTGTCATCAGAAAAAACTGGAACTTTTCTCTGAGCAATAATCTGGCCTGTATCCATTCCAGCATCAACGTAATGTACCGAGCAGCCAGAAATGTTTACTCCTGCTGACAAAACATCCTTATGTGCGTGAGCACCTGGGAATTTGGGTAAAAGAGACGGGTGGATATTTACTATTTTCATGTTCCAATTTTCGACAAATTGTTCGCTTAATAAGCGCATATAACCGCTTAAAATAATCAATTCGATATCATATTCTTTTAGACAATTTGAGATTTCTGTCTCGTGATTTAGTCTGCGTTGTGTTTTGTCTTCAATATCGGGCAGAGTCAATACTTTAACTGGAATTCCGAGATCTTCGGCAATCTTGATCCCTCCTGCTTGTGGATTATTAGAAATCACCAATGATGTTTGATGATTGCAATGCCGCTTCGACTTTTGGTGTCTTAATAGAGCCTGCATACCTGTTCCAGAACCTGAAATTAGAATGGCACAGCGTAAAGGTTGCTTTTCTGAACCTGTCCTGTGGTTATCAGGAAAGTGCGCCATAAATGGTGGTAGTGGCACGATGTTTTGAGGGCTTCGCAATCAATGACGGAATAAACGATGGCCAGTAAATAGCATCGAAATGCCTCTTTCGTCCGCCGCATCTATCACTTCTTGGTCTCTTATTGAGCCACCAGGCTGAACGATAGATGAGGCTCCTGATTCTGCTGCTTGCTCGAGCCCGTCTTTGAAAGGGAAGAAAGCGTCTGAGGCTAAAACGCAGCCTTCAGCTTTCTTTCCTGCTCTTCTAGCAGCGATTCTAACCGCTTCAACGCGACTGGTTTGTCCTGGGCCGATACCAACAGTTGCTGTACCTTGAACCATTACTATCGCATTAGACTTGACTTGTTCACAAACTCTTACTGCGAATTTCATACTAGCTATTTCTTGCTCTGTTGGTTGCTTCTTAGTTGGAACTTTAGCCTTGGACCAATCTATCACAGGGGCTTCTTCAGTCTGAACTAACCAACCGCCTTCAATTGGTTTTTTGACCAAAATTCTTTGCAGCGGTGAAAGTCTATTCTCTGGTGATTGAATTGTTAGAATTCGTCGGTTCTTTTTCTTCATCACTATTTGCTTTGATTTCCCATTATATCCTGGCGCCATTAGAACTTCGATAAATAGTGGCTCCATGGCTTCAGCCGTGTCTTCTTCAAGTGATTCATTGAAACAAATAATAGAGCCAAATGCCGATTCTGGATCGCTCGCTAAAGCGGCTTGATATGCTTCTAATTGAGTTGCTCCAAGTGCTGCTCCACATGGATTATTATGTTTCACAATAACACAGGCATGAGGGGTTTCAGGCCATTCATCTGTCGACAGTGAACGGCATAATCGAAGAGTTGCGTCAGCATCTGAATAATTATTGTAAGACATGTCTTTGCCACCTTCCACAACTGCAGTCACTAATGTAGAATGATTTCCTTTGGCTTTAGGGTCGATATACAAGGCTGCTGCTTGGTGGCTGTTTTCTCCATATCTTAGAGAGTGAGTCATATGAGCAGCGGAAAGTAGGGTATCTGGGAGTCTTTGCGATTGGATTTCTTTGTCACCAGATTGTTCGGGCCTGCCAACCCATCTAGCATGTAATTCATCTGATATTGCTGCATCATAAGCCGCGGTATGTTCGAAGGCTTCGAGGGCCAATTTTTGCCTAAAGGCCAAATTGATTTTTGAGACATCTTCAGATTGCTTAATGGTTGAAATGACTTCATCATAATTCGAAGGATCGCACACTATCAAGACGTTGCGGTGATTTTTTGCTGACGCCCTAACCATTGTTGGCCCACCGATATCAATCATCTCCAGTAAAGCAGAATCTTCTAACTTAGGCTCTTGCATTGCTGCATCACTAAATGGGTATAGATTACATGCCACAATTTGGATAGGAGGATAATTTAGTTCTGCCAATCCTTTTCTATCTACTTCGCTTTCCAGTCTTGCTAAAAGCGGCCCATGGATTGCTGGGTGAAGTGATTTTACTCTGCCGTCAAAAATTTCTGGATGTCCTGTCACATCTGAAACTCCGATTACATCTAATCCAGATTGAGATAGTACTCGTGCTGTGCCGCCGGTTGAAACCAATTCAAAACCGAGTTGTGAAAGGGAAGTTGCAAATTCAACAATGCCTGTTTTATCATATACACTAAGCAGAGCCCGCGGTTTACTAGAATCTGCCATTACTATGCCCAATCCTTCGCTCTAGTTCGAGACTCATGAACATAGCGATTGTACAGTTAATCTCCACGGGCTGAAATTACTTGGTCAACCCGTAATAAACCGCATGCTGTTTCACATGCCGCTTCGATTGCATGTGCGATTGTGTCTGCACACTCTAATACATCTTTTAGCGCTCCGGCTTCGCCTTTTTTGTTGATTCCACTATTGGAAGTATTATTGCGTTGAAGTGCCCTAAGAGATAGTAATGCATCCAAACGATGTTGTCCAGCATTAGATGCGAGTGTTGCTGGAATTGACTCTAAGGCTCTAGCAAAGGCCTCCATTGCAAGTCTCTCCCTTCCTGAGTTAAGTTCTGCATTCTCTCTAACAAATAAACTTGCAGACATATGGAAACTTCCACCACCACAAATGACTGAGCCACATTCTATTGCAGCGCAAACAGAGCGTAATGCATCATACATGCCTCTTATTATCTCCTCACTTGCAACACCATCGCCCCCTCCAACATCTATTGTAGATATTTTTGAATGCTCTCCAACTTCTAAGGTGATTCTATCTCTAGGCTCATTAGAATCCTCCACTCTTGTAATCGACAATGTTTCAAAATGCCCTAAAGATTCCTCGGTTAAATCATCGATGTGATTAATCATTTCTGCGCCGGTAGAAAGGGCTAGGTCTTCTGTACCGCTTCTTTCTAGGCCGTCCAGAATAAAGATTCCATGATCGACTAATTTGTGCATAATTCTGTCATCAATATTTTCAGCACAGAATAATATTTTTGCACCTGAAGAGATTATTTTTTCTGACTTTGAGTCTAGTATATCTTGTTCTGCTTGAATGAATGCTTCCCACTGCTCGGGTGTAGAAATCTCGACTTCAGAATCTCTGGAAGTCTGTTGTAATTCAACAGGGCATGATAGAATTGCCACCTTGCCTTTGGATAGGTTTCTAGGCAACCGATCGGATTTCAATCGCCTCTCTAAGACCAGTCCTTTGACCAACCGAGTATCTGATATGCTCCCCATTCCAGATTTAGCCATTCGAATATCTTCTGTATTGACAATATGATTATTTTCTCTTAAACTTGCTACTTGTTTTGATGCAGCAACGATTATTTTTGCTAAGTCATCACTATTTGTTTCAGCAGATGTCCCAGATAGGGAGGTCTTTGCTACCGAGATCAATCTTTCTGTTTCCTCTATACTGATTTTCTGCTCAACGGTTTCCAAGTGTAGTAAAGTGTGATTTAAAGCACTTCTATATCCATTGACCAATACAAGTGGATTAAGTCCTTTTTCGAGTAACCTTCCTGCTTCTCTCATCAATTCACTAGCAAAAATAAGACAGCCGGTTACGCCGTCACCAAAAGCATTCTCTTGTGATTCTGCCAATAATACGAATGCTTTGGCGGCAGGATGCTTGACCAGTAATTCTGAAACTATCTTAGCCCCGTCATTGGTTACAGCGGCCTCTCCATTGGTTTTGTAAAGCATCTTATCTAGTCCATTAGGACCAAATGTTCCACTGATCAAATTGCCAAATGCAACAGCAGCGCCAACTAGTTTTTGTGTAACTGCTACGCCGCTAGTTACCGATGTTGTTGGTCTAACAATGGCCACTGGAGCGCGTCCTGAGCCATCATTTGGTTGAGCCATGAGGCCGGCTAATAATCGCCTGTTGAAGAAACCTTTCACAATAATTACTAATCCATCTTGTGAATCTTTCTTGCTTCGTCATTACTCCAATGGTAAGACATTTTTAACAGGTTAAGATAATGTCCTAAACCGTCTCTCTCCATCTTAGCATGAAGTGTTTCATTATTGATGAAAATATCTCCCCAAAGATTAGCTGCGGTTCCTTTATGGCCTTTTGGCAGGTCAAAGATTTCCTGTGTAGTCGGTTCCAAAAGGGCTCTCCAGACGAGTGCTGGATTTACTGCCATAGTAACTTCAACGATCACTTCGCCTTCCTTAAGTCCTGTTCCAGTTTGCCATGAATCTTGACCAAGGTCTGCTAAGAATGGTAGACAAAGGTCTTGAATTGACAAACTAGTCATAGCATCTGCATTTGTTAATCCTGTGTATGCTTCTCTCATTCTACCTCTATCTGCTCCACGTGCTCCAGTCATTGTACGCAACTTGTCAATAGAAGTTGGAACTAAGAACCTTATATCTGTATAATATACTAATGGATTGTCTTCTTTTGATGCAAAAATGTGTGCGAATGGTGCAGAACCTGCAGATTCGCCAAGCCAATCCATTGGATAAATTGTCTTCAATGCATTAGTAGCGATAGATTGAACTATTCTCCTCATCAAACGTTCTGGGGCTTGGGAAATATCATCGAATGAGTTCATATATTCCTCGATGTCAATAATATCATATCCTCTAACAGACATAATTGAGTGAACTGGTGGACCTGTGACCTTCTTTTCTCCGTCATGGAAATCTGCTTGGCTAATCCAACGAGCACCTTTTGCAATATCGCTTGCAGCAACAAGGTCTGCATAAGCTTTGAATCTGCGAGTTACACGATTCATGAAATCTGCTTGGTCAAGTTTAGTAAATACTGTTGCTTCATAATTAGATTTCAGGGCGTGGTCTGCAACTTGGCTAGCGTTAACACAAGTTAACAGGTTTCCTTGGTCGGTAGGATACATCAGCAATCTTCTTCTCTTAGAAGAGCCTCCTAAGGAACCGACTTGTGGATCTGTTAACATGTAACCTAGGCAGGCACAGACTTCGAATAAGCGTGAATACTTATCTTCGTCACTTGCTCTAGCAATCCACTCATCGAGCCCTGGCTCAATACAATGGAATTCCAAAGGTACCATTTCAGAACCTGCTCCGAACATTTGTCTAACTGTTGAAGAACTCATCATACCCATAATAGAGTACATTGAGGTCTTTCCTGTTGTCATAAATACGTCAGTAATTCCTTCTTCACCAAATGATAGTCTTCTGTCTGGTAGATTGACAAGTAAGTTGAAAGCTGTTGGGGTGTCTCTATTCCCGTTAACCGCTGGCCAAATCCATGTGTGCGGCCTGGTAACTAGGAATCCATTAGCGTCTTTACCAAACCCAGCTGGAGAATAACGAATCCATCCCAGTCTGTTATTGAAAGATACATTTCTATGCATTAAAGAAGGATAGAAACACTTGTCCAATGGATCTGAATCAGGTACAACCCCTCTGTGGCCAAGTCCCCAAAGAATAGTTTCCCACTCTGCGAATTCTCCATCCTTTTTGCCGAGGAAAATGTGGTTATCTCCTGGCATATCTCCTGTCAGGAATGAACCGCCCATTCTCTCTTCATCACCTGTTGAACAGAAAAAGAATGACTGGGTTGTAAATAATTGCTTAGGCGTCCACATGTTAGCGTTTATAATTGTCTTTTGCTTTAAGAAATCGGCAACTGTTAAGATTCTTCGCTCGAACTTGAATCTCTCGGCCTCAATCCAAGTAGAACCTAAGTACAGATTTGTATTGAGTAATTTGGCTTTTGCTGGCCCAATGTACCTAGATCGAGGGTCGGCTTTAGCCATATCCGTCTCGTTTAATTCTTCCCATGGCCCTTTTCTAGGAAGGTACTCAAGGAATGATTCATGCGCGAACTCATCTATTTGTGCAGTCGATACCGCTTCTTCAACCTCGTCCATCAACCTAACATAGGTTTCACTAGGGTTCATTCTTCCTGTTGTTTTCATTTCTTTATTTGATACTGTTTTATGTTCCCACATTTAATTCACCTCAGAATTTTTTTGCTTTGCCTTCATCATCTACCGATTCCGCTCGAGCCCGCGCTTTCTTCT
>CEUB01085788.1_pt1 | contig 12177 bp, 13 predicted proteins | sample 356491 | NCBI WGS metagenome assembly CEUB01 (sample SAMEA2623370, study PRJEB7988) | marine metagenome | isolation source: saline water (ENVO:00002010), including | reverse complement strand
GGATTCATTCGCATATCTAATGGTCCGTCTAAACGGAAACTAAATCCCCTTTTTGCTTCATCAAGTTGTGGACTACTGACTCCTAGATCAGCAAAAATAAATGAAACTTTTTCTTCGGGAACAAAGTCAGCAAAATTTGATGCAAGAATTTTGACTCTTGAACCATAAATTTCTAGTCGATCTGTGGCTGCACTGATAGCTGTTGGGTCTTGATCTAAGCCAATTATGTGAAGATTTGGATAGGTTTCGAGGGCTAATGATGCATGTCCTCCCCCGCCAATAGTTGCATCAATTACCTTCCCTTTTTTCAGTAAGGTTGCTGGAAGTTGGCTAATTGCATCTATTACTTCTCGAGAGAGAACAGGTGTGTGTTTGAATTTGGATGTGACAATTTTTGATTCTTCTTTCATAAGTAGTTCCTAATATCTAAGTGTCTCTGTAAATGTTTGGCCCCATGACGCAGCTGGAAACTCGAACGGAGCCAATGGTGGTCAATTTTGGCCCTCATCATCCTTCAATGCATGGTGTTCTGCGTTTAGTAGTCACTCTTGATGGCGAAGATGTAATTGATTGTGAGCCAGTAATTGGATATCTACATCGTGGCATGGAGAAAATTGCTGAAAATAGAACAAATGTCATGTTTGTTCCATATGTAAGTCGTATGGACTATGCGGCAGGAATGTTTTATGAGGCAATCGTTGTCAATGCGCCTGAACGTTTAGCAAATATCTCTATACCCAAGCGTGCAAGCTATATTCGTGTCTTAATGCTGGAATTAAATAGGATCGCTAATCATCTTCTTTGGTTAGGACCATTCCTAGCAGATGTCGGCGCTCAAACTCCATTTTTCTATATTTTTAGAGAGCGAGAAATGATATATGACCTTTGGGAAGCAGCAACTGGCCAAAGGTTAATCAACAATAACTTCTTTAGAATAGGCGGAGTCGCTTGTGATTTGCCATGGGGGTGGCTTGAGAAGTGTAGAGATTTTTGTGATTGGTTTGCCCCAAAGATTGATGAATATGAAAAACTTATTACTAATAACCCAATTTTCAGGCGTCGTATTGAAGGGTTGGGGGCAATTTCTAAAGAACAAGCACTTAACTGGAGCTTATCGGGGCCCATGCTACGAGCATCAGGTGTTCCTTGGGACTTGAGGAAGGTGGATCAATATGAATGCTATGACGATTTTGATTGGAATGTTGCCTGTGAACAGGAGGGTGATTGTTTTGCCAGGTACAGAGTAAGAATTGAGGAGATGCGCCAATCTTTAAAGATTTTACGTCAGGCATGTGACTCTATCCCTGGTGGACCTACTGAGAATCTTGAGGCTTCTCGACAGGCAGAGGGAAAAAATAGTCCTTTTGCAGGGTTTGACTATCAGTACGTTGCTAAGAAAGTTGCCCCCACTTTTAAGATTCCCAATGGTGAGCTGTATACACGTTTAGAGTCAGGCAAGGGAGAAATAGGTGTTTTTATTCAAGGGAATAATGATGTCACACCTTGGAGATTTAAAATACGTGCTGCTGATTTAAATAACTTGCAAATTCTCCCTCATATTTTAAAAGGTGCGAAAGTAGCGGATATTATGGCCATTCTTGGTTCCATCGACGTTATTATGGGTTCAGTAGATCGATAATTATGCTGTCATCTACTAATCTTAGAGATTGGCTATTTTTAGAACGCATTGTTCGCTTTGGGGATACTGATGCTGCAGGTGTTATTCACTTTTACCATTTATTACGCTGGTCCCATGAGGCTTGGGAAGAAAGTTTGCAGGTTTTTGGACTCAAGGCAATAGACATTTTCCCTTCTCTAGTAGATATAAAGTCTTTAATTCCTATTGCTTTACCAATTGTGCATTGCGAGGCAGAGTTTATGGCTCCTATTCGGATAGAAGATCACTTAGAGATTGAAGTATCTCCGTCGAGATTAGATGCTGGTTCTTTTCAAGTTAAATATGGTTTTACAAAAGGCAAAAATATAGTCGCAAATTCTTTAATTAGGCATCGTGCAATTCATACTGAGTCACGTCACCCTTGTGACCTACCTGAAGATATTGACCGTTGGTTAGACGCATCCTCCTAAAGGAGATGGATTAGAGCTCTTGAGTGTTTACCCAAGACTGCCATTTTTTTATTTCCCATTTCCCTAAGTTATTAGTGGATAGTTCAGGACAGTTGTGCCATGCAATTGGTCTTTCAATAGAAGACCAATTTGCAACAATTGCCTTCAGTTGATTGAATAGCTCGAATGAATTAATTTTCTCTTGTGAAGTTTGAAACTTTACAAGTGCCTCTAATCTTTCTCCCCACTCTTCATTCTTTGTAGGTACGAGTAAAATATTATCGATAGGAAGACCTCTCCTTTTAGCATCATTCAGCAGAAGTGTTTGAAGTTGTTCGGGGAAAATAGTTTCACCTCCAGAATTTATGGCAGTATCTCTTCTTCCGATAATTTTTAATTGTTGGATATGATGACGAATGGTTAGTTGTGCGGCATCTCCTGACTCCCACCAACCATCTTTATTTGCAATTGATTGAAGGCTTCCATCTGCATTGAGTATGTTTGCTAGTCTTTTCGTACGAACATGTAACGCATTTGATTGTTCAAGCTTTAATTCAATATCCTCTAATGGCTCTCCTACGGAGTCTATGCCTGATAAAAAATCATTTGGTCTTTGGGCTGTTACCATTGCCGCAGTTTCAGTTGCTCCATAGCATGGTGCTAAACGAATTCTTAGACTCCTTGCTTTTGCGGCTAGGCTCTCTGCAATAGAAGCGCCCCCGATCCATATAACAGAGAATAATTGTAAACACTTAACCCCTGAAGAGTCATCAATTAGGCGAGAGAGTTGTGTTGGCACTAACGATGTAAGCAGCGGCCCTGTGTTCATAGAAATCATGCTATGGATTGTCGCTTCTAGTTGTGTTGGAAGATGCAACATCCTTGGCTTTATCCAAAGATGCTCTGCTCCCCAGCAACGGCTCCTCCACCAAGGTAGTAATCCACTTACATGATGAAGGGGTAACGTATTTACGATATTGCACTGTCTAGGCTCTATCCCTTGTGCTCTTAGCCACTGGGCTGTTGCAAATGCTGACATGTTTAGATTGCTACAAGGATGTAGACATTGCTTGTGTCCATTGAGACTTCCTCCACTCCTAACAATTACCCCAGCTTCTTTAGCTAAAATATCCTTTCTTATAAGCTTTTCGCTTGCATCTCCATCAGCTAGTAATTGAACCCAATTGCCAGCATTTAGGTTATTCCTAAGCTCCTGAGAGCATTTTTCTGGCTTATTACGATTGCAAAAGATTGCCGTAACTTTTTTCATGCGGCTTCCCATACTGTCCTTGGGTTTTTGTTAAACAGAGGACTACTTGGCAACCAACCTGGAGCAAGTCCAGGTTGAGTAGGCGTAGAACTTTCTTGTTGTAATGCTGCTAGATGTTCGACCCAACGTCGACCGATTCCTGTTTCAAAAGAAGTGCTTATAACTCTATAACCTGTTTTATTAGTTAATTCTTTAAGTAAAATCCTAGGATCACCTTCTAATACTGGCCTACGAATCTGCCAGCTTTTCCAGGTCTTGCGCAAAGATGGTGTTTTAATTAAGGATTCGTCAAGAGCTACTGGAATGTATTCAGCCAGCTTTTCTAAGCCTTCAATGTCTCCTACAGGAAGAGGTTGCTCTAGCCATTCTAGCCTTGGTTCTTGATGCAATTCTTGGGCCCATTCTTTAGCTTGATTTCGAGTCCAGCCACAATTTGCGTCAATTCTTAGAAGTGCGTCATTAGGTAATTTTTTCAAGATTTTTTGGAGGAGAATTGATTCAATTGCATTTGAGTAATTAGCAACCTTCCACTTAAAAGTTAGTGCTTTTGTACAATTATCATATTGATTTTCAAGAGTGGAATCTAGGCATTTGAGTAGTTCTAATTCATTGCTAGGTAATAAAACTGCTGATGAAGAAATTTGTAGCCATTTTTGTTTTGTACCATCCCCAATTAGACAGTTCATTTCAGCGAGCGCCGCTCCAAATGCAAATCCTACGGGTCCTGGCCATGTTTTAATTTGATTCTCTAAATTCTCTTTGGTTGGTGAGCGGCCAATCTTTTCAAGTATCTTTTTGCATTGGTTTAGTTCTGAAGAATTGAGTGAAGAAATTTCTCCCCAACCAACTCGACTGTCTTGATCTTCAAGTTTTATGAGCCATCCTTCTTTTCTGCTGATAATTCGTTGGGATGTTTGGATAGGTTTCAGCAGATGAAACGAAAAAGGTTTGATCTCTAATCTCAGTTCCATAAATTATGTCAGCTCCTCAGAATGTATTTAAATACTTACCTAGAGCTAAACCCATGCTTAAACCAATGCCATTTAGAGCTTGAAAACGTAAAGCCATAAATTTACTCCCACTAATTAATGTGGGGTGATTGTGGTGTTTCTTAAGTAAACGTATGAGTGTTATCGCAGGAGGCACTCCAATTATTCCTAGGAAGGCACTAATTGGCCATTTGCCTAAAAATATCGGAATCCATTCAAGGCTAAGACTTAGTCCAATAAACCATGGAACAAGTTCAGCCGCTTTTTGTGTACCTATACGCACCAATAATGTTTTTTTTCCGTGAGCTGAATCTTCTATAACTTGATGGAAATTGGCGCAAAAGAGAACTAATGATGTTGCTACCGCAGGACCTGCACCAAGCAACATTGCTGTTCCCCAAGGAATTGAATTTACATTGTTTGAGTAAGGTGCAAGGACTAAGAGAGCTGCCGCTGTTGCTAAGGGGCCAAATGCAATCCAGCACAATGGCTCTCCCCACCCTTGGTAGCCAAGTCGGAATGGAGGACCTTGATATAAATAGCCTAGGCAACAGCTTCCTATTACTAAGAGGAAAACTGCAAAGTGACTTTTTAATGCGAGCATTAGAATTAATCCAAGACCTAAGGCAAGCATGCAATAAGCGAGATTGCGAATAAGCTTCCGTTTCCCAGTTAGTGCTACAACTGAATGAAGCTTGAATTCATCTATTCCTGTAGATGCGTCAAAAAGATCGTTTGTTAGGTTTTCCCAGATTAAAAGCAAAATAGATGCAAGCAGAAAACCTAGAAGTTGGTCGATGCGAATAATTTCGCCTGTTCCATGCTTCCAGCCTGCTGCCAAAATAATTGGCATAATTGCGACTGAATATAGTGGCCATTTAATTGCTTTTTTCCATAATCTCCTTCTGCTGTTTCTTGAAGAATGAAGTGATGCAACAGCATTTTTGTCTTTCATAGGATTTTGAGCTCCCGCTCCTAGTCTGAATTACGATTTATCTATTTGGTTAGTCTCTTTCATCATTGCCCAAATCAGCCATGAAGACTAGTCTCACTTTCAGTGAAATTCTTCAAGTTTCTTTAAGGAACTGGGCTTTAAGGCGATCTGATGAGTGTGTCTTAAGTCTGGCATTGCCAATAAATACTGTTGATCCAGTTAATTCCCTAACTGTAATTGCAGATCAGTTGCAATTTAGCTTTCTTTGGGATCAGTTGCCTGGTCTTTCTATAGCTGCTTCAGGTCAATGCCAAAATTTCGACTTGATTGGTCCTCGGAGATTTGAATTAGCACAAAGGTTCAGCGATGAGACTCTTGCAAGGTTGATTGATTTATCCCCTGAGTCGCCTAATCATGCAAATCCTAGGATTTTATTCAAATTTACTTTCTTTGAGCAAGCTGCTCATGATAAGAAGTTGGTTAAAAGTACTCCTGGCGTTCAGGCAGTACTCCCTCGCTGGCAATTGACCCATCAAGCTGGAAGTGGCTGGTTAAGACTGAATGCTGTAGTAGCTAATGAAACTGATGTAAGAGATTTTGTAGAGCAATTATGGTTGATGCGTCAAAAGGTTAATGGATCAATATCAGATTTTGAGAAGGTTCCCAAGCTAATAAAAATAGATTTAACGATACCAGCCTCTGAGACATGGAAGAGAAGTTATCGATTAGCACTTGAAAAAGGCATTGATTTAGTTGATTCTGGTGAATTGAATAAATTGGTTCTTGCAGTTCGACAGTTGGTCTTACTTAATAAGCCCTTAGATCATCTTGCATTACTTACTAGTTTGAGAAGATATCAAAAGGGAAGTTGCCGTTTTCTTTGGAAGCGTTCTCATGATGAATCGTTCTTTGGAGCTTCGCCAGAACGGTTGTTAAGTATAAAGAAAACCATTTTGCAAACTGATGCTCTTGCAGGTACAGCAGGTTGTCATGATGAAGGATGGGATTTACTTAGGTCTGAGAAAAACTTAAGGGAGCATGAATTAGTTGTTTCATCCATAACTAATCAATTGATTGAGAAAGGATTAGATCCAATCCGACTTAGGACTCCTCGATTAGCAAGGCACGGCCATCTGATTCACTTACATACGCCATTAAAAGCTTCGTCAAAAGGCCTTTCTGCTCTTGAATTGGTCGAAACATTACATCCCACTCCTGCGGTTGCGGGCTTGCCAAGAAGTAAAGCAATGCAATGGTTAAGAACTTTGGAACCTTTTGATCGTGAATCTTATGCTGCCCCTATTGGTTGGGTAGATAATCTTGGTAATGCCGATTTCAGAGTTGCTATTCGATGCGGATATACGAAAGGTAGTCATTTGTTCTTAATGGCTGGAGCAGGATTGGTTAAAGGATCATTGTTAGAGAGTGAGTTACATGAAGTTGAATTGAAACTGGCTGTTTTAGCTGATCAGTTAGAGCTTAATTCTTCTCCTCAAGGGAAATCTTTTAGTAGACGTTCTATCACTTGATCTGCCAGTGGAACACTTGCTAAACGTTCTACTTCTCTAATGCCTGTAGGACTGGTGACATTGATTTCACTTAACATTCCTCCAATTACATCAATGCCTACAAAGAAGAGACCTTCTCTTTTTAATGAAGGTCCTAATTCTTCACAAATTTCTTGCTCTCTAACTGAAAGTGCTGTGGCTTCAGCTTTACCACCCAGAGCTAGATTACTTCGGAAATCTCCTTTCTTGGGCTTGCGGTTAATGGCGCCTAAAGGATCTCCATTGACTAATAAAATTCGCTTGTCTCCTTCAATTACCTTTGGCAGAAACTTCTGCATCATTACAGGCATTTGTTCTTGTGATGTTACTAGTTCCAACAATGCATCAAGACCTGCCGCTGCATCTCCTATTCGAATTACCCCTTGCCCCCCTTTGCCACCAAGAGGCTTTAAAACGACTTCTCCTTGTTCATGAGCAAATTCTTTTAATTCATTCACTCTACTAGCAACAAGTGTAGGTGCCATTAGGTTGCTAAACCTGAGCGCACCAAGTTTTTCGTTCCACGCTCTTAAAGATGATGGTTTATTTAGAACAAGAACCCCATTGCGCTCTGCAACTTCCAATAAATGGGTGGCGTATAAAAAGGCTTCATCTACTGGAGGATCTTTACGCATCCAAATGCAATGAAATTCATTAAGGGAAAGATTGTGTGGTTCACCAAGTGTTAACCAAGGCTCTGGAATTATAGTCTTAGCTACTACACCTGCTTTAGCACCTTTTGCTTGAAGATCTGAAGGAGTGCAAACCCAGCTTTCAATAGATGCACGATAACAAGCTTCTATTAAGGCTGCTGAGGAATCTTTAACAGGATTAATTAGCTCGATTGGGTCAAGGACAAATAACTGTTTCATGGTTTTATTTGTCTTGTTTAATTAGTTTCTCTAATTGATTGGCACTTTCCAGTGAATAAAGTTCTTCGCAGCCTCCAATACCTTCATTGTTAATAAAAATTTGTGGAACGGTCTTACGACCATTTGCTCTATCGATCATTTTTGATCGTGCTTCTTGGTCACCATCGATTGAGTACTCTTTATAATTTATTCCTTTTTGATCGAATAATGCTTTTGCTCTAATGCAAAAAGGGCAGTATTGCCATGTGTAAATCTCAACTTTTGACATGAACTCAATGTTTACTTGCTGATTATCTTAACGATGATTGTTATGCTGGGTTTTTTTAGTAGTTTTAGAGGTTTAAGTTGTGCATGATCTTATTGACTTTAAAAGGTCTATTTCTTTATTGAGTGATCGCCTGAGCAATGCTCAGGACTGTCTTTGACGTACCGGCCTTAAATGCAAGGAAGTTGGATCTTGAGCAGGTTGCAGCTCAACCTGACTTTTGGAACGATCAACAGAAAGCCAAAAAACAAATGCGCCTCTTAGATGAGGTTAGAGATCAATTAAATAAATTAATAGAATGGCAGAACATTCTCCAGGATGCTGGTGCTGTCTTAGAACTAAATAATTTTGAGCAAGATGACGAATTACTTACAGAGGCTCAAAATGGTTTGAATAAATTAGAAGCTGAACTGGATTTGTGGGAACTAGAAAGGCTATTGAGTGGTCCTTATGACAAGGATGGAGCAGTCTTGGCAATAAATGCTGGGGCTGGAGGTACAGATGCACAAGATTGGGCGCAGATGCTTTTGAGAATGTATACACGATGGGCCGAGGCACATGGTATGAAAGTTACGCTAAATGAACTTTCTGAAGGTGAAGAAGCAGGCATCAAAAGTGCGACTATTGAGATAGAGGGACGTTATGCATATGGGTATTTACAAAATGAGAAAGGCACTCATCGCTTAGTGAGAATCTCGCCTTTTAATGCCAACGGGAAACGTCAGACTAGTTTTGCAGGAGTAGAGGTTATGCCTCAACTTGATGAGGATGTTCAGCTAGAGGTTCCTGAAAAAGATTTAGAGATAACGACAAGTCGATCTGGTGGGGCAGGAGGGCAAAATGTTAATAAAGTTGAAACTGCGGTCCGCATTCTTCATATACCAACAGGTTTAGCAGTTCGTTGTACTCAAGAACGTTCTCAGCTTCAAAATAAAGAGAAGGCTATGGCGCTTTTAAAAGCAAAATTGATGGTAATTGCTCAAGAACAACGTGCTGCAGAGATTGCAGATATTCGTGGTGACATGGTTGAGGCCGCTTGGGGAAATCAGATTAGAAATTATGTTTTCCACCCTTATCAGATGGTGAAAGACTTACGTACGGAGAAAGAATCTACTGATGTTGAGGGAGTTATGAATGGTGAATTAGATTTATTTATTCAAGCTCTCCTATTACAAGGAATTGACAAACAAGATCATCAATTTGAGAGTGAAGACTAATGAACAAAAATCTCATTTCGACCAAAACTTCCGAGAAGAAAGCCCCTTCATCAAGCTTTGTGAAATTAGCTATGAAGAATATGGTGCGCAAAGGCAATCAAAGTCTGTTTCATTTTGCTTTGACTGCTGTAGGGTTTATTGGCTTCATTTTGCTGCTTGCATTCTTTGTTAGACCATCTGTTCCTCATTGATTATGAAGATAGAGCAGCCTTTAAGTGCCGAGGTTTTAAGCCTTGATCTTGCTTTCAGCAGCTGTATCCCTTTGACAGTGAAACATCATATTGATGAAGAGAGTAGAAGCCTTCTCACAGATTTAAATACTTGGCGATTTACTTTGACAAAATGGATTTATTTTGTAAGAGAAAACCCTCAATTAACTTGTCCAGAACTTGTCAGGACAAATAACTCTTTAAGTCTAGGGTTAGTATTTACTGATGATTCAGCGATTGCAGAATTAAATAAGACATGGAGAAAGAAAGATATGCCCACAGATGTGCTTTCATTCGCAGCCCTTGAAGGGGAGTTTGTCCAACCTTCGAGTGATTCTTTAGAATTAGGGGATATTTTTGTTTCAGTGGAGACTGCGTTTCGTCAAGCAAGTTTGTATGATCAATCATTAGGACAGGAACTAAGATGGTTGGTCAGTCATGGGATTTTGCATTTGCTTGGATGGGATCATCCTTGTGCAGAAAGTCGTAGTAATATGTTGACTTTGCAAGAAGAGCTAATCAAACTAAAGGATCATATACCGTCTGATAAATCTGTTAAACCTGATTAATAGATGACACTTTATAATCAAAAAAAGAATATTGAGGAAGTTCCAGATTTATCTGATCATATAAACAACTCTTCTAGGAGAATCTCTTGGAAAATCTCAAAAGATTTGCCTTCAAGTTTTCAATATGCTGCGAAAGGTATTGAATATGCATGGAAGAGCCAAAGAAACTTTCGTATTCATACTTTCATTGGTTTAGTAGTTTCATCTTTTGCTATCTGGTTAGAGTTACCCTTAATTCATCTTGCAATAATTGCTAATACTATTGGTGTTGTTTTGATATTGGAATTAATTAATACATCTATTGAAGCAGTGGTTGATCTATCTATTGGTAGGCGTTTCCATCCTTTGGCGAGAATTGCTAAGGATTGTGCAGCAGCCTCTGTATTAATTGGATCAATGACTGCGTTGATTATTGCTAGTCTCTTGATACTCCCCTCAATTTTAGACAAATTTGGGGCCTAGAAATTGTAACTCCATGCTTTTAGTTATTGACAATTATGACAGCTTTACTTTTAACCTTGTGCAGTACTTTGGTGAGCTCTCTGAAAAACATCCCTTAGCAAAAGAGATTTTAGTAAAACGCAATGATGAGATCTCCATTTCTCAAATAAAGGCTCTCAAACCTGCGGCAATTGTTCTTTCTCCTGGACCAGGAGACCCCGATCAATCTGGAGTATGTTTAGATATTTTAAATGAATTATCTAGCAATCAACCTATTCTTGGGGTTTGTTTAGGCCATCAGGCAATTGCTCAAACGTTTGGTGGCAAAATCATTAGAGCTAAGGAACTTATGCATGGAAAAACATCGAAGGTTTTTCATCATGGCACGGGTATCTTTTCAGGCTTGTCAGACCCTCTTGTTGCGACTAGATATCATAGCTTAATTGCTGATAGAGCCTCATTGCCTAAGTCTTTGGAAGTTACTGCTTGGCTAAAAGATGGCACAATAATGGGACTACGCCATAAAGACTTCCAAAATTTATATGGAGTGCAGTTTCATCCTGAAAGCGTCCTCACTGAATCTGGACATCATTTGCTTGGTAACTTTTTAAGATTGGCTGAGGCCTAACAATTTTTTTGTATGATCACTAAATTTTTGCGATTTCAATCGATTTTCAAGCAAGTATCCATGTCTTTTGCAATGGTGCTTAGTTTAATTGCACCAAGTTTTGCTGAGGCATTAGAGATTAAGAGTTTTGGCCATAGCTCTTTTTTAATTAGAGGAGGAGGTCATTCGGTTTTGTTAAACCCTTTTAAGGCAGTCGGATGTGCAAAGGGATTGAGAGAGCCAAATGTTATTCCAGACATTATTCTTGCAAGCTCTGAGTTGGCTGATGAAGGTTATTGGAGAAAGAAAGGTGTTTTCTTTGTTAAACCTGGTTCATATCGGATCCGAGGCTTAACCTTGGAAGGTTTTTCGACTGCACATGACCATGTAGGAGGGAGACGATTTGGGTATGGAACATTTTGGCAATGGACACAGGGAGGCATAAACTTTGCTCATCTAGGAGGAATTGCAGGTTCTTTAGACCCTCAAGATAAATTGCTTTTAGGTCGACCTGATGTCTTGTTTATAGGTGTTGGAGGAGGAGCAAAGGTGTTTACAGCTAAAAAGGCTGCCAACATAGTGGATGAATTAAACCCTCGAATTGTGATTCCTGTGCAATATATTCGTGGGGAAAAGCCTTCTAATTGTGACCAGACAGATATTCAGCCTTTTTTAGATGTAATGAAGAACCTTGAAATGATTAAATCAGGTACAAACTATGTACTCCCAAGCAAACTACCTGAGAGGACAATCATTAATTTAATGCAGTAACTTAGCTGCTTTTTTATACATATCTAAAAATAGTTTCATTTGATCAGTTGTACCAATACTGACTCTTAATGAGCCATCTATTAAATGTTTGTTCTTCATATTTCTAACGAGAATACCTGAAGTCTTAAGATGCTCTTCTATTGCTATTGGGTTTTGATCCGGCCAGAGTAAAAAGTAATTGCCAGAATTTAGATGATGATGTATTTTCTCTTTTGATAATTCTTTTTTTATCCATGATCTAGCTTTTAAGACTTCGGCTACATAAGTGTCGATATAGGCTTGATCTCCAAGTGCTGCAAAAGCAGCTGTTACTGCAAAGCTGTTAATGTCATATGGACCAGTTACCCGACTGATACGATCAATTACTTCCGGATGACCTATTGCAAAGCCTATACGTAGTCCTGCTAGGCCTGAGGTCT